>Ga0222668_1000177_pt1 | contig 44870 bp, 35 predicted proteins | sample AntAcemetagen728_FD_179823 | JGI IMG/M metagenome (GOLD analysis project Ga0222668, IMG submission 179823) | Saline water microbial communities from Ace Lake, Antarctica - #728 | ecosystem: Environmental > Aquatic > Non-marine Saline and Alkaline > Saline | place: Antarctica: Ace Lake...
AAGTCCTTGTGGTCATTGAATTGAGTGGGATTTACAAAGATTGAAACAACGGTAATGTCATTTTCGGAAGAACTTTTTTCTACTAAGCTCAAATGACCTTTATGTAATGCTCCCATTGTGGGAACGAACCCAATCGATTTTTCTGGCGATTTTTCAGCCAGAGAAGCCATTTCACCTGCCTTTCTGATCACTATCATATGCTTCCGAAATGAAGGAAATTGCGATTCGAAATTCCTTAGCAAAGGTCGCCAAAGCTAATGAATAGATTGAGAATCCGAGAAAATTTAGTTATTTTTGTACTATCTAAAACAATTCCCAGCATTTTATGAAGAAGACGAGAGTTTTGTATGTGTCACAGGAAATCACACCTTTCCTGCCGAAGAATGAATTGTCAGAAGTTTCTAGAAATTTACCTCAAGGAATTCACGAGAAAGGCAAAGAAATCAGAGTTTTCATGCCAAAGTATGGTTCCATTAATGAGCGTAGACACCAGCTGCACGAAGTAATTCGTCTGTCTGGAATGAACTTAGTAGTGAATGATACCGATCACCCTCTTATAATAAAAGTGGCCTCTATACCTACAGCACGTATGCAGGTTTACTTCATTGACAATGAGGATTATTTTCAGAGAAAGGCTGTGCTTTCTGACAAGAAGGGCAAGTTTTTCAAGGATAACGATGAACGCTCGATTTTTTTCTGTCGAGGAGTTTTGGAAACGGTTAAAAAACTTGGCTGGGCCCCTGACGTTATTCATTGCCACGGGTGGTTCACTTCGTTTTTACCTCTTTACTTGAAGAAGTTTTATAACGAGGATCCTCATTTTGCTGATTCCAAAGTTGTTTTCTCGGCCTATTCGCGAGATTTCGAAGGGAAACTGGACAAAAAGGTGGCTGAGAAATTGAAGTTTGATGGTTTCTCTGATGAAGATTTGGGAGATTTGAAGAATGGTGATGTTGACTTCGAAACTTTGACGAAATTTGCTTTTAAATATGCGGATGGTGTTATTGAAGCCAGCGATGATCTGTCGGATGGTATTAAGGCAGAAATTAAGGCCTTTGATAAACCTAAGCTCGAATACTGCGAACCTGAAAATTGCGTTAAAAACTACAGTGATTTCTACGACGAAATACTTGAAGAAAATCCTATTCTCGCTGAATAGACTTAAATACTGTAATATGTTGAATTTAGATAAGCGGCCGCGCAAGTGGGCCGCTATCTTTTTTTTATTTGCCGTCTTTACGGCATGTGAGAAGCCCGAGGGGTCAGTAGGTATTGACCTCCAGCCAAATGATGATATCCTGAATGTTTCTGGCATAGATACCTTTACAGTTACTGCCGTTTCACTACCTGAAGATTCAGTAAGAACAGACGGCGTTACAACAGGAATGGTGGGCGCTTACATTGATCCTATTTTCGGCTATTCCAAGGCCGACCATTATACCGAGTTAAGATTAACCTCATCAAACCCAATATTTTTTACCGAAGGATCTTCATTAGAGAATTTGGTCATAGATAGCCTGATCTTGAATTTAGCCTTTGAATTTGGTCAAGGGGTTCCGGTTTATGGGTCTACAGGAAAACAGTATTTTCAGGTATTTGAAGTGGAGGATTCACTGGATGTCACCAAGTCTTATTACAGCAATCAATCATTATCTGTTCTAGAAGAGGACTTGGTTCTAGAGGGAAATAATTTGGTCACCCCCAATTACCGCGACTCTTCTATCGTAGATAGCGTAGCTTTCCGTCCTTCAATAAGATTGCCATTAAATAAGGATTTAGGACAAAGAATCTTCGATGCCAGCGAGGGGGATGGCCTTAGTGCAACGGAGTTTCTCGAAGTAATGAAGGGCCTGAAGATAGCGGTAGATGAGAATGCAGCAGGCATCAATCTTGCCAATACTGGAATCATTTCTTTTAATAGTTTTCTGGGAACCAGTCGAATGGAGTTATACTATAGAGATACTTTCATCGTACCTAATGATAGTGTTTCTAATGAACTGTTCTATGATTTCGAGATCAGAGGGAATACAGGAAAGTTCAATTCATTTCAACATGACTTCGTTAGAGGTGGAGAGCCTTCACTAGTAAGACAGGTAGTTAATGGCGTCGCTTCTCCAGGGGAGCAATCGCTTTATGCGCAGTCATCGGGAGCGGTTAAATTGCGCGTGGATTTGCCTTATTTGGAGAAATTGCGTGAAGTAGACGGAATTGCAATTGCCAAGGCAGAACTCATTTTACCTGTTAATTCGAAAAGCGGAGGGAGGTATCCCGCTCCTGAAAGGCTCTTATTGTTTGGTTTAGACGAGAATGGGGACGCTTTCTTACTTGATGAGTTCTTACAGGACCCTCAAAGTTATTCATTCATAGATGGATCATTGGATGTTGGAAATGAGCGATACCGTTTTTTTATTACACGATTTATACAACAGGTTCTAACTCAAGAAAAAGATTTTAACGGTTTAGAAATTGTCGTTCAGAGAGCCTCTACCACTGCAAACCGAGTGGTTCTTAACGGAGCTGAGTTTCCCAACACTGAAAATCCTGAAGACAACCTTAGACTTGAAATACTCTTCACTAATTTTTGATAACCGATGTGTGGAATAGTTGGATATATAGGAACTAGAAAGGCGTACCCTATTCTTATAAAAGGCTTAAAAAGGCTTGAATACCGAGGATATGACAGTGCTGGTGTTGCTACCCTTGAGAACAATGATCTCAGAATTATTAAGCAAAAAGGCAAGGTAGCGGGACTCGAGGAGAAAGTTGAACAGGGTGAGGAAATGATAGGAACTATTGGTATTGGCCATACCCGATGGGCAACTCATGGACCACCTAACGACGTGAACTCTCATCCTCATGAAAGTGAAGATGGCAACATGGCGATAATCCACAACGGGATCATTGAGAATTACGGTGCTTTAAGAGAAGAGCTAACAAAGCGCGGCCATGTATTTAAGAGTGATACTGATACAGAAGTATTGATTCACCTAATTTCCAATGTCCAGAAAAACGAGAAAAACAGTCTTTTCGATGCGGTTCGTATTGCTTTAAGCGAAGTTATTGGAGCCTATGCCATTGTTGTTTTGGATAAGAATAATCCGAATCAACTCATTGCAGCAAAAAAGGGAAGTCCTTTAGTTATAGGGCTTGGTCAGGACAAAGAATTCTTCATCGCTTCTGATGCTACTCCAATCGTAGAGTACACCAAGAATGTGATCTATCTGGATGATGAGGAAATAGCGATCTTAGATCGAGTTGATGGTTTTACTCTAATGAACATCAAGAACCAGAAGAAAACTCCGTATGTTCAAGAGTTGGAGATGCAACTGGAAGTCTTGGAAAAAGGGGGATATGAGCATTTCATGCTCAAAGAGATTTACGAGCAACCCAGATCTGTTAGGGACTCCATGCGTGGAAGACTTAAAGTTGAATCAGGACAAGTCGAATTAGGGGGTATTCGTGATTACATTTCAAAATTTGTGAATGCAAAGCGCATAATCATAGTGGCGTGCGGTACTAGCTGGCATGCTGGTTTGGTTGGTGAATATCTTTTTGAAGATTTGGCAAGAGTGCCAGTTGAGGTGGAGTACGCATCAGAGTTTCGATACAGAAACCCTGTGATCTATGAGAACGATGTTGTAATCGCAATTTCTCAATCGGGTGAAACAGCTGATACTTTAGCGGCCATTGAATTTGCAAAGTCAAAAGGAGCCACGATAATTGGAATCTGCAACGTTATTGGATCAACTATTCCGAGAATGACCCATGCAGGATCCTACACCCATGCTGGTCCTGAAATTGGAGTTGCTTCGACGAAAGCTTTCACCGCGCAGGTGACGGTGCTAACCCTAATGGCCTTGCATGTCGCTAAGCAAAAAGGGACTATTCCAGAGAGTAGATTTCAGCGATTGCTTATTGAACTTGATAGTATCCCTGATAAGATTGAGAAAATTCTAGAATCAAATGATCTGGTAAAAGAGATTTCTCGCATATATCAAGATGTTCCTAATGCACTATATTTGGGTCGAGGATACAATTTCCCCGTGGCCCTTGAAGGAGCTTTGAAACTTAAGGAGATTTCTTACATTCATGCCGAGGGTTATCCTGCTGCTGAGATGAAGCATGGTCCGATTGCTCTGATTGATGAGGAAATGCCGGTGATTGTAGTTGCCCCACGAGCTGGATCTTATGATAAGATCGTGAGTAACATACAGGAAGTTAAGGCGAGGAAAGGGAAGATTATTGCAATTGTAACGGAAGGAGAACGCCAAATAAAGGAGATGGCAGATCACACTATTGAAATACCTGATGTAGATGAATGTCTTATGCCTTTGGTTACTGTTATCCCACTTCAGCTTTTGAGCTATCATATAGCTGTAATGAGGGGTTGCAACGTTGATCAGCCTCGAAATCTCGCTAAGAGTGTAACTGTTGAATAAATCTTAATTATATACCCAAATAAAGCCAAAGAATGAAACAAGTATTTATCACTTTAAGTCTAGTTGCAGCCCTAGCATTCGTAGGATGCGAGTCAAGTGCCCCTGCTGAAGACACTCAGGAGAAAGCGGAAGAAATGACCGATGAACTAATGGATGACATGGAAGAAGTAGGAGAAAACATGGAAGAAGCTGTTGAAGAGACAGGCGATGCCATGGAAGAAGCTGCGGACTCACTCATGCAGGAAGAAGAGGAGATGTAGTCTTCTTCTTTGAAACGAATTAAAAAGGCCATGATCTGAGAAGATCATGGCCTTTTTTTTACCTGTAATTTTCAAATATTACTCTACGATCATTCCAGCTCCTACTGTCTCATTCGTGGCTTCATCAATCAAAATAATACTTCCACTTATTCTGTTTCGTGAATAACGGTCATAAAACAAGGGTTGAGTCGTTCTGATTTTGATTCGAGCAATATCATTTTTCTCAATATTTTTCTCATCCTCCATGCGATGTAAGGAATTGATATCAACTTTGTACTTAATCTCCTTTACAACACATCTCGCATCTTTAGAGGTATGTTTTACGGCGTACTTTCCATTTGCCATAAGAGGTTTCTCTCCCATCCAGCAAATCATCATATCAATATCCTGACCTATTTCGGGTTGATTGTTAGGCCTTACTATCATATCACCCCGCCCTATATCAATATCATCTTCTAATCTCAGTGTCACACTCATTGGAGCAAACGCTTCTTCAACTTCTCCATTGAATGTGTCTATGGATGAAATTTTAGACGTAAACCCAGAGGGAAGAATAACTACTTCATCTCCTTTTTTGAAGACACCTCCTGAAACACGACCAGCGTATCCCCGGTAATCATGAAATTCAGTAGATTGAGGACGAATCACATACTGCACAGGGAAACGGCAGTCTACTAAGTTTTCGTCACTCGAAATATGGATATTTTCAAGCGTATACATTAAAGTGCTTCCCTCGTACCAATCCATGTTTTTAGATTTGTGTACAACGTTGTCGCCTTTTAGTGCACTAATTGGAATGAACCGAATATCGTTCACTTCCAATTTTGAACTAAATGCCTCAAGCTCTTCTTTGATTTCTTCAAAACGCTCCTCTTTGTAATCCACTAAGTCCATCTTGTTTACACAGTAAACGATGTGTGGAATCTTAAGCAATGAGGCAATGAAGGAGTGGCGAGCAGTTTGCTCTACTAAGCCATGGCGTGCATCTACGAGAATGATGGCGAGGTTTGCTGTAGAAGCACCTGTAACCATATTCCGTGTATACTGGATGTGACCAGGCGTATCGGCAATAATGAATTTTCTCTTCGGTGTTGCAAAGTATCTGTAAGCAACATCAATAGTGATTCCTTGTTCTCTTTCAGATCGAAGGCCATCAGTCAACAAGGCTAGGTTTACCTCGGCGTCAACACCACTTTTCTTGGAAGCTTGCTCTATTGCTTCCATTTGGTCTGCGAAAATACTCTTCGAATCGTAGAGCATTCTACCGATCAAAGTTGATTTTCCATCATCTACGCTTCCCGCTGTGGTGAAGCGCAGTAGATCCATATCTAAATATCCGTGTTCTTTAGTCATTGCTGAGGTAGGTTTTAAAAGTATCCTTGTTTCTTACGGTCTTCCATGGCAGCTTCACTTCGCTTGTCGTCAGAGCGCGCTCCACGTTCAGTTATACGTGTGGAAGAAACTTCTTCAATAATCTTTTCGAGGTTGTCGGCGTCAGATTCTACTGCACCTGTACAAGTCATGTCTCCGATAGTACGAAAACGAACCGTTCTCATCTCTGGAACTTCGTCTTCTCTTCTTTCGATGTAGTCAGTGTCTGCTAAAAGCACTCCGTCTCGCTCGAAAACCATTCTTTCATGGCTCATGTAGATATGAGGGATTTCTATACCTTCTAACAAGATATACTGCCAAACATCCATCTCCGTCCAGTTTGATATTGGAAATATGCGAAAATGTTCTCCCATATTTTTCCTTCCATTAAAGATGTTCCACAATTCTGGTCGTTGGTTTTTAGGATCCCACTGTCCGAATTCATCGCGGTGACTAAAAAAGCGTTCTTTTGCGCGCGCCTTCTCTTCATCTCTTCTTCCTCCACCCATGGCAGCGTCGTACTTTCCGTTTTCCAGGGATTCAAGAAGAGTGACTGTTTGCAAGGCGTTTCGGCTAGCATTGAATCCTTTTTCTTCGACCGATTTTCCTTCGTCAATGGATTGTTGAACGGAACCTACGATTAGTTCAGCACCAGTTTTTTCCATCAATTGATCACGAAATGCGATCGTTTCAGGGAAATTATGACCTGTATCTACGTGTAGCAGAGGGAATGGGACCTTGGCGGGAAAGAATGCTTTCCTAGCCAAATGAAACATTACAATAGAATCTTTTCCGCCGGAAAATAGCATTACCGGATTTTCGAATTGAGCAGCAACTTCCCTAAGGATGAAGATCGACTCTGATTCGAGCTCTTTTAAGTGAGTTAGACTGTAAGCTTTCATCAGTCGCTTTTGATTTTAGTTGATATGAAATTCAATAGTTCGTTGGCAGATTCCTCCGCCGTTTTATTTTCGGTTTGTAGATCCAATTCAGGATCTGTAGAAGATTCAAAGGGAGAATCAATACCAGTGAAGTTTTTGATTTCTCCGCTGCGCGCTTTTTTATAAAGTCCCTTAACGTCTCTTTCTTCACAAATGTGAAGCGGTGTATTCACAAACACTTCGTGAAAGCTGTCGGTCCCAATAATTTCACGAGCCATTTTTCTAATGGCGACAGTCGGGCTTACAAAGCAATTAAGTGTTATGATACCACATTCGTTAAAGAGCTTATTTACTTCAGCAATGCGTCGAATGTTTTCTGTTCGATCTTCCTCTGTAAAACTCAAATTCTTGTTCAGGCCATGACGCACATTGTCGCCATCAAGAAGCTGTACCAGACGACCTTGCTCGTGAAGCTTTCTTTCTACAATTTTGGCAATAGTTGTTTTGCCAGAACCAGAGAGACCAGTCATCCAAATGGACACTGCGTTTTGCTTTAGCAATACTTCTTTTTCACCACGCTGAACGACTTCGTCGTATATGGTGAAAATATTGTTATCTCTTTCTTCCATAATAAATTGAAAGGTTCTTTCATAAAATCGAAAGCGCGAAAGTAATAATACTTAGGCAGACTTACCAGACATTCAGAATCATACTCTAGGAATTATTAAATGTTTCAAAAATTCGCCACTTTCAGCTTTATTTATGAAAAATAAGAAGCTGTATTAAGAAATTCATCAGATGAAGGTAACTTTGACTGCTATCAAGGCGTATTATCCAACCATTACCCCCTAATAACTTGCTAGAATGAAAGTTAAGCTGTCCGACCATGAGAAGCTACTGTATTTGGCGCTAGACGTGCTAACACTGAATATAGCATTCCTCTTGACATTTATAGATAAGTATCAGAGCATCAGTAAATTATTGATGTCTAAATACCTAATTCTTTACGTATTTGTAAATTTTGTTTGGCTTTTAGTTGCAAAATACCGCAATACAAATTTAGATAACAGGAGGAAGAAAACCATTCAGGTATACTTCGATTTTATCAAAGCGCTATTCATTAATTTGGTGCTTTCCTTGGCCTTTATCGCCTTAATACAGGAAGAATACAGCCAGAAATTTATTTTTAAGTTTTACGCCTCTTTCTTTTTTATGGGTGGCTTATCTCGACTGTTCTTTAATTGGTATCTTAAAGTATATCGAACGAAAGGGTACAATTTCAGAAGGATGGTTGTCGTTGGAGTAAATAAATTTTCAATTAATTTTGTTAATGAGGTTATTCGTCATCCAGAATATGGGTTTAAGTTTTTAGGCTTTTTCGGTTACAATCAGGTCGAAGAGCAGAATGTTAAAATTCAAGACTTCGAAGAAATACACAAATTCTTATTGGAGTTCGATATTGATGATGTTTACATTTCTCTTCCTTCCAACCCTGATTACAGAATAAAGGAGCTTATAAAGTTTTGTCACCTCAACTATATTAATGTCAACTTCTTAAATGAGTTCATTCACCTATTGAATAAGAAAACTATTCAAGTAGATTTGGATTACAATGGCCCAACTCCTATTGTTGCTGTAGCAAAAGAACCACTCGAATTGACAACGAATAAATTTCTGAAGAGGACCTTTGACCTTCTTTTTGCATTGGGTCTGATCGTCTTTGTTTTTTCTTGGTTATTCCCGATTCTAGCTATCATCATCAAGATCAGCTCTCCAGGGCCAGTATTTTTTAAGCAGAAGCGAACAGGTATTGATAACAGTGCTTTTTACTGTTACAAATTCAGAACGATGAAGGTCAATGATGAATCCGATAATAAACAGGCCACGGAGGGCGATAGCAGGATAACTAAAGTCGGCAACTTCCTTAGAAAATCAAGTCTGGACGAGCTCCCCCAGTTTATTAACGTTTTGAAAGGTGAAATGGCGGTTGTTGGGCCACGACCTCACATGCTGTCTCATACTAAAATGTATGCGAAACTGATTGCACCGTTTATGGTTCGTCACTGGGTAAAGCCAGGCATTACTGGTCTGGCTCAGGCCAAAGGATTTCGAGGCGAAACAAAAGAAGTGAGACAAATGTACCAACGCGTCAAAATGGATGTTTTCTATATCCAGAATTGGTCTTTTTTATTCGATATTAAAATCGTTTTTATGACGGTTTGGAATATGCTCTCGAACAAGAATACTGGGGCTTAGCTTTAGCGTAGATGTTTCCAATATAATTTTCGGAAGACATTTACGAAATCATAGGCACCTTGATTAGGGCTGCTTATTTTGAATTGCTCATTCCATTCTTGCGGAAAATTGTAATCCCACTTTTGCATATAACATCCAAAAACCTTTATGGCTCTCATTTTGGTCCTTTGAGATGCATAATACTCGTGAAATAATTTTCTCTTCTCTCCCGTCTTATTGTATACTGGCAATGGCCTAACGGGGTCTATATTAAGAGCCGCTAAAACCTTAGCGAAATCACCTGATAAGTTTTCAAATCTCATAACAAAATCAAGTTCGTCATGATTAACAATGCTCCAAGCACTGTAAGGTAAAGTGAAAAATTTCAAGAAGAACGCTTCAAAATCAGCATCGTTCCTCACCACAAAATCACGTCGTCTTTTTTCCATTCCAGGACTGACTAATTTCCTTAAATTCCCGTGTTTCAGTTTTTTATCAACGTAATTTTTGTGATTGGTTTTGTACTTAAAAAATTTACTCACCACTATGTCCATAGGATGTCTAATGGTAGAGAAAGAAAAGTATTCCTTCTCCTCATTTGTCGCTTTTTTCAAAAATTCTCTGTACTGAGCATGTTTGAATAAAATACGTCTACCATCGTAATGATCCATGAGTTCTTTTGCCACCGCCGAGCAACCCGTTTGGGGGTATTCTATAAATACGTACTTATACTTGTCACTAATAATCATATAGTAGATATACTCAAGTTATTATAAATCTCGAAGTTTCGAAAGTAATACTTTTTCATGGTAGGGCTGAAGATTTATTTCCATCTTCGCCGTTGGTTTCAACGTATTTGAATAATGCAGAATAAGATTTTCAAAAAGGTTTCGAAAGCATTCAAGGAGAAGGACTTAAGGGAAGTCTTGAGCGGTGGAGCGATAGCCTTTGTATACCGTCTCGCTACGATGGGAATTAGTTATCTTCTTCTCTTTTTCATTTCTCGTAAATTGGGTAAAGAGGGTGTTGGGATTTTCAATATCTGTCTAACTACTGCGGGAATACTTGTTATGATCGGATGCATTGGTTTCAATACATCTATCGTTCGATTTGTTTCTCAATACAGATCTCAGAAATATAATATTACCATACACAGGCTCTACAAGGAGATTGTAAAATACGCCTCCTTTGTTTCTGTAATTCTTGCGCTTCTTCTTTTCTTTTTAGCACCCTTGTTGGCTGAGCGGATTTTCAAGGATCCGCTATTGGAAGATCCCTTAAGAGTGACTGCTGTAATAGTGCCCCTCATGGTTTTGTCCACCATTAATGTGGAGTTTATTCGAGGGCTTAAATTGGTTCATATCAGTGAGTATCTCAGAAATCTGAATATCCAAATTATTACTCTGGCGGGTACGTTTATTACTGCTTATTTCATTCTTACACCTGAAACACCGCTGAGATACTACGCTTTGGGAGCATTAATCTCTCTCTTTGCTGGTCTTGTAGTCATTCTGCGCTATTTCAAATCAATAGATCTGGAGCCCGTTGAAGGCGAGCCTGAATTTTCCTTTAAGACTCACCTGATCATTTCTTATCCGATGATCATAACTGCCTTTGCGCAGTTGCTTAACGGAAAAGTGGACACCCTTATGTTGGCTTATTTTGAAACGACAGCTACGGTAGGAGTATTCAGTATGGCCTTCAAGCTGTCGGTTATAACCAATTTTGTAATTGGTGCTTTGAAGACAATAGCGATGCCCAAAGTATCAGAGCTTTTTTGGGCAAAGAAGATGAAGGAATTAAATAGAGTTCTTCAATATTCTACCGCTCTTATATTTCTTTTTGCTTTTCCCATTTCACTTCTACTCTTCATCTTCCCCGAATTTATACTCTCTCTTATAAAAGATGAGTTCATTGAAGGTTCTACAACTCTAAAAATCTTTGCTGTGTCACAGCTTATAAATGCAGCCTCAGGTATGGTAGCTGTTTTTCTTAACATGTCTGGAAATCAAATGTTCTTCACTCGAGTAGTGACTGCAACAACTATCCTCAACATCGTTCTAAATGCAATACTTATTCCGACATATGGGATGGAAGGAGCTGCGCTTGCAACTCTTGCGAGCACGGTAATATGGAATGTGATAGGAGTGAAATTCATCTACGATAAGTACAAAATCAAAACCTTCTTTAATCCTTTCGGTTTCCTGAAAGCGAGATCTTAACCCGCTACGAAATCCATTTGCTGAGGTCGCGGTGGATCAAAGATTCCAAAGTTTTTATCTCACCTGAATAATGTTCGACTAGAAAGCGGCGTGATTCCGCACTCATCGGTTCTTTAGTAAGTAATTTACCCATTAGATTGTCCCGGATTGCTTGCGCTTTCAATTTGGTTTTTTCGGGAAGTATGCGTCCTACAGTTTTGAATACTTTGTTTTTGCGAAGAGCATTAACGAGCATCTTATTTTTGGGAACACCACTCGGATTCGCAACAACTTCTCGAGTATCTGCCATTCTGGATATTTCCAAGAAGTCACACACCTTGCCTAAAACGCTCTCGCTCTTTTTTAAATCCTCGGTAAGGAAGATTTCAACATTGTCAAATTCAGCTAAAAATGCCTTCACTCCATCCGAGTATTCACCGTATTTCAAATAGTCGAATCCCCAACGTTTCTTCTTCCACTCGGCAATGCCTTTTTCTGCAATGGCTTCCGCAAAAGGTCTCTTTTCGAATCCGTTTCGAATCAAGTAGGTATAATGGGAATAGGCCCTTTCTATAGGGTTTCTAAGAAGAATAATAATCTTTACGCTTCTTAAGTTTTCTCCGTAAAGCTTTTTCATATTTGCAATGGAGGCCTCATGAGTATAGAGATAAGAGGTAGAGGCATCTCCACATCTATGATTCTCATCTGCCTTGCTATACAAGCTCAAGTACTCATCTGTATCCCAGATGGGTATTTCGTTAAACTGCTCATCTTGATATTGAGGCTTCTCACCTCCGAAGCTAAAATAGAAAGGCTCTTTACGCTCCTTTGGGAAAAAGATATCAGGATGCGCAGATAGCTGCTGATAAAGAGTCGTAGTACCGCTTTTTGCTGCTCCTGGAATAATAAAGTCGGGCAATCGATGCAATGCTCCGTTCTTGTTTGTAAAATACATTTAGCTTTGAATCAAATTTGATAACAAAGTTATTAGAGTTTAATAATCTTTGCTCAATTCGATCGGTACTAGTTATTCAAAAGTTATGACTTTAGACTATCATGGGAAATCAAGAAACTTTCCTGATATAATCATTCTTGGCGCTGCCAAATGTGGCACTACTACTTTGGCTTTTTACTTAAAGCAGCATCCAGATGTATTTATTCCACGCAAAGAGCCTGGGTTTTTTGCTTTTCACGGCAGGCCTCAACATGAAATTCCTTCTGGAATTCGTGAAAGGCAAATGGTTGATGCGGATAAGTATACAGATATGTATAAGGGTGCGGGCGAGCGCCTCATTTGCGATAGCTCAGTAGCTCATTTTACAAATCATAATTCGACTATAAAGAACATTAATGACGTTTATGGTGAAAACCCTAAAAATGTCAAGACAGTATTGGTACTAAGGAACCCAGCAGACAGAGCTTTCAGTCATTATTTGATGTTTGTGAAAAATGGTTTGGAGCATCTCAGCTTTGAAGAGGCAATTTTGCCTGAAAATGTAGAAAAGAGAATCGACCAGCAACTTGGTTTTGACTACCTAGGAGGAAGCTTGTACTACGAAAGGGTAGCGGCATTTCTTGAAGCTTTTCCCCAGACCAAGGTTTACATTACAGAAGACCTCAAAAAGAAGAAAGAACTACTTCATGACTTCTTAGATTTTTGTGGGTTGCGAAAAGATGTAGAAATTGATGTAGAAACAAGATTAAATCCCAGCGGCCTTCCAAAGAATAAAGGATTAATTCGAGCGCTGCACCAGAGAAATTTCGTCAAACAAATCCTTAAGAAAGTCCTTCCCGACAAGATTCAATTTAAGCTGACTGCTGCCAAGTCTCGGATGATTGAGAAGAGCATTGAGAGAGTAGAAATGAACCCTGAAACTAGGACCAAAGTACTCGAAGAAGTTTTTTTTCAAGACATCGAAAAATTGGAAAAATTGATCGGTCGTGATTTGAGTGGTTGGAAGTCTGCTGTCAAAGTAGTGAAAGAGTAAAACTTATTTTCTACCTCTTCCATACCTCAATTGAGCGCCCAAGAAGGTTTTCAAGCTTTAATATGTCCTCTTTGAAGTAGGCGTCTAAATCTGATCGCATAGAGTCAGTAAGGGGGTTTGATGTTTTCAAATTACTGTTTTTAACTCCTTTTCTGATTTTCTCTCGTTTCTCTTTGTCGAATATTTTTCTGAAGACTGGCCTTAAAGCACTCTTGACCAAATTTTCTTGAGTGACCATGCGCTGAATTAACTTAAAGCGTGGTTTTCCTGAAGTGTTGTACCTACGATCAATTTCTACTGAAAAATTAGGATCAACGCCTAAAAATTCAAAGACTTCTTTTACCGTTTTGTCGGGGTTTTGAACGAACTCTTCGTAGATAACAACCTTTACTTTCGAAAAAGCTGTCATGTATGCCTCGACTTGACTTGCATACATGCTTAACGCTCGATGATGCCACATGAAGTCCCAACCTTTTTCGATACGATCAAGTTCTTGGTTTAAAGATTCTTTGAAAGAGCAGGTTTCATGCATATCTTTTACAAAGTGCTTGTAAGAAGAGTAGCATCTGTCTGTCGGATGTCTCAATATGATCAGAATTCGCCCATCTTTTCCAATGTGTTTTTTGATGAGTGGAATACTAATTTTATGGTGATAGAGGTAGCCAGTTCCTACTTCACCGCTCATTTTGCTTTCGGAATTTTTGTAGAGTGATTTAAATTTGTTTTCATTGAGGATCAGCTCCTCATTTGGTCGCTGAAATGGGTAGGGTAGATGATTATTTCTATATATCTCCTTGAGATAGAAGAAAGTCTCTTTAACTGGAATCGATATTTCAGGGTGCTGTTTTAAGTAATGGTACAAAGTAGTCGTTCCAGCTTTAGCGGTGCCTACGAATAGGAAGTCGAGTGTAGAGCTCATTATTAGCGAAGAGATATTGAATTCATATCAAACATAAGATTATTAAGCAATTTTGTTTAGAATTTTCGTTGACCTGAATCGGAAGAATTTTCGAGAAAATTCATTATTGCTGTCAGTTGTCTCATTATATTTTCTGTCATTGTTCTTGCAAATTAATCGAAAAAAAGCAACCAAAGTGATACTATTGTAACCTGATCCTTCCATTGGTCGTTTACGTAGGTGATTTCTTGAATTATGTTTCTATCAACCTTGATCTCTGCAGAGCGCAATAGCTCCTACATTGCTGTCTATAAAAGCTTGCCAAAACTGATATTGTTAGTTTTTATGCTCGCTGTGACTTTTCGTGTCTTTTTGGCTAGTATCCTTTTTAATGTAGAGTTGTTGTTTGAAACGTTGATGGAAGGATTGGTCTTTCTCTACGTTGCATATCGCCTAGCAAAGAGGGCCCTGGAGAAGGATTGGTCTGTAAACTCAATGGAAATTTATTTGGGAATTCTATTCTTGTTTCCCATACTTCCTGCCATAGCGGCGGTTCGCGAGTTTGATCAACCTTTTCTTTATGGATTAGCTACTTATAGAGATTTCTATCTTTTATTTGGTGGTTTGGTCGTGTACAATTTATTGCGCTCAGGGGAGCTGGACATAAAACTTGTTGAGAAAGCATTTGTCGTGCTCGCTATTATTTTTATGCTCTTCTCTTACTTTCTTACAGTATTCGTAGACCCCACTCAGTTTCAGGACACAGCGATATCAGGAAGTAATACGGCGAAAGGGGCTGATGTGTATTATCGGCTTAACATGGCCCTATTCTTTTTCGGTTCCGTTTACTTCACGGTCAAAGCATTCTATCAGAAGAACCTATTTTATCTGGCAATAGCTCTGCTGTTTATATTCTATGTGGTTTTCATTCGGTTAGATAGAACTTCTATTGCAGTGCTCCTGGGAGGGCTTGGTTTGTTTTTCATGACTGGTGTTCGACCTAAAAATCAAGCGCTGTCTATTTTGCAGGCTATACTTCCTGTAGCTACTCTAGTAGTGATTGTCTACTTATTTGCCCCCGAAGTTTACACACAATATTACGGTATGTTCATTGATGTGCTTAACACGGCGAATGCTGCAGGATCTGGTTCGGTAGAGGATGACGTCAGACTAATGGAGCTCGATATTGCTATTCGTGGATTTAAAGAAAATCCTCTTTTTGGTCATGGTAAGGTGAGTACCTATTTTGTAGAAGGTGGATACAGCCATTTTTACGGGTTTTTCTACTCCTCTGATTTGGGTTTTTTCGGATACCTATTCTCTTCAGGAATAGTGGGTCTGATTATCATTTTTGCCCAATTCTATTTCTTCTTCAAATATATCCTATCAATTAAGCATATTAAGAATAATGTATTCTTGGTTTCCTTAAAGTATACTGTGATTATACTAGCACTAGATGGTTTGACTACCGAATATTTGGTGATCTACTCAGGACAAACCATCACCTTAATCATGATTCTCCTATACTTTTATGAGCAGGATAAGATAATAGGGAGGAAGCTAGAATCAGAAGCAAAACTAAAAATGGCACAGCAAAAATCTCTTGAACCCGCTTTGAATGAATAGTGATCACAAACCAAATTTTTTCGTTGTAGGAGTGGTAAAAGGCGGTACGACTAGTTTGTATCATTATATGGCACAACATCCCGAGGTGTATTTGCCACCTATCAAGGAGACCAACCATTTTGCGGCCAGTGATATTTCTGAAAAGGACTTTTTAAAGAGTTACGCCCAAGATGTCAATATCGATCTCGATAAGTACATCAAAAGCGGAATGAAGGAAACAATTCACATTGCCCACGTGAATGCAGACCACCATTACGAAGCATTGTTTTCAAAAGTCGACAAGGAAAAGGCAATTGGTGAAATCAGCAATTCATATATGATTTGTCCAAGTTCTGCTGAGTCAATACACCGCTTCAATCCCGAGGCGAAGATTTTGGTCGTCCTCAGAAATCCGATTCGAAGAGCGTGGTCTCAGTTTTTGATGAATCTGCGTGAGGCAAAAAGCGACGCTGATAATTTCATTCAGGAATTAGAACATGACCATTCGCAAAACCCAAAAGGTTGGGGCGTAAACCATCAATACCTGGAGCTTGGAAAATACACTCAGCAGCTCAAGAGGTATTTGGATCTTTTTGGAAAAGATCGAGTACTTCCGATCTTCTTTGAAGACTACAAGAATAATCCAGAGGAAATTTTATCGTCTGCTTGTCGGTTTTTGAAGATTGACGATACATTTCAATTTGATTTCTCTGAAAAGAGCAATGCATCAGCTCTGCCCAGAAACGCAGGATTGAATCGCTTTTTAGTAAATTCAGGAATTTTGAGCACCGCAAAAAAACTGATTCCTAAGCCTTTGAGACAAAAATTTTCTGCAGCCTTATATTCAGACAAGAATATGCCAACGCTTCAAGAAGCAGATGCAAAGTGGCTATGCAGTTATTACCAAGATGATGTCGGGCAGTTGTCCGAGTTACTGGGAAAAGATATTACACAGAAATGGCCTGAATTTGGGAAATCATATGAATAATAAGGCGGCAAATAGCGACAAACCAGTGGTGTTCATTGTAGGAAATTCGCGCAGTGGAACTACTATGATGATGCGAATCATGAACAACCATAGCATGGTTCATTCCATCAACGAGCCGCATTTTTTTGAGAAAATGTGGACCCCCAAGGATGATGGTATCACAATTGATTTAGATTTAGCTTTTAACCTTTTTGCCGAGCTATTTACTTGCCAGCGTGCGGGGTTTTTTGAGCCCGTGGAGAAGCATGTCTCGAAATACAAAACGGAGATCGATCAATTGGTAGCTCAACTTGAAGAGAATCCATCAAGACTTTCAGTCTACTCCTCGTTTTTGAAATATGAAACCGAGGTAAACGGAAAGTCCATTCCTTGCGAGAAGACTCCTCAAAATATTTTTTACCTCAAAGAGATTTTAGAAAAATTTCCACAGGCTAGAATCATAAATATGATCCGTGACCCACGCGCAGTGATGCTTTCTCAAAAAAGAAAGTGGAAACGAAGGGCTTTGGGTGCTGACTTTATGACTAAAAAGGAAACGCTCAGGCTGCAAATTAACTACCACCCACTGACCGTAAGTAAGCTTTGGAATGCTGCCATTTCAGCAGCTAAGCCATTTGCGAATGAACCAAAGGTGATGACGATTCGGTTTGAGGATATTCTTCAGAACTCTGAGGAAACAGTAAAATTGATTTGTGAATTTGTCAATTTTCCTTTTGAACCGCAGATGCTTCAGGTACCTCATGCTGGATCCTCAAGTGAGGCCGACAAGAAATCTGAGCTGGGTATTCGAAAGACCAGAGCCAAAGGTTGGCTGGAAAAAGGATTGACAAAAACGGAGATTCGAATTTGTCAAAAGACCTGCGCTGAATTTATGGAGAAATATGACTACAAGCACATTGAGGTGAATGTCAACCCAGTTGAACTGGCCTGGAAGTACTTCATCTTCCCGTTCAAAATGGTGCTGGCCTTGCTGATAAACTTGAATAGAATGAGGAGCATTGGCGATACATTAAAGAGAAGACTTTTTCAATGATGAGGAAATTACATATGCTGGGATTTAACTTTTACTCTGCCAAGGATGTAAAGGTCATAGCTGACTTTGTGTACAATGATGAGGTGGTTGAAGAGGGGATCATTCCCCTGATGGTTACACCCAATGTGGATCAGATTGTAAGACTCGATCGAGAGGAAAATCATGAACTTAGAGAACAGCTTAAAAAAGCTAGATGGATACTTCCTGATGGTCAACCTATAATTGCCCTAAGTCGAATAAAATTTGGCAAAGAAAAAGGCCTGGAAGCTCGATTGACGGGAAGTGAATTTTTCCCAGAGATGTGGAAAATTCTAAAAGACCACTCAAACAAGAACGTTCTGTTTGTTCTTCCTAGTGAAGATCTTGGCGAACGATTTAAAAAAGAACGGCCTAATACGGGATATTATGCTCCCCCTTTTTTCAAATTGGAGAATGCAGACGAGTTTGAAGAAGTAATGACCAATGTCATGTCTTTTTTTAATGAGAATCCGCCTGAGTACGTATTCGTAGGTCTGGGCTTCCCAAAGCAGGAGAATATAGCCCTGGAGATTTTTAATCGGCTCAAGGCCAAAAACATGAAACTACCCAAAACTTTTCTATTGGGAGCCTCTTTCGAATTTTATTGGGGAACGAAGAAAAGAGCTCCGAAGTTTTACCGAAAGGCAGGAATTGAATTTGTACACAGGATTATTTCTGAGCCGGGTAGATTGGCGAAGAGATATCTCTGGGACGACCTCCCCTTCTTAGGCATTGCTATTTCGGAATTGCGAAAGAAAGATTAGCGTTTGAGCTGGTCTGGCTTTAGCTTAATCCTCGAGCAAGTAACCAATTTCTTTTTTGAGAGCTGAGTTGAATATTCTTGCCCCATCTAAATTGATGTGACTTGAGTTTTTGAAGCAGCTATCGGGCAGGTAAAAGCGAGAATAATCGAAGGCATATAAATTGGGAATGTCCTCATTCCAATGATCCATTATTTCTTCTAGCCTTTCGAGGTTGGTAACCCCCGCAAGTTCACTTGGGTGATGCGGTGTAAAAACCATGAGTATATTTCGATTCGGATGGGCTTTTACCATTTCTTCAAATTTGGCGATTCGCTCTTTATTCTCTTCAAAATCAAGACTTAATTGAAGCGATTCAAGCAATTGATCCTCCATGTATGTGAGAGGAAAACCTGCATCCACTCTTGCTTCCAATTCGGCGCGCTTTTCGATCATGCTGTATCGGCTATCTGTAAATCGCGTCAAAAGTTTATCGCCTGGATAGTAGTCAATGAAGATGCCTCCACGGTTGGTGATTTTGTTGGAAGATTCTTTTTTGTTAAGAGTCTGTAAGTAGCGGAGGTAACTTCCATAGTAGCGCACTCCAGGTACGAGCTGAAAATTGTCCAAGCGATCATTTTCTGCCAGGTATTTAACCACGGCCTCACTGTCCTTAACAGGCATAAATGTTGCCAAATCTATGGTGTGTTCAGGTCTGTGAACGAATGAACGGGTGTTAAACTCTATGATAATGGGAGTATCCTTGTCTTTGGCTAACTCCGTTTCCAAGAGGAAAAAAATGACGTCAAAATTGCATTTCTGCATGGAGTAGTTAAACACATTATCTCCCAAAGAATCGGGTATGAAAGAGGATCTTCCCTTGGAGCTGCCAAAGACAGGGATCTCATCTTTGTTCTCTTCAAACAGAAGTTTTTCAACTTTATATGAGTTATCAATATCAGTCCTCTTTGGCAAGACGAAGAATTGAAAAACCTGATCTAGGCCAACCGCAATAATTACCGCCGCCAATAGTGGGTAGAAGAATAACTTCATTCCTTTCTTAGATCCGAATGGTGTCATAACTAGTTAGAATTGGAAATAAACAAATTGATTTTTCAAATCTTGCCCCAAGAATATGATGAGGAATAACATCGTTGTAACGTAGAGCCAATTGTATTTGAATCTGAGCTGCTTATTAAACAAGACAGTTGGCCATAAAAGACAGCTAACGATTACTGACATTAGGAATTCGAATTTATACAGAGAGAGCAATTCTACGATACTAAAGTTTAATTCCGTAAAGATCTTTCTGTAGACATTATGGGCCATATCTATATCTACCGACCGAAAGTAAACTGCCTCAAGAAAGAGGATGTTCATATTCAAAAACTTTTGGGCGCCAAGTGTATACTTATTTGTTCTGATGAGTCTGCCTAACTTAGTGACTGATAACACTCTTTGAATAACCATGACGCATCCATTTACAAAACCAAACATGATGAATGTCCAATTGGCACCGTGCCAAAAACCTATGAGAACCAGAATAAATATAGACCACAACATCAAGGCGCCTCTTGATTTGTTGATCTTGGCCAATGGGATATATATATAATCTCGTATCCAACTGGTTAGTGAGATGTGCCAAACCGACCAGTACTTGCTGTGGTTTTCGGTCCAAATCGGCTTGTTAAAGTTCTCCATGAGCCGCACACCCATTAGTCGTGCCGAACCCATAGCAATGTCCGTGTACCCTGAAAAATCGGCAAAGAGCTGAACGGCAAAAAGAAAAGCGGCCCAGTAGAGTTGGGTGCCCGTTGTCCCATCTACATTGGAATAAACTAAATTAATGTATTGGGAAAGCGTATCGGCCACAACTAATTTCTTGAAGAATCCGAGAAGTATCTTATTGACGGCGTAGCGAATGTCATCAGAGGTAATATTTGGTTCTCTTTTGAGTTGTGGTATGAGCCTGGCGGAGCGTTCAATGGGTCCTGCGACCAATTGGGGGAAGTACGCTACGTAGAGCGCAAAGTACCCGAGATGTGTCTCGGGTTCCGATTTTCCTTGATAGACATCAATGGTGTAACTGAGTGTCTGGAATGTGTAGAAAGAAATACCAACGGGAAGAAGGATATCGTAATACTCAAAGTTGGTGAAAATATTGAACTGAGACAGCGCCATGGCTGTATTCTCAGTGAAAAAGTTGAAGTATTTGAAATAGAATAAAAACCCAAGATTGACAAAGAGACTGAGCAATAGGAACCACCTCTTTTTCTTTTTGTCAGGCGTTTTAGCTATTTGGATTCCCGCATAGAAATCCACCATAGTGGAGATGACAATTAAAAAGATGTATTGCCACTTCCAGCACATGTAGAAGTAGTAACTCGCCGCCAATAACAATACCCACCTAAATCGATTTGGTATCAAATAAAATGCGACAACTACCAGCGGTAAAAAAATCAGATAGTCTAGTGAATTAAAAAGCATTTGCGCGTCGGTTTATTTGTTCTTTTCTTTTTCTACGATTAGCGAATTAATCACTTCATCGTGGTCACTAAGTAGCTTTTCCCAAGTGTAATTTTTTGCGATTTCTCGCGAATGATCTCTTAGACTCTCCCATTGTGATTTCGAATCAATCAATATAGAGATAGCTTCCACCTGCTCTTTTTCGGATTGGGTGCAAAAAAGGTCTCTTCCTGAAACCACTTCCAGCCCCTCGGTACCGATAGGAGTAGTTACGATTGGGATTCCGCGGTACATCGCGTTGAGAAGCTTCACTTTTATACCACTTCCAAAACGCAGTGGAATAACAAAAGCACGGGCTTTTTTGAAATAAGGTTCGAGATCCTCAACAAATCCAGTTAGTTCAATGCTGTCAAACTTTTGACATATGGAAACAAGTCTTGGATCGGGATTTTTACCAACGATATAAAAATGGATATCGGGATGACTCTTCAGAACAGATGGATATATCTTATTCAAAAACCACAAGAGGCCGTCAACATTTGCTTCCCAAGTTAACGTTCCTACAAAAAGTAATGCCTTTTCTGTTTGGTCGTATTCTAAATTAGGTCGTTCCAATAAAAAATCTTCGCCTAGATGGTAAGTTGGCTTAAGTTTTTTAGGATCGACTCCAATCGCTGCTAGTTCTTCAATATCATTAGGTGCTGCAAAAACCACCGAAGCATTATCGGCATACATTTTTTCGGCTCTTTTTATTCTGGAGGCTTCTAATTTGATAAGCACTTTTTTGAGAGGGTTATTTTCAATTTCTGCCAATCTCTCCCACATCACAAACTCTGCGTTGTGTTCGTGCAAAATTACTGGTTTACCAAAGGCCTTTTGAGCATACTGTCCCATTTCGTAATGATCTACAAAGATCAAATCGCACTGGGGAGCCCATTCTTTTACTTTGGCTTCGAGTTCTTTGTTGTAATTTCTAAACACATTGAGCGATGGAGCCGTGAAGAAGCTTCTAAGTAAATTCAAAGGAGTCCTCTTCCGATCAAAGGAACTCGTGAATAACTTGATACGGGGCACTTTTTCCCGAAACTCTTCGAGCTGTTTCTCCTCTCCTTCTTTCAAAGCGCACACCAACATCAGCTCATTGGAAGACCAGTGCTTAACTAGATTCCAAGTTTTGATGACACCGCCACTTACTGGAGGGTAGGGAAGTTGTGTTGTAAGGAATAGGATTTTCATTACCTATGCTATAATAATTAGACTTTTGCGAAAGTCACTTTCAGCCTCTCACCGAAAGAAAGTTTCTTGTTCTTTTCGTAAGGATTTTTCCTGAGGATAAAAGAAGTTTTTGGACTGAACGTTCCTGTGACGATGCAGTTTAATTCCTTCAGAGAGCCTTTATCGCAGAGTTCTTTGACATCTAAGATATCTTGAACTTCGGTGTGGCTGCCCCTCATAACTATTACGGGGATATCCGTTGCATTTAAAATTGCCAATGACCGTGCGTCATTACCAACGGGCGCAGTATCAATGATCACCTTATCGAATGAGTCAGCCAGACTGCTGAGCAAGACTGAAAATGACTTAACTTCAGTATTGTTGAATACAACCTTCCCAAGGTTCAGCACATCAATATTACTGTTCGATGTGTGCTGAATGGATTCTCCTATGGCCTCTGGTGCAAAGGAGTTCAGGTCTATGGACCCTGCAGCTAGGCGAAACTGTTTCGCTATAGATTGATGCTTTATATTGGCATCAATAATAAGGACCTTTTGACCTGATTCTGCATATTGAACTGCCAACATAGCAGCGGTGTAGGTTTTTCCTTCAGCAGGCTTATATGAGCTGATTCCAATGCTTTTGGTATTTGGTTTTTTAACGCTCAGATTGTACACAAGACCATTCATCTGGTTGGCCAATGGTGAGGTAGGATATTCTTGTAGCTCACCTGGACGCTTTATGCTGCTGTAGTAGATTTCAGCCAAAACATTGGCACCTGGTATTTGTCTTTTTACATCACTACTAGAGTCTATGCCATTGCTGAAAATCCAAATTATAATGAGCAAGCCAAAGCCAGAAATCAATCCCAGTAAGAGGGCTATTATGAGAGTAAGCGGAGCCCATGGGAAAATTGGATCTACTGTTGTGAGGTGAGAAGGTTCAATTATTCTGAAATCTGAAGTCATCGAAACAAGGCTTAGCTCTACCATTGACTTCTTTTCCATTAAGGAGGTGTAAAGAGTTTCGTTAATTCTGAAACGTCGCTCCAATTTGAGTAACTCGCTTTGCTCCGCAGGGAACTCACGAGATGTTTGGTCTATCTGAGCAATTCTAGCTTCTATGTCTTTTAGCTTCACCAAATTATTCGACTTAAAGCCTTCTACGGAATAAAGAATTGTTCCTCTATTAGAGGCGATGGCGGCTTTAATCTGTTCGTATGCAGGATTGTCTTTAGCTCCTCGTCTATCAAGGGACTTAAGATCTTGTTGTAAGTCAACTAGTCCCTGCGTCATACGGATTAATAGAGCATCCTCTACGCCAAATGCTTCAGGTGAGATTAGGGTAGAGTAGTCGTCATTTTTGCGTAATGTTTCTTCTAAATAAGAATAGTATTTATCCCGAACCACAAGCTCCACTTTGGTATCTTGCAATTTTGCAGCCTGATTAAGCAGCAGCGTTCCTTGAGCAGAAATATTCGTGATGGAATTTTCCGTCTTAAAATACTTTAATGAATCTTCACTTTGCTCTAGAAGTAATGTGGTTCTTTCAATTTCATCATTCAGGAATTCCAACGCCATTTTAAGGGTCTGATTCTTAAGATCCATTTGTTTGGTGAGAAATGCGTCTCCCAAAACGGAAAGAAATTTTAATTGACGGGGTGCCGAAAAGCCTGACAGTGAGACCGTAAATACTGTGGATTCAATATCTATGTTTATTACTTCCAGACCCGATAGTCTAGCTTCGATCTGACTTGGGAGGTCTAGCAGGGTGAAGCCAAATTCATCTTCAAACAGACTGTGTTCACGTGTGATATTTGAATTCATCAGTGTGTCCTCAGGGATTAGCCTAAACTTGAGTTGATCAAAAGTTACCCATTCGCCAAATTGAAATTCTCCTTCGAAATAGAATTCTTTTTCTCCAACCAAATAGGTTCCTTCACCTTCTATTTGATAGGTGTTGAGATTACTAAAATTTACATAGAATGGTGTATCATATGGGGTGGCATCACGCTCAAAACCCATATAAGTGGAATCAAGTTCTATCTTGAATGGAGATGAGTCGTAAACTTCTTGGTTTAGAATTCCTGATTTGAAATACGTTACGAGACCCGTACGTTTAATGGCCTCTTCTACTAACGGATAACTGGCAAATACAATTCGCTGGTTATTAAAGTAGTAAGATGCGGGCTGTTTCATGACATGTTCACCTGTCACCAAGACAGCAGGGTCTTGCTGACCTTTTGGCTCTTCTGTTAAAACGCTGGTGCTGGCAGTGTAGTATGGAGGAATAGCTATTTGAAACAATACACCAATAGCCAACCAGAGAAAAACGGCAACAGCGATAATTGGCCATCCGCGTTTTGTTCGACTGACGATACCCCTAAAATCGACCTCTTCCTTTCGGATTATTTCTTGTTCGTCGATCATCGGTTGTCAGTAATTAGTAGGTATAAAGTGAGGACGCTAACTGTTGCTGTGATAGCGTTGAAGACATTCTGAACATCTCGTGTGGCGTATTTCTTGCGTTTCTGAGGCTTGATCATTAAAATGTCATTCGGTTTCAGGTAGAATTTATCTGAGCCGAGAATATTTTGGTCTGTGAGGTCAACGGAATAAAGATGATTTTTTCCTTCACGGGATCGGACTATTTTCACCGTTTCTCTACTGGCAAAATCTGTTGCATCTCCTGCCAACCCCAGAGCCTCGAATATGTTGATCCTGTGATTATAAACAGGATACCTACCTGGCCTATTTACTTCTCCCAGCACAGTCACAAAGTAGTTTAGCATGAACACCTTTATGGAAGGATCCGAGAAAACTCCTGAAGCTCCTTGCTTAACTGCGGTTTCAGCTTCGAGCATCGTCATTCCGTCAACATTGATCATCCCTACAAGTGGCAGATCGATTTTACCATCTTCATCTACTGTAAATCCAGCTAGAATAGGTAGGCTTGGAATAAGCCTACTATCATCCATGTAAAACTGGTCAATTTGACCAAATGATTTTGATAACAATGGATGATCTGAACGAATATACAGAACATCACCTGTCTGGATCTGATAATCAATAGGTTCATTTGCGAAAGTAGTATCGCTAAGAGAGTTGTATGGCTTTTTTTCTGAGTAATCCTGCACGTATACAATACGTTTATTCGAAATGCAGGAGGCCAGAAGAAAGCCTGCGACTGAATAGAATAGAAGACTTTTAAGCTTAATCATCTAAGGGTAGTTCAAATTAGTATCTCTGCAATCTGGAACTGTGTCCAATTTATAACGCCCATAGATTGACTAGAGAAGGTTTAGTTTTAAGGCTTCTCTTATTCGAATTATGGACTAACTATGTTTCAATCGGTGGGGGAATTCTTAAAAGAGCGATTTTCGGTTATAACATTTAGTGCAAATGTAAAAGTATTTCTGTGACAAAATCTACTACTGATATCAGTTTTTTAAGTACTTAATGAATTGATTCTTGATGTGTTGATGTTGGCTGGGTATATTTGCTCTTTTTTGTACTTCCCAAAATAGTCTATGACTCCTCAAACGATTCTGGTTGCTACTACGATACTCTTCCTTATCATAGTTCTTTATCGAGAGTTAATACGGCCGGGAATTGCGTTTATGATTGTGACAGTTATTCTGCTTTTTGCAGGTATTATATCACCAAAAGAGGCATTGAGCGGTTTTGCAAATGAGCAACTAGCTGTGATTGTAATGCTCATGGTGGTGAGCAATGCCATGCGAAAAACCAATCTTCTTAATCGAGGGTTTCGGAAATTCTTTAAGCCCACCGATAGTCGAGGGTTATTTATGATAAAAATGACTGGGAGTGTCGGCGTGTCTTCGGCCCTACTGAACAATACACCGCTTGTGGCAATGATGATGCCCTATGTATACTCATGGTCCGAACAGAAAAAATTGGCTGCCTCCCAATTTCTGATCCCGCTTTCATATGCTTCTATTCTTGGAGGTTGTGTAACACTTATAGGTACCTCTACCAACCTTATTGTCAACGGACTGGCTATGGAGTACGGGGAAGAGAGCTTGGGAATATTTGATTTCGCTATTCTCGGTATTCCCGCCTTGCTTATTGGCGGATTCTATTTATTTGCCTTTTCAAAAGCTCTTCTTCCAAACAATCGCTCTGCTACTGAAGAATCGGCATCACGTGAATATTTTGTTGAAACTCATGTTCAATCGGGAAGCAGTCTGATTGGAAAGTCAATACAAGATGCTTCTTTGAGGAATTTGAAGGGGCTATTCCTGGTAGAAATAAGACGAAAGAAGAAGGATATTACGCCTGTACCTCCTGATATGGTTTTGGAAAAAGGAGACAAATTATTCTTTGCAGGGGATCCTGATGGGGTGGCTGAACTTACTACTCCGTCTCTGGGCCTTTCTTTGCCCAACGATTGTCAACTACCAAAAGAGAGTCAAGCGCGCATAATCGAGTTGGTCATTGCGCCTCAATCAGCGCTAATAGGAGAAATTGTTAAGGACACGGATTTTAGGAACCGGTACAATGGCGCCATAATGGGAATTCACAGAGGTGAGGAAAGGTTGAAGGGGAAAATCGGAGATATCGAACTCCGAGGTGGTGACGTTCTCTTGGTTCTATCTGGAAACGGTTTCATCAAGAGGGTTGAGACCAGTCAGAATTTCTATATTTTATCTCAAGTGAAAGAGGTGCACAACCTTTCTTGGTGGAAAACCTCAGTGATCATCGTTGGTTTGTTAACAGCAATCCTTTTAGCCGCAACCAATATGGTGCCGCTTTTTATCTCTCTGATAGCACTCATTACAATATGCATTCTGTTAAAACTCATAAAAACCAGAGAAATAAAAGAGAATGCAGACATGAATCTAATCGTTATAATCGCTTTAGGTCTAGCCTTAGGAAAGGGAATGATCAATAGTGGTTTGGCAGATGTCTTAGCCAACAGTGGGTTAAATCTCTTGAAGCCATTTGGCGGGTATGGGCTAATAGCGGGGATTTTTATCGTTACCAATTTACTATCAGCATTTATGACAAGTAAAGCAGCTGTAGCCATTGTTCTTCCTGTAGCGCTGACTATTGCTCATGATATGGGGCTTCCGATTGAGCCATTCATACTAGTTGTGGCCTTTGGTGGTGCAGCAAACTTCATTACCCCAATCGGTTACCAAACCAATCTCATGGTTTACACTCCCGGGGGTTATACATTTAATGATTATTTTAAGTTTGGCCTGCCTCTCACCATTATTTGCTTGTTAATTTGCACTTTTGTTTTAAATACCTATTACAATCTCAATTAAAAAAAACTATGAAAGATTTAATATCCACTGCAATTGAAGCGGCCTACTTAGGTGGACTCGAGATTCTCGATGTATATGAAAGCGACTTTGCGGTAGAAACTAAGGACGATAAGTCACCCTTGACATTGGCGGATAAGAGAGCTCACTTGAAGATTGTCGAATTATTGGGTGATGGCCTACCTGTTCTCAGTGAAGAGGGAAAAGCCATCGAATTCGATGAACGTTCGGGGTGGGATCGGTTTTGGATGGTTGATCCACTCGACGGAACAAAAGAGTTTGTAAAAAGAAACGGAGAGTTTACTGTTAATATCGCTTTGATCGAAAACGGTAAATCTGTTGGAGGGGTTATATACGTTCCCGTGAAAAAGGATCTTTATTTTGGAGCTGTTGGAATGGGTTCATACAAAGTTTCTGATTTTGAAGGGAGTTCATATCAATGGGATGAGCTCATAGCAAAAGCCGAAACGCTTCCTGCACCAAGTGATTCTGGCAAGTATCGTGCGGTAGGAAGCAGATCACACATGTCTCCTGAAACAGAGGAGTTTTTTGAAGAACTCAAAAAAGAGCACGGAGAAATTGAAGTGGTTTCAATGGGCAGCTCGCTCAAGATTTGCTTGGTAGCAGAGGGTTCAGCCAATGTTTATCCAAGATTTGCGCCTACCATGGAATGGGATACTGCTGCAGGTCACGCCATTGCCAAAGGTGCTGGAAAGAACATTATGGATCACACCACAAAGGAAGAGATGAAGTACAACAAAGAGAACTTATTGAATAACTGGTTCATTGTGAACTAACATTAATATTCAATTGAATGTAAAAAGTCCCGCTCAAGCGGGACTTTTTTTTGAAATGAAAATTCTATGGGTCGACTGGTCGTTACAATGACGCCGTGTTCGAGATGGAGATCAACGCCTCTTTAATCACTTTGTCGTCATCAGTCATGATGGAATAAAAACCATCATTGCCCCAAATATTTCGAGCGATGTACGCCTTGATGCGCAGTTTTAAAACTTCTTTCGAAAGGCTGATTCCGCCAATGTCACGAGTCACGCCCTTTTCTTCAGCGTAGCTCACAAAGTTGTCAAACATACTTTTATCTACATCGAAGTCGCGTTCGAATTCCTTGTAACCTTCAAAGTTTGCGAGATCCTTTCGATGCGTATCAGCGTAATCAAAGCCAAATTGATTTAAGATCCCTCGATAGCTCACAATGCTCAGGTATTCAGAAGCTCCAGCGGTGTCAAGTCCAACAAAAATGTCAGGCATGATTCCACCTCCGCCATAAACGATTCGCCCGCCAGGAGTAACGTATTGGAGTGAATCCGAAAAATGTATGCTATCGGCAGAAACAAGCTCACCCGTTGCAAAGCGATTTTCATAATCCGCTTCGTAGTCGATATCTTGTCCATAAGGCTTTTGGATACTTCTGCCAGAGGGCGTGTAGTAGCGAGCCACCGTGAGCCTCAAAGCAGAATTATCGGGAAGACTCATATGTTCTTGCACCAATCCTTTTCCAAAAGATCGGCGACCAACGATTACTCCCCGGTCATTGTCTTGAATCGCTCCTGCCAAAATCTCAGAGGCTGAGGCCGATCCTTGGTCAATCAATATGGCCAGTGGAATATCAGAGTATTTACCCCTTTTTGAGGCGGTGTATGATTTTTTTGGACTAGACTTTCCCTCGGTGTATACGATCAGCTGCCCTTTTTGGAGAAATTCTTCGGTGATCTGCACGGCCGCGGTTAAGTATCCGCCACCATTTCCACGCAAATCAATCACCAACTCGTTCATTCCCTCCTCCTTCAGCTTCTCGGCACTTTTGGAAAATTCTTCATACGTCGTCCGTGCAAATCGACTGATTTTTATGTAGCCGATGGTATTGTCAATAATCTGCGCAGTAGCCACGCTGTTGATAGGAATCGTGCCACGAGTAATCTCGAAAGGGATCAGTTTCTTATTTCGTAGAATGTCTACTTTGACTACAGTTCCGCCTTCGCCTTTCAGGCGAGAAATGACGTCATTATTTTTAATCTCAACACCGGCAATGTTTTCTTCGTCTACGTTAATAATCTTGTCACCCGCTTGAATCCCCAATTCTTGACTCGGTCCGCCATCAAGTGCAGCAACAACTCTTACTGTGTCATTTTGAATCAAAAATTCTACTCCAATTCCTTCGAAGTTTCCTTCCAATGGCTCAGTGTAAGAAGCCATTTCTTCTGCGCTTATATAATATGAATGAGGGTCCAAATCTTCTAAAATCGAGGCAATGGCCTTTTCAATCATTTGATTCTTGGCCACAGTATCCACATACTCGCGGTCTATGTAGCTAATGATTTGAGTGATTTTGTCAGCATTGGAAGAACTGCGCGTTGGTAAAAAGGTTCTTGAGCCGTCTTCAGCGAAAAAAGTACCTAAGTAAATCCCAAATACTAGCATAAATGCTAGCATTAGCGGGTAGTAGATTATTAGCTTGTTTTTATTCGAATTTTGATTCATTCTATTTTCTCAATATGTTCGATCTCTATTCCTGCATCTCCTAGCAGCTTCACACCCTCTCCATCTTTATACAATCTGGCAAACACAACGCGGCGAATTCCAGCCTGAAGAACAAGTTTGCTGCAGTCCTTGCAAGGCGAAAGTGTTAAGTATAACGTAGCATCCTGAGCATTGTTGGTGCTGCGCGCAACCTTCGTTATAGCGTTTGCTTCCGCATGAAGTACAAACCAATGAGTATCACCATTGTCGTCCTCGCAGCAATTGTCAAATCCAGCAGGGGTGCCGTTGTAACCGTCGGAAATGATCATTCCGTTTTTGACAATAATCGCCCCTACTTGCTTTCTGCTGCAGTGAGAAAGCTTGCTCCACTCGGCCGCCATCCGCAGATAGGCTACGTCGTAACGGTGTTGCTTTGCTTTATTTTCAAATGTGAGTGTGCCTGCTGCAGTCATAAATGCGAAGATAAAACGGAATTGTGGGCAATGGTTGCTGGGAGAGTAAGTTAAATTAAGTGAAAGGACTTCAACCTCTGGGTGCCGTAAGCGCTGCCATTGGGTCAAAAAAAAAGTGAGGAACTTCGCTCTCGCTCTGTTTCTCACTCTGTTTTGTACCCGGGGCGGGAATCGAACCCGCACTCCCGAAAGAACTGGATTTTGAATCCAGCGCGTCTACCAGTTCCGCCACCCGGGCATTGTTGAAGCCGCAAAATTACTCTTTCATTGCAATAAGCCAAACAAAATCTGAAAAGCCTAGATTTGCATTCAATGTTTCTTTGGATGTCAAGGCCATAATCGTAGCTTTGCAGCCATTTTTAAGATGAGCAATTCAGTCAAAATATTCGCAGGAAGTGCATCCGAAGATCTCGGTACGAGGATCGCACGCGCTTACGGTCAGGAGTTAGGAAATCTAAAGATGTCCAAATTCAGTGACGGTGAATTCCAGATTTCTTACGAGGAGAGTATTCGCGGAAATGATGTTTTTATCATTCAATCCACGTTCCCACCCGCAGATAATCTGATGGAACTGCTTCTTATGGTAGACGCAGCCAAGAGAGCCTCTGCCAAAAGAATTGTCGCCATATTGCCTTACTTTGGTTTTGCTAGGCAAGACAGAAAAGATAAGCCACGTGTAGCGATCGGAGCCAAATTGGTAGCCAATTTACTCACTGCTGCAGGAGTGGATCGTGTGATGACAATGGATCTGCACGCTGACCAAATCCAAGGGTTTTTTGAAGTGCCAGTAGATCATCTTTTTGCATCTTCTATCTTTTTGCCTTTTATAGAAACGCTCGATACGTCAAACCTGATTATGGCTGCTCCTGATACAGGAGGAACCAAGCGCGCAAACGCTTATGCCAAATACCTCAACGTCGATATGGCTATCTGCTACAAGCAGAGAAAAGTAGCAAACCATATCGAGAGCATGACGGTGATCGGTGATGTAGAAGGTAAAGATGTTCTATTAGTAGATGATATTATTGATACAGCTGGGACATTGACCACGGCTGCCGATATGATGATGGATCGAGGTGCAAAAAGCGTTCGCGCCCTTTGCACGCACGCTGTGTTATCTGGTCCTGCGTATGATAGGATCGAAAAGTCCACCATCAAAGAATTGATCGTTACAGATACCATTCCATTGAAGAAGAAGCATGACAAAATACGTGTGTTGACTGTTGCGGATCTATTCGCAGACGTTATTCATAGCGCGATCAATTACCAATCAATTAGCAAATATTTTATCGTTTCATAAACACAATCAAAAATGAAAACAGTATCGTTGAGCGGTTCTCCGAGAGAGAACGTAGGGAAAAAAGATGCTAGTCTCGTGAGAGCCGAAGGAAAAATTCCTTGTGTACTTTACGGCGGCGAAGACCAAAAACATTTTTCCATTAATTACATTGAGTTTAACAAGTACATCTATACTCCTGATGTATACATCTATCAATTGGATCTAAACGGAACCAAGGTGAATGCGATCATTCGCGACATCCAGTTTCACCCAGTAACGGATGCAACAATTCACGTTGACTTCTTGGAGCTTGTTGAAGGAAAGCAAGTTACAATGGATCTTCCTCTCAGATTATCAGGAAATTCAATCGGAGTAAGAAATGGTGGGCGACTTTTATCCAACTTCCGTCGTGTGAATATCAAGGGAGTCCCTGCTGACCTCCCAGATGCGGTTGAAGTTGATATTTCGACTCTACGTATCGGTCAGTTCATTCGTGTAGAGGACCTGAAATTGCCTTCCGCAACTATTTTGCACAATCCAAATGCAGTTATAGTAGGTGTGAAAATGGCTCGTGGTGCTGTTGACGATGATGCAGAAGCAGGCGAAGAAGGTGCTGAAGGAGAAGCTGCTGAAGGTTCTGAAGAAGCTACCGAAGCCAAAGCTGAAGATTAAGTCTAACCCTGCCGATATCTTGAAATATCTCGTAGTCGGTTTGGGAAATGTGGGTGTTAAGTACCGCAACACGCGCCATAATATAGGATTCAAAGTAGCCGACGCTCTCGCTGAGCGGTCGGCTACTTCGTTTTCAGAAGATCGGTACGGAGCCATATCTTCCATAAAGCACCGAGGAAGAACTCTGATTGTATTAAAGCCCAATACTTTCATGAACCTTAGTGGAAAGGCAGTAAATTATTGGCTTCAAAAAGAGAAGATTCCCCTGGAGCGTCTGCTGGTAGTCACCGATGATTTAGCCTTGCCCTACGGCAAGCAAAGGCTTCGGATGAAAGGCAGTGATGGCGGACACAATGGTCTGAAAGATACCAATGCTATTTTAGGAAGGCAAGATTATGCACGACTTAGAATAGGGATTGGGGATGAGTTTCACAAGGGGGGTCAAATAGACTACGTTCTAGGTGAATGGTCTATGCCTGAAGAAAAAATATTAGAAGAGAGAATCGATGTAGCAGTTGACACTTGTCTTTCATTCTGTTCGATTGGTGGCCCTCAAACAATGACTGCTTTTAATAACAAATAGTTAACCCGCGCAAACTTCTTAACTTGGCGTTAACTCATATTTTTGCACCCATAATTAAATCCAATTAAAATGAAGAAAATTTACTTCTTGCTATTTGCAGCAATGCTTATGACTTTTCAGTCAGCAGTTGCTCAAAGCGACCTTCTGATTTCAGGAGTCGTAGATGGTGACCTTCCAGGTGGTAAACCTAAGGCCATTGAGATCTATGTGATCAACGATATCGCTGACCTTAGCGTTTATGGAATTGGATCTGCCAACAATGGTGGAGGCACCGATGGTGTTGAATTCATATTTCCAGCAGATGCAGCCACTGCCGGCGACTTTATCTACTTAAGATCTGCCGACGGTGGAGATGATGTATTGTTCAGTGATTATTTTGGCTTTGCTGCTAATTATGAGTCAGGAGCTGCCGCCATTAATGGTGATGATGCTGTTGAACTCTTTTTGAATGACGTATTAGTAGATGTCTTCGGAGACATCAATGTAAACGGTGATGACCAATCTTGGGATTACACAGACGGTTGGGCTTATCGCCAAAACGGAACTGGCCCGTCAGATACATTCACCGAATCAGAATGGCCTATTGAAGGTGCTGGACTTCTAGATGGTTTTGCGACCAATGCAGAAGCTGACTTCCCATTTCCTGCAGGGACGTACTCTACTGAAGGTGGCGGAGGCGAGCCTGTAGAAGCTACTATTCAAGAGATACAGGAGACTGTAGATCCTGATGGAGATTCTCCATTCGTAGATCAAACAGTTATTACCACCGGTATTGTAACTGCGGCTTACGATGAAGGATTCTGGATTCAAGATGGAACAGGTGCTTGGAGCGGAGTTTTTGTAAGAGAAGACGAACCAACTGCTGCAGTTGGAGATGAGGTGACCGTAACTGGTCTCGTTCAAGAAAACTTTGGCCTAACAAGAATCAACAACCTAACTGAACTCGTAGTTGAAACAAGCGGAAACGCTCTTCCTGCTGCTGAAGTATTGACCACGGGAATTGCAGGAACTGAGGAGTTCGAAGGAGTTCTAATTCAAGCTCTTGCTGCTACCTGTACCGATAACAATCTCGGATTTGGTGAGTGGTTGATTACCGATGGTTCTGGAGACTACCGAGTAGATGATGCGCTTTACGATGCCGATCCTCAGCTATTGGTAGGATATGACGTTACTGGAGTTGCTCATTTCAGTTTCAGCAATTTTAAACTTTTTCCGAGAGATGCAGCTGATGTTGTTGTTAACGCTGATGCGAGTGAACTTGGATTGGCTTTTGAAGCCGCAGCCATTGGCGAAGGCGAAACTTCAGGGACAATCATCATCGAAGTTGAGATCATCAACCCCGATGATGTTGAAACAACTGTAGAAGTTACTGTAACAGGTGGTACTGCTGTGAATGGAACAAATTACAACTTTACTGACCCTGCGGTATTGACTTTCGCTGCAAGTGACGCGACTGCTCAGACGTTTGAGGTGGAAATTCTAGACGATTTGGATCCGAATGAAGACCGCACGGTGATCTTCACGCTTCAAAATGCTACAAACGGAGCTACTCTTGCTACTAGCGAATTAACGTTGACCATTCAAGATGACGATACAGCTATCGAACTTACTGATATTGTTGTAGCTGCTGAAGAAGATGCGAATGGTGTCGCAGTTAATATTGGTAATGAATACACTGTTGCTGGAATCGTTTACGGTGTAAACATGGGTGGAGCCGCTCAGTCTTTTACCCTTATTGACCAAACAGGTGGTGTAGGAACATATTCTAATTCACCTGTAGACGACTACGTCGTTACTGAAGGAGATAGTATTGTGCTAACTGGAACAATTAGTCAGTTCAATGGATTGACTCAATTCAACCCAACAGCGATTGACCTTATTTCTCAGGGGAATGAGCTCAATGAGCCAGCTGTTATCACTGAGTTTTCCAATGACATAGTATCTCAATTGGTGAAGCTAGAATGTGTTTTCTTAGTTGATCCAGGACAATGGTCAGGAGCAGGATCTGGCTTTAATGTAACAGTTAGTAATGGGACTACTGAGTTCACTTTGCGCATCGACAATGATGTTGATCTTTACAGCGCGCCTGCCCCAGATGGAACTTTTGACGTAACAGGTATTGTAGGGCAATTTGATTCTGAAGCACCATTATTGGAAGGGATTCAGTTGCTTCCACGCAGAATTTCAGACATCGTTTCGCAAGAATGCGGAATCGTAACTCCACCTATCAATGATAATTGCGATGCCGCGATCAATCTTGACGACCTTCTTGGAGGTCCGATTGGGGAAGCGCAATTCTCAAGTCAATTTTCAAATGATGGAGCAACCGTTCCTGCAGACGCTGTAACAGCTGGATTTGAATGTTTTGGAGAGCCTGATGGCTCTGGATCGGGCCCTTCATTGGAAAACAATGTTTGGTTTGAATTCACTGGTGATGGAAACACTTACTTTCTTGAAACCAATGACTGCAATGGTACTGCCGAAGAATACATTCCTGATGGAGACACGCAAATTGCGGTTTACTTAGGTTTTTGTGGAATCTTCCAATCTCCACTATTGTGTAATGAAGATGGACCCAATGCTGCAGCAGGAAACTTTGCCGCTGGTTTAGAGATTCCAACTGAGGCGGGAGCATTCTACACAATTATGGTTGACGGTTACTTAGGAGTAGCTGGAGACTTTTGCTTGTCTTTGACGAGACTTGCTTCTCCAATTGATGAGTGCGCTGGAGCGGCTGATCTTTCTGATCTTACGGGTGGCGCTTTGAACGAAGCGCAGACTTCAGGAGCTTTCTCAAATGTAGGTGCTACATCAGTTGATGATCCTAATCCAAACGATGTTGAAGCTGATTGCTGGTTCGGAGATCCTCTTATCTCGGCTACAGTTTGGTTTAGCTTTGAAGGAGATGGTAATGAGTACTTCATCGAAACAGTAAACTGTGGAGAGGTGACTGATTACATCGATGACGGTGACACTCAAATGGCAATCTTTACAGGAGAATGTGGTGATTTAGCCCAAGTAGCTTGTAACGAAGATGGACCGCAAGCGACAGGCACTGAATTTCCAGCTGGAATCTCATTTGTTACTGAAGTCGGAGTGACTTACCAAGTGATGATCGACGGATACGCAGGTGTTGACGGTGAGTTCTGCATGCAGATGACGGCAACAAGCCTTCTAGCTACTGATAATTCTGATGAGTTTGAATTCAGCGCTTACCCTAATCCAACGAATGGAATGGTGACGATTGAATCTCCTGTTTCATTGGAAAATGTGACATTAGTGAATGTTCTAGGACAGCGAGTTAAGCAATGGAACATCATTTCTGCTGAGCGATTTGAATTCAACACAAATGACGTTGAGCCTGGAGTTTACCTTTTGCAAGCGATGAGCGAAGGAAAGGTATCTACATTGAAGCTTATTGTTGAGTAAGTAGAATTAGATCACAAAATAAAAGCCGGCTATCTGAGAAGATAGCCGGCTTTTTCTTGAGTTTCAATACCCAATATCAACTACAACTGTTTCAACATTGCCTTCATAGAAACCTTGCCGCTGATTACCTCTTCAAGTTTGTCCAAAGACACTCTTTCTTGAGCCATGCTATCTCTTTCGCGAATGGTGACGCTGCGGTCTTCCAAACTGTCGTGATCCACTGTGATGCACAAAGGAGTCCCGATCGCATCTTGTCTGCGGTAGCGTTTTCCAATCCCGTCTTTCTCGTCGTATTGGCAATTGTGATCGAGTTTTAGGCGATCCATTATCTCACGAGCCATTTCGGGCAATCCATCCTTTTTAACCAACGGCAATACAGCCACCTTTACAGGAGCCAGCGCATGTGGAATTCTCAATACGATTCTTTCTGAGCCGTCCTCCAATTTCTCTTCGGTATAGGCTGCGGTAAGAACTGCTAAAAACAATCTATCCAACCCGATTGAAGTCTCCACTACATATGGAATATAGCTCTCCTTGTCCTGAGGGTCAAAGTAGCGAAGCTTCTTGCCGCTGTGCTCTTCATGACTCGAAAGGTCAAAGTCTGTTCGGGAATGGATACCCTCCAATTCTTTAAAGCCCATCGGGAAGTTGAACTCAATGTCACAAGCGGCATTGGCATAGTGTGCCAGTTTTATGTGATCGTGAAAACGGTAATTCTCTTGACCCAATCCCAATGAATCGTGCCATCTTTTTCGTCGCTCTTTCCAGGTCTCGTACCATTCGAGTTCGGTACCTGGTTTTACGAAATACTGCATTTCCATTTGCTCAAATTCGCGCATGCGGAAAATAAACTGGCGAGCAATGATCTCGTTTCTGAATGCTTTTCCAATCTGAGCAATCCCGAATGGGATTTTCATCCGACTGCTCTTCTGTACGTTCAAGAAATTGACGAAGATTCCCTGCGCTGTTTCAGGTCGGAGGTAAATGGTGCTGGCATCTCCTGCCACTGATCCAAGCTCTGTTTTGAACATCAGGTTAAACTGGCGTACATCCGTCCAATTCTTCGAACCCGTTTCTGGATCAGCTATTTCCAAATCTTCAATAAGCTCCTTTACCGCGGCTAGGTCTTCCCTTTCCATGGCATCTTTGAAACGACCGTGTACTTCGTCAATCTTTGTCTGATTGCGCTGTACGTTGGGATTTGTAGCTCTGAATTGTACTTCGTCGAAATCATCGCCAAAACGTTTCTTGCCTTTCGTTACATCCTTTTCAATTTTCTGGCGGTACTTCTCTAGGTAGTCTTCGACCAGTACATCCGCTCGGTAGCGTTTCTTACTGTCCTTATTGTCTATCAAGGGGTCGTTAAACGCATCTACGTGACCAGAAGCCTTCCAAGTGGTTGGGTGCATAAAGATCGACGAGTCCAGCCCTACGATTTCTTCATTGAGCCTCACCATCGCTTCCCACCAGTAGAGTTTCAGGTTGTTCTTTAGCTCGGCTCCGTAAGGCCCGTAATCGTAAGCGGCGCTTAGTCCATCGTAGATTTCACTCGATGGGTATACAAAGCCATATTCTTTGGAATGGCCTATTATCTTCTTGAGTAAGTCGTCGTGTTGGCTCATTTAGCGGTCAGTTTAGTCTGAGAAAGGTTCTTTCTCAAGCGCGCAAAAGTAAGGTAATGGAAGCGATATTGAAATGGTGAATGCCTAACTTCGCGGCATGATTCAAATTGACGACGCCCTCCTTTCGGAAGATCTTTTCTCAAAAAGGTTTGTGTGTGATTTAGGCGCTTGCAAAGGGGCCTGCTGTGTAGAAGGAGATAGTGGTGCCCCGCTTGAACCCGAAGAAGTAGGTTTGCTGGAAGAAGCACTCGAGGACATAAAGCCTTACATGCGCCAAGAAGGGATAGACAGGGTAGAAGAGACCGGAGTTTTCACCATTGATATAGATGGTGAATTTGTGACTCCATTAGTGAATGACGAGGAATGTGCATTTGTCTCTTTTGATAGGAATGGAACAGCGAAGTGCTCCATTGAGCAAGCACACCGCGACGGAAAAACAGACTTTCTAAAGCCAGTTTCTTGTCACCTCTATCCCATCAGAGTTACTCAGCTAAAGGATTACGTCGCGTTGAATTATCACTATTGGCCTATTTGTGACCCTGCCAGATCTTGCGGTGCCAAGCTGGACGTCAAAGTCTTTAAATTCTTAAAAGAACCAATCACCAGAAAGTTTGGAGAAGAGTTCTTTGAGAAACTCGTAGAGGCCGACAAATTGATGGAGTCATCCAAAAAATAAATCATTTTTTGCTAAAAATGGATTGAGCATCGTGTCTTCGATCTGTAGGATTTGAGAGCAGTTAGTATAGTCTCATCCCGATTTTCGTAGGTGATTCTCGTCTTTTCATTTGGCTCTCAGTCTTCTTCACGAAATTGCCAAAGGGCGCTATAAATTTTCGTCTCGAAAATTCAATTCCTTTGCACATTATATTTTTCAACAGGACTGTATTCTCTTGTAAGCGACATTGAATCAGGTGTATGAGGTGTTGTTAATCCGCTATTTCGAACATCTCCCGAAAAATGATGCCAAGAATTTTACTCAAATGTCACACTTTAGGGGCTCCATCAACACTCTTCAATTTCTGTATCAACCGCCGCTATTGAGCCGGTAGCAGATGTCAACTCTTCGTGTTGAAAACTTGAACCGAATGTGAATTAAAACTGATTGGACTCCCGGCCATTTTTTCCAATTTTTGTTGGCGGTCAAACCTATGGATCTTGGAGACGTTATCTTTCTAGAATCGACTTGTACCTCGCACTCTTTCTTTAAGAGACTACTTATCAAGATTATAACAGATTTATTAATAACCCGATAAAAAACCAAGCTTTTATCATGGCCGAAGTGACCTCTAAAAAAACTGAAGTGGAGATTGAAAATGTGCTCCCAGCAAACACCACATTGACTGAGCCCATTCTCGAAGAGAATGAAAATCGATTTGTGCTTTTCCCTATCGTACATGACGATATCTGGAAATTCTACAAGCAATCTGAAGCCTCTTTTTGGACGGCGGAAGAAATTGACCTTGAAGCTGACCTAGTAGACTGGAGCAACAAGTTGAATGACGATGAGCGCTATTTCATTAAGCATGTGCTGGCATTTTTCGCAGCCAGTGATGGAATTGTAAATGAAAACCTAGCGCAGAATTTCCTCTCTGAAGTGCAGTATACTGAAGCGAAGTTCTTTTACGGATTTCAGGTGATGATGGAAAACATCCACTCGGAGACCTACTCCTTGCTGATTGACACGTATATTCAAAATAAGGAGGAGAAAGACACCCTCTTCAATGCCATCGAAACGCTGGATTGTGTAAAGCTGAAGGCAGAATGGGCTTTGAACTGGATCGACAATGGTTCTTTTGCCGAAAGGCTGATCGCTTTCGCAGCGGTAGAAGGAATCTTTTTTAGTGGTTCTTTCTGTTCTATTTTCTGGTTGAAGAAAAGAGGTCTTATGCCAGGTTTGAGCTTCTCAAACCAATTGATTTCTCGTGACGAAGGAATGCATTGCGATTTTGCTTGCTTGCTTTACAATGACCACATCGTAAACAAGCTTCCAAAAGAGAGAGTAAAGAAGATCATCGTAGACGCGGTCAACATCGAGAAAGAATTTGTGACCGACGCCCTTCCTGTAAAATTAATCGGGATGAATGCAGACTTGATGGCGCAGTATATCGAGTTTGTTGCTGACCGACTATTGGTGGAGCTAGGAAACGAGAAAGTTTACAACGCTACGAACCCATTCGATTTTATGGATATGATTAGCCTTCAGGGCAAATCAAACTTCTTTGAAGTGCGCGTAGGCGAATACCAGAAGGCGAGTGTGTCGAACACTTCTGCTGAAGACAAGAGTTTCACTATGGACGCTGATTTTTAACAAATCATCTTGACCCACCATTTAACCCCTTATAAAACAATATGTCATACGTACTTAAACGAGGAGGTCGGCGTGAAGCGATCAAGTTTGATAAAATTACTGCGCGAATTAAGAAGCTTTGCTATGGTCTTCACCCTGCGGTAGATCCGATTGAAATTGCAAAAAAGGTGATCAACGGCCTGTACGAAGGAGTTACCACGAGTGAGTTGGATAATTTAGCGGCTGAAGTAGCCGCGACCAATACGGTAAAGCATCCTGATTACGCTTTGTTGGCTAGCCGCATTGCGGTAAGCAATTTGCACAAAAACACACAGAAATGCTTCTCTGACGCCATGAAGGCGCTCTTTGAATATGTGGATCCTAAGACTGGAGAGCCTGCTGCTCTTCTTGCCGATGATGTGCACGAGATAATCGAGAAGAACAGAGAGATTCTTGATTCTGCGATTATCTATGACCGCGACTTCCGCTATGACTTCTTTGGTTTCAAAACCCTTGAGCGCTCCTATTTGCTGAAGCTAAATGGCAAAGTAGCAGAGCGGCCGCAGCAGATGATTATGCGCGTGTCGATCGGGATTCACAAAGAGGATATCGACGCGGCTATTGAGACCTACCACAAAATGTCTGAAGGGTGGTTTACTCATGCTACCCCGACACTTTTTAATGCTGGAACACCGAAGCCTCAAATGTCTTCCTGCTTCTTGCTTACGATGAAGAATGATAGCATCGATGGTATTTACGATACCTTGAAGCAATGCGCACAGATTTCGCAGAGCGCTGGAGGGATCGGTCTTTCTATTCACGATATCCGTGCAAAAGGGACTTACATAAAAGGTACGAATGGAACGTCCAACGGAATTGTTCCCATGTTGAGAGTATTCAACGATACGGCTCGTTACGTTGACCAAGGTGGAGGAAAGCGCAAAGGATCATTCGCAATTTACCTCGAGCCATGGCATGCTGACGTATTCGATTTTCTCGATATGCGCAAGAACCACGGTAAAGAAGAAATGCGCGCTCGTGACCTTTTCTACGCCCTATGGATGCCCGACTTGTTCATGAAACGAGTGGAAGAAAACGGAGAGTGGACATTGATGTGTCCGCACGAATGTCCGGGCCTTTCTGATACGTACGGTGCAGACTTCGAAAAGCTCTACACGAAATACGAGAAGGAAGGAAAAGGCCGCAAGACGATCAAAGCCCAAGAGCTTTGGTTCAAAGTTTTGGAAGCTCAGATAGAAACTGGTAATCCTTACATTCTATACAAGGATGCCGCCAATGAGAAGTCGAATCAGAAGAATCTCGGAACGATCAAGTCTTCGAACCTCTGCACGGAAATTATTGAATACACTGCTCCAGATGAGGTAGCTGTTTGTAACCTCGCATCCGTTGCATTGCCTAAGTTTGTTATCGATGGGAAATTCGATCACGACAAACTCTTCGAAGTATCTTATCTCATTACGAAGAACCTTAACCGAATTATAGACAATAACTTTTACCCCGTTCCCGAGGCGCGCAATAGCAACATGCGTCACCGCCCAATAGGAATTGGAGTGCAAGGATTGGCAGATGCATTCATCTTGCTTCGCTACCCATTCGATAGTGAAGAAGCGCGCAAATTGAACCGCGACGTATTCGAAACAATCTATTACGGAGCCCTCACAGCTTCTAAGGATTTAGCAAAAGAGGATGGCCCTTACGAAACGTACGAAGGTTCTCCAGTAAGCCAAGGCATTCTCCAGTTCGATATGTGGAACGAGAAGCCCAGCGACCGCTGGGAATGGGATATTCTTCGAGAAGAAATTAAGGAGCACGGAGTGAGAAACTCATTGCTGCTGGCTCCGATGCCAACAGCAAGTACGGCTCAAATTCTTGGAAACAATGAATGCTTCGAGCCTTACACTTCGAATATCTACACCAGAAGAGTATTGTCGGGTGAGTTCATTGTGGTGAATAAGCACTTGCTCCGTGACTTGGTGAAACTCGACCTTTGGGATGAGGATATGCGTCAGAAGTTGATGGCAGCTAATGGATCGGTTCAGAATATCAGAGAGATTCCTGGCAACCTCAAGGCACTTTACAAAACGGCTTGGGAGATAAGTCAGAAGGCGATTATCGACATGGCAGCAGATCGAGGGGCATTCATCTGCCAGTCTCAGTCGCTGAACATCTTCATGGAAAGCGCCAATTTTGCGAAGCTAACATCCATGCACTTTTACGGTTGGAAGAAAGGCTTGAAAACAGGTATTTACTACCTCCGCACCAGAGCGGCAGTGGACGCTATTAAATTTACTGTAGACAAATCGCGACTCGAGCAGCCCGTAGTAATGACCGAGGAAGAGATAGCGGCACAAGCTTGTTCCATTGAAAATGGTCCTGATTGCGAAATGTGCAGCGGTTAATATTTTCTGTTTGTTTATTTGATTGGAAAAGAAAGGCTGCCGTAAGGTGGCCTTTCTTATTTAGAACCCCTTTAAATAAACGCTCCTGACAGTTCTATGACAGTACAACAGTGCTCTGTTAGGACATTTGTATCCGAATAATATGGAAAAGCTGAATCGTTTTCACACTATTGCCTTTAATCACAAGCGTTTGCCGCTTGATGTGGTGGGTAAGTTCCATATTGATGAGGACAACCAAGCCAGAGTTCTTACTTCTTTAAAGGAGAAACTAGGCCTCGAAGAGCTGATGTTCCTTTCCACTTGTAACCGCGTTGAGTTTTTTATGGTCTCTAAGCAGGTTAAAACTGTTGAAGATATTCTCGCTTCGGGTCTCTTTAATCTTTCTGAAGAGAACGCGTTGATGGCAAAGTCAAATGCGGAAATCCATTTTGGAAAAGATGCTGTAAGGCATCTTTATAAAGTAACCTCCTCACTCGATTCGATGGTAATCGGAGAGCGTGAGATTATCACACAAGTTAGAAAGTCATACGAGTTTGCTGAGGCGACTGGTTTAACTGGAGAGTTTCTCCGTCTCTTGATGATGAAGAACATTATGTCGGCAAAGAGGGTATTTACTGAAACGGCCATATTTAGAAAGCCAGTCTCGGTAGTGTCTATTGCCTTCCATAAATTGAAAGACTTGAACGTACCCTCTGACGCGAGAATGCTGATGGTAGGAGCGGGAAGGACAAACAAGGCCATGGCCAGGTTCCTTTCAAAACATGGATACAAGAACATCGCCATATTCAATCGCACTGAATCGCGAGCCAAAGAACTAGCCGCTCAAGTTGGGGCAAGTGGTTACGCTTTGGATCAACTTCCGAATTACCAAGAAGGCTTCGACGTTTTAATTGCTTGTACTGGTTCAGGAAATTCGGTAGTCAGTCGAGACTTGTTCGACCACCTTTGTGGCGAAGAGACGAGTGGTAAAGTTCTTATCGATTTGGCGATACCTGCCGATATTGAAGCGAGTGTTTTTGATCGTACTGACCTGCGCTTGACACACATCAATATTGAGGAATTGCGAATTACCGCAGAGAAAAACTTGCATGAGCGATCTCAAGAGATTTCGAAATGCGAAGAAATTGTGGAGGAGGGAATCGCTGAGTTTGAGCAAATCCATAAAGAGCGAGTGGTGGAATTGGCCATGCGTGAAATTCCCCGAAAGGTGAAAGAGATCCGAGAAAACGCAATGAGCACTGTTTATGCCAAGGAAATCGAAAGCCTCGACCCACAATCAAAGGAAGTACTCAACAAGGTGATTTCTTACCTTGAGAAAAAATACATCTCCGTTCCTATGAAAATGGCTCGCGAGGTTATGTTGAATTCTAAGTAGTGAATAACAATAAGATTACGATAGGATCCAGAGGCAGCGATTTAGCGCTTTGGCAGGCTTACCATATAAAGTCGAAGCTGGAAGACCTCGGGCACGAGGTGGAAATAAAGATCATCAAAACACAGGGCGATATCATTCAGCACTTGAGTTTTGACAAGATGGAAGGCAAGGGTTTTTTCACAAAAGAACTCGAAAAAGAGCTTTTGGAAAACACCATCGACCTGGCCGTGCACTCCTTTAAAGACTTGGAAACGAATTTCCCCGAAGGGCTTACTATTGCTGCCGTGACTGACCGAGCAAATCCGCGAGATGTCCTGCTCATTCGCAAAGCGAATGTGGATACTTCTCAAAAATGGGATCTGAAAGAAAACGCATTGGTAGGAACTTCTAGTGCCAGACGGAAGGTGCAGCTGATGAAGCACCGCCCAGACGTGCGCATTGACGACATTCGTGGAAACGTACCGACCCGTGTCAATAAACTACGCGACGGCATGTTTGACGCCATCGTTTTGGCGAAAGCCGGACTGGACAGATTGGAGCACGATGTGAGTGATTTGCACGTACACGTTTTCGATCCAAAAGAATTTATTCCTGCACCTGCTCAAGGTGCATTGGCAATGCAGA
>Ga0222668_1000179_pt1 | contig 44502 bp, 37 predicted proteins | sample AntAcemetagen728_FD_179823 | JGI IMG/M metagenome (GOLD analysis project Ga0222668, IMG submission 179823) | Saline water microbial communities from Ace Lake, Antarctica - #728 | ecosystem: Environmental > Aquatic > Non-marine Saline and Alkaline > Saline | place: Antarctica: Ace Lake...
TTAGAGTCATTCATGGTGGTCTCCCCGTCGGCGTCAACCGACGATTAAAACTTGAAATTGCGAGGGCCGATTATCGTCCCTCGGGAGACCACCTTTCAAGTTTCAACAATTATTGGGACACTTCCTCGATTCTTCTTAGGTATTTCGAGTTAGTCACGCTAACGTTTTGGCTTTCAGTGTTGATTATTGAAATCAACGTCATCATAGATGAATGGTAAAATTGTACTTTCAAATAATTGTGCACTTAGAACATAGATCACGAAAAATTGCGTGTACCAAAATATCAACACGTTATTGGAAAGAAATCTTGCCCAGCGACTTGAATGCTTCCAGGTATGCTGGCTGTGCGGAATGTAGTGGAGGCATTGTCCTGTAGGAATTAGGGGGAATCCCTCCCAAGCACTTCAAGCAAGAAGTGATGAAGGGAGAGTGATTCTACTGCAAGCAAAAATGTGGTAGCGCCAGCTCAAGTCGGGAAGCAGTACATCCTGATACAGATGTGACTTAGGTAAAGGATGGAAACGAATGTGGAAAATTGACCATATTGTCTTGTTCAGGCGTTGGTTGATAAAAATTATCGACGTTGGAGGGGGGCAAGAGCGGGAGAGCCATCTACAGCATTATTTTCAGGATTTGCTGTTGAGTAATTGGAGGTAGATTGTGTACCATAAATACCAGACATTTGTTTATCGATGATTGTACCTATGGGTTTCGTCTTTAAGATTGGTCTAAAAATCGTATTATCATTTTATCAATCAACTATTCATCACTTCTCTCGTATAACGTCGAGAAACTCGTTCAGTTCTATACTATTTCGTGCTGATATAATTATGTAGCTGCCTTGTCAGATAACAAAAGCACTTAAGTCAATGGCACAACCATTCCAACAAGACCATTTTGAGTTCGCTCAAGATGTCCGAAAAACATGTCACAAGATAAATAATTTTCTAACGATTCTGCAGTGTCAGCATGAGTTTTTAGGGGTGTTACCCTCCAAAAATATTGAGGCAGAGATCGCTGAGGTATTAAAAGAGTTAGGACCGCTTGTAGAAGGGACAGCCAGAGATGTGCTCTCGCTTTCAGAAAATACAGAGAAATTTTTGAAAGGGCTAAGTGAGAATCAATGAAAACAAGCGGAATTTAGATTGAACCATTAGTTAATTGATATCTATAAATTCTAGTATTTACATTTACCCTGGGGGGCCTGCCATGCTTACTTCAACTGATCTGATTCGTGTCGTGATAGTAGACGACCACATGATGCTTGTTGATTCATTAGTTTCACGATTTCAGCGAGACTCTGGTATCGAAGTTGTGGGAACGGCAACAAACGCTGATGAAGGTTTAGCCCTGATTCTTGAGACCGAGCCGGATGTGGTAATTCTGGATGTCGAATTGCCAGGCCGAGGTTCGTTTGATATTGGCGAAGAAATCTCGACAAGATTAAAAAACACAAAAATGCTTTTTCTCACAGGCTATCTCTCTGATATTTTCATTGAATTGGCACTAAGAGTGAATGCTGTCGGCTATCTGTTAAAGGGAGAGCCGATTGAGTCGTTGATCCATGCGATCAAAAAAGCAGCCCGCGGCGAATATTGCTTTTCTCAGTCCGTTCAGGAACGCCTTGTCTTCGACCATAAAAAGAACCGCTATCTAATTCATTCAGAGAGTATGTTGGCCTCGCTGACTTCTCGGCAGATTGAAGTGCTCAGGCATCTGGCACGTGGCAAGAGTGTCAAGGAAGTCGCGCGTTCCATGCATCTTTCTGAAAAATCAATCGATAGTCACAAATACCGAATCATGCATAAACTGGGAATTCATGATCGCGTGGAACTGGCCCGTTATTCCATTCGCGAAGGACTGACCCTGCCATAAGTCTGTGAATGTGTGCTTGATACTCAGGAACATATTGGCCCGCGCTGCTTAATTAAACGATCGATTGATTCGATTTGAGAAGGCGAAAGTTCAAAGTTCAGTACTTTCGCGTTCTCTTCAATTTGCTCCGGCCGTTTTGCTCCGCATAACGCACACGTAATCCCTGTCTGTTGAATGGTCCAACGTATCACCAACTGGGCGATTGTATGATTCCATTCTTCTGCCAGAATACGTAACTCATCCAGGAAGTCCTGGTTTTTTTTCCACTCTTCCCCATGAAACATCGGGTATTTTTGTCTGCCGTCCTCGGGAGCGAACTGATGGTCGCGCGGAAGTTTCCCGGCCAGTAACCCTTTCATAAGCGGCCAATAGACCATGACTGAAACCTGGTTCTCAATGCACCAGGGCAGGCGGTCTACTTCGATATCGCGCTGCAGCATATTATAACGCGGCTGATAAGCAGAGATCGGACAGACAGCCGCGAACTCTTTCAGTTGTTCCAGATTAAAATTCGAAACACCGACGGAAAGAATTTTTCCTGCATCCAGCAACTCTTTGAACGCGCCCGCTGATTCACTCACGGGAATTTCAGGATCAGGACCATGCAAATAGTAAAGTTCCACCCGGTCTGTCTTTAAACGTTCCAGACTTTCATCGCACTCCTGTTTAATTCTGGCCGGCGATGCATCGCGCACCTGTTTCGTGCCCGCCCAATGAATGCCTCCTTTCGTTGCGATGACAATTTGGTCTCGCTTGTCTCCCAGGGCTTGCGCGATCAGACGTTCGCTTTCCCCTTCGTATCCATAGCAGTAGGCGGTGTCGAAAAAATTGATACCGGAATCAAGGGCAGCATTGAGAGTGGCCAAGCTCGCCTGTTCGGTCACATCTACGCTCGTTACTCCGGAAATGGGCCAACAACCCATCGCGATGGGAGTGATCTGAATATTCGTGTTTCCAATATTTCGCAGGGGAGTCATTCTATATATCCTGTGGGAGTTCAAAAATAGAAGTTCTGTCTTGAACTGATGAATGGTGATTCAGACCAAAATAAATTACGATATCGAACAGAGGCTCTCATCAACATCATATTGGTTACACAAAACAAGTGAAGGCAAATCGGGATTATGTGTGCACGGTTTTTCTTATTTTCACCTGATGAAGCGATCATGAGACTATTCCGCATGGTTAACTTCCCGCAAATCGCGCCCCGCTTCAATATTGCGCCTTCGCAACCTGTATTGGCCATTACGAATGGTCAACACGGTTTCCATGTTAACCATTTTCAGTGGGGCCTGATTCCCGGCTGGTTGAAAAATCCCGCACCAGGTCAGGCGATGATTAATGCCCGGTCCGAAACGGCGGCAACAAAGCCGGCTTTTAAAAACGCGTTTCGCTATCGCAGGTGTCTCATTCCCGCCAATGGGTTTTATGAATGGAAGAGTGCCGGAAATCGTTCCAAACAAGCCATGTGTGTTCGATTGAACGATGAGCCTCTGTTCGCGATGGCGGGCATCTGGGAGCAATGGCAGAGCCCTGACGGGACAGAACTGGAAACCTGCGCGGTGTTAACCACTGCCGCAAATGGTCTGCTGGAAACGATTCATCCCAGGATGCCCGTGATTTTGCGTCCAGACCAATTCGACCGGTGGCTCAGTTCCGATACGACTCCCCTTCCGCAACTCGCGCGTTTACTCCAGACCTTTCCGGCAGAGGAGATGCAGGTGTTTCCTGTCAGTTCGTATGTCAATAAAGTCGTCCATGATTCGCCGGAATGTATCACGCCGATTCAGGAACAGAAAACTCTGTTTTAGGTCGTTTTTTCTGGTGGCTGGAAGAGCGCTAGCACGGGTTCTATCTCTTCGAAATGAGCAAACAGGTAATCCGGTTCACATTCCCTGAGTGCTTCCAGAGAGTAAACGCCTGTGGCGACAGCGATCACGTTAGCACCAATGGCACGCGCACAATGGATATCGCTGGGAGTGTCTCCAATCACCCAGATCGATGCGCCTGTCAGTGATTCAGGAGAATGACGTTGTTGAATCTGTTTTAATGCTTCCTGCGCCACGTCGTTTCGGTCTGCGTGATGATCGCCGTACGCGCCGAAGTCAAAAAAATGGTCCAGTTCGTAGTGTTCCAGTTTCTGTCGCGCCCCATGTTCAAAATTGCCTGTGAGCAGACCGATGTCGACATGCACGTGTTGCGAGAGCGTTTCCAGAATCGACCTGATGCCTGGCAGAACGCGGCCTTGTTGCTCTTTTAATTTTTCTGCAAGCAGCTTGAGATAGCCGATTTCAAATCGTTTCCGATTCTGACTGGTATTGGGAATCCCGAAGTATTTAAAAAGATCCACCATAATCGAGTGATCGGTTCGACCTGCAGTGGGAATGCCTTCAACGGGCGCAGAGACCTGAAACTCTTCTTCCAGCATATGCAGAATGGATCGTTGTCCGGCGCCACCGGTATCGAGCAATGTGCCATCAATATCAAACAAACAAATATGCATTTTCAGCCAATGATTCAAAGGTGATGAGAGTGGGTTAATTCACCCACCATTCTATACACCTTGAATGGCTTCGGAAATGCGGTTTGTGGAGTGGGGTGTCCCTTTTATTTCATGACCTGCTCTTGCGATCACATCGGAGTCAATTTCCTGCAGGTTTTGTTCATATCCTGCCAGCAGCGCCAGATCACAAATCTGATTGATTTTTTTCGGTATGCCTTTAGTAGCCTGATAAACTTTCTTGAAGGCTTCAGCAGTAAAGACAGGCTTAGCACAACCGGAGAGGCCCAGGCGATGCCGGATGTAGTCCTCCGTCGTTTCCTGGTCAAACGGCGTGAGCTCGATGGATAGATCGGATAACTGCGCGATAGCAGCCGTCGGTCCGGAATTCAAATGATCCAAAGTCGTCACGATGGACAGTGAAGGAAATCGTTGATTTCCCGTATGAATCAGCCGTTCAATCGTTTTGATACACTCGGAGTGACATTGATCGACATGGTCCAGGAGCAAGATCAGGCGGTTCTGAGTCAACTGGTAACCAGTCAGGTAATCGGTCAGTTGCCGCCATAATTGAGGCAGCTGCGTTGTATGCGCGGGGCCCAGACGTAACTGTGAACATAACTGCCAGAGAAATTCCTCTTCTCCCCAGCCTAGCAGATCAAGATATTCACAGTGGTGCTGACTGCGTTTCAAAAACTGTTCCACGACTCTGAGAGTCAGTGTCTTGCCTGTCCCGGACGGTCCCGTAAAGACGGCGCATTTTTTTTGCTCATCGGCCACAAACAATAACCGCGCTAATGCTTCTTCGTGGAACTCACTTTCGAAAAAGTATTCCATATCCAGTTGCTGGTGAAACGGGGCTTGTGTCAAATTCCAGAAATCGCAATACATGATTCTTTTTTGACCTGTTGAATTTTGAGTTAGAACCTACGTGTTCAAATTCTCTGCTCCTTGCAGAACGCATTGGGAACGAGATACCATCCATAGACGGGAAACAACCCTTTCAGGGGCGTTGTTTGAAAGCCTCCCCTGAATTAGAATTTTCCCTTATAGTTAAAATCGGTCATTCGGTACCATCTGCATGACCGAACCCCGGTTGGCTCTTCTTTTTTTCTCAACTTACGTATTTTGAAGAGCTTAAAGTTTTTCTAGTTCCGCTCTTCTCGAGAATATTTATGCCGCACCGATTTTACTTCGAAGGTTCTTTCGACTCGGATCTGTTACTTTTGGAGGGCAGCGAAGCGCATCATTTGCTGCATGTGTTACGCATGCAGATAGGCGATTCGGTGCTGGTATTTAACGGGACCGGTGTTGAAGTAGATGCGGTAATTGAAAAAACGGCGCGAAAAACCGTTGAAATCAGGATTACAGAGCGACGCGAAACACAGGTCAGCACTCGGGTTCCTGTCATTTTAGCAACGGCAGTCCCTAAAGGAGACCGGTTTCGCTGGCTGGTGGAAAAGGCGGCGGAGTTGGGGGTCACCCGGCTGGTGCCTCTCATTACAGAACGCAGCAGCGTTGATCCCGGTGAGAATCGTTTGAAAAAATTACAACAAACGATTGTGTCTGCGGCGAAGCAGTCCGGCCAGACCCGGCTGATGGAATTAGCGCCCTTGCAGAAGTGGGAAGATTTTTTAGAAGAAGTCTGTCAGTCCGACAGCCGTATCTTGATCGCGGACCCCGGCGGGAGCGCGCTGGATCTTTTGAAGGGGAGTCCCGGAAATATGAGTGCAGGTCCCATCGTTCTGTTGATTGGTCCGGAAGGGGGCTTCTCACCCGATGAGCTTAAAACGGCATTGGAACGGGGCGCGAAGCCGGTCAAACTGAGCGAGGGCATTCTGCGGATTGAAACCGCAGCCCTTTTATTCGCCGGACTGGTTCGCTTCACCCTCAACCAGTCCGCGTGACGTGTGTTTAAAAGTTTCAAGCCGCATCAGCTAAACAGGTGACCCGATCGGAGAAACAGCGCCACGCTATAAATGACGACGCCTGCAACAAAGAATGTGCCAAATTTCAATAAATTGCGTCCTGTCGTGAATTTTTTCCTGGCAACGATTTGTGCAATCACCACCACGACCGCGACCAGTCCAAATTTAAAGTAGACCATTCCTTTCATACCCCAACGGGCGAGAAAGAAATTTGCGATCTGATTTGACTCGATAAAATTACCTGTCACCAGCAGGAGGTACGTCATAAACACGTCAAGAGCATTGACGAGAATGAAGACGCAGGTTTCACGCTCCAGCGGCAATTGATGATTCCAGAAGGGGCGAACGTTTTCTTCTTTAGATTCAGAAGGAGTTTCTTCCATGACAGCCCTTACTTGACCCAAGACTGAAGTATGAATGACTTACCGCTAAACCAGTTTGCGAAGTTGATCAATGTAACCAGGGATGGCTGCTTTGGGTTCTTCTTTTGCTTCATATTCTAAAACGATAAAGTTTTTGTAGTGCGCGTTTTTCAGGATTTTGACGATGCGTGGAATATCAGCGGGAACCTCTTTGCCTCGCGCGCCCATCTCGACCTTAATCTGTGCATTAATCGCCAATGGTGCGATTTTTTCAAGATCCGCATAAGGGTCTTCCGTGCGGAAATTTCCACTATCAAAATTAATTCCAAAATTCGGAGACTTATTGATTCCATCAATGATTCGCATCATCTGCGCGGGGGTGGAAGTAATACCTCCATGATTTTCCAGCGCTAAACTCACTCCCTTTTTCTCGGCATATTTCAGCGATTCGTTGATACCTTTCTGGCACATGCGAATCGCCTCGGCTTCATTGCCTCCTTTGGGAACTCGTCCTGCAAAGATACGAATGACGGGGGCACCCAGAATGGCTGAGTAATCAATCCACTTGCGCGTCATTTCCAGTTGTGCATCGCGGGCCGCTCCGACTGGCAGGCAGAAATCGTTGCCGATCGCGGTGCCGGAAACTTCCAGGCCGAGTGAGCCGGCCAGATCGCGGGTCTGTTTCAGATAATCGTCGCTGACCGGATTGGGAAAGTAGTAGCTGGTCAATTCGCAGCCATCAAGCTTCAACTTGCCGCAGTAGCGCACAAAATCCTGGATGTTCATTGTGGCTGGGGTTTTCTTAGGGCGCGGTTTCGGCCAACTCTGTTTCAGGTAGCGATGGAATGAGTAGGCGGCCAGACTCAGTTTCAGCTTCTCAGCGGCGTCTTTTTTCTGAACCCCCGCAGACAGAGCAGTGTCTGCCAGCAAGGAGCCTGCAGACAGCGCTCCCCATCCCCATAGGGAAGAAGTCTTCAGGAAATCACGTCTGTTGGATTCGTGGTGAAGCGGGCTTTGTGAATCGACTGCCATTATGTTTACTCCATGAGTGAGTTTAATAAAATGAATCTGTTTCATTCAGTAACCGCTTTGTCCAGAAAAACGGCTCATTTATTTTGACAAGTCGCAGTCTGTAAAGAAACCCTCGATATCAAAAACGGCCAGAATTGCAAAGTTTCCGCGGATGGCTAAACTTACTCTATTATTATAGATATCACTGACAGCATACCTGTTTGTTTGTTACGATGTGCGGCCGGGGAATTTGCCCTGTCGAGCTTTGCATCGAATTTTGACCGGGCGTTTGTGCCCATGACCTACATGACCTATTAGGAAGAGCGGACACAATGCCTCGTTACGACGCCAAGCGGATCGAAACCAAATGGCAGACATATTGGGATCAGCACGAAACATTCAAGACAGGCGATTTTGTCGAAGGCAAAGAAAAGCTCTATGTCCTTGATATGTTTCCCTATCCTTCAGGCGATGGTTTGCATGTAGGTCATCCGGAAGGGTATACGGCGACGGACATTGTATGTCGTCATGCCCGCATGCAGGGCAAGCAGGTGTTGCATCCGATGGGTTGGGACGCCTTCGGCTTGCCCGCCGAGCAGCACGCCATCAAAACAGGCACACCTCCTCGGATCACGACTCAGAAAAATATCGACACCTTTCGTCGCCAGTTAAAAATGTTGGGTTTCAGCTACGACTGGAGTCGTGAATTTTCGACGACGGACCCGGAATATTTCCGTTGGACGCAATGGATATTTCTTCAGTTGTTTCATTCCTGGTTTGACAGTGAATGTGAATGGACGGGCCCTGATGGTAAACCGCGCGTGGGTCGCGCGCGACCCATCAGCGAATTACCGATTCCCGCAAAAGTGAAGGCAGCCGGCGAAGAAGCGACCCGCCGTTATCAGGATCGTCAGCGGTTAGCGTATCAGCACGAAGCACCGGTCAACTGGTGCCCGGCTTTGGGAACCGTATTGGCGAACGAAGAAATTATTGATGGCAAGAGTGAGCGGGGAGACCATCCGGTTGAACGCATTCCTTTGCGTCAATGGATGTTGCGCATCACAAAATACGGAGACCGTTTAATCGACGGCCTCGAAGGTCTCGACTGGTCTGATTCGATCAAGTCATTGCAAAAAAACTGGATCGGCCGCAGTGAAGGAGCCGAAGTCGATTTCTTTGTTGGTTCAGAAGAGCAAAGTGCCGATTTGGATCAGGCTTTCGCGACATGGAAAACCACACGTGGGGAATCCGGATTTCCGGAAGAGTCTGAGGCGGACGTATTGCGGATTTATACGACACGCCCCGACACCTTATACGGTGCCACCTACATGGTGTTGTCGCCCGAGCATCCGTTTGTGGATCGCTTGACGATCGCCGAACAGAAACAGGCTGTTGAGACGTACCAGAAACAGGCGGCCCTCAAGAGTGATCTTGATCGAACCGATTTGGCAAAAGAAAAAACAGGCGTGTTTACCGGCAGCTATGCAATGAACCCGGTGAATGGCGCGAAAATTCCGGTCTGGATCGCCGACTATGTTTTGATCAGCTACGGCACCGGTGCGATCATGGCGGTGCCTGCCCACGACCTGCGCGACTGGGAATTTGCCGTTGAATTCAACTTGCCGATCATTCCCGTGGTCGAACCTCCTGCGAAATATGAGCCTTCGAAAGATGAGTTGGCGTTGGCAGTCGAAATCGACGGAGAAAAACGAACGCCATTTTCCGGCTTGGGTACGGTGATCAATTCCGGCGAATTTAATGGTATGAAAACCGCTAAATTTAAGCAGCAGATCACAGCCAATTTGGTCGAGCAGGGGTTTGGAAAAGGGGCCGTCAATTATCGTTTGCGTGACTGGCTCTTCAGTCGGCAGCACTTCTGGGGCGAACCATTTCCGATCTGGCATGAATTGGATGCGGATGGCAAGATCACCGGATTGATGCGCCCCGATCCGGAAGCGAGTTTGCCTGTTGAGCTTCCTGTATTGAAAGAGTTCAAGCCGGCCGGCACTCCCGAGCCACCACTGTCGGCTGCTCCGGAAGAATGGTTGTACAAAACCGATTCTGATGGAACCCGTTTATACCGAGAGGTCAACAGTATGCCACAGTGGGCTGGCTCGTGCTGGTATTATTTGAGGTTTGCTGATCCTAAAAACAATGAACGCTTCGTTGATCTAGAGAATGAAAAGAACTGGTTGCCCGTTGATCTCTACATTGGTGGTGGCGAGCACGCGGTATTACATTTGCTTTACGCCCGTTTCTGGCATCAGGTTTTGTTTGATCTCGGTCATGTGACTTGTGCTGAACCATTCCAGAAGTTGGTCAATCAAGGCATGATTTTAGGTGATGTCGAATTGACGGGCTTTCAGACGTTAGATGGTGCCTGGGTTTCAGCCAAAGACGTTGAAGAATCGGATGAGTCCGAAACAAAATGGATCGAGAAATCAACGGGGAAGCCTGTGACGATCTTGAGTTTGGAGTCCGAGCAGGTGCAAAAGCAGGGTGAGGATTTCATGCTTGTCGATGATCCCACCATTTTTGTGAACAGTCGCGCCTATAAAATGTCGAAGTCGCGAGGCAATGTGGTGAATCCCGACTTTGTTGTCGAGCAGTATGGCGCGGATGCCTTACGGATGTATGAGATGTTTATGGGGCCGTTAGAAGCCACAAAGCCCTGGAGCATGAGTGGTGTGGAAGGGGTCAGCCGTTTTCTTGGACGCGTCTGGCGTTTGATGATTGATGAACGAGCCGAGGATGTAAAATTAAGCGAAGCCGTTTCGGAAGCAGACCCGACCGAAGAGCAGTCGCGGATCTTGCATAAAACGATCAAAGCAGTCACCGAAGACATCGCGAAATTATCATTCAATACGGCGATCAGCCGCATGATGGAATTCACGAATGCGATGGGACAGCAGAAGGTTCGATCGAAGGCGGTTCTGTCTGACTTCATTTTACTCCTTTCGCCGTTTGCGCCGCATGTTGCTGAAGAGCTCTGGAGTGTGTTAGGGCACACCAATTCCCTGGCGTATCAACCGTGGCCGGAATTTGATGAAGCATTATTGCAGGAATCCGTTGTGGAAATTCCGGTTCAGGTCAACGGGAAATTACGATCCAAAATTTCTATCGCGGCAGACGCCGACCAGGCAACGATGCAGCAGGCCGCCGAGCAGGACGAAACCGTCGCCAAGTACCTGGCAGGCAAAACGATTGTCAAAGCAGTTGTGATTCCCGGCCGCATGGTGAACTTTGTGGTGAAATGATTTTTGAAAGAGGGGAGAAGTGGGAAAGACTTCTCCCCTTGTTTTTTATCACGACGAAATGTCTTGAGCTTATTCTTCATCCAGTCGGTAAAGTGGTTGGCTGATGCCTGTGGCGTCGACGGACCAGGGCAGCCAGGCGAACGAAACTTCATTCACCATTAAATCGGATTTGCGGGGCCGGACCGGGTATTCGTCGATTTCGAGATCTTCCGGATGAATGGGTTCTGCGAGCTGATCTAATTCCTGCTGAAACTGGTCTTCGAGGTCAGCGTATTTCTGCTGTTGGATTTCCAGTGCTTCTTTGGCGCGTCCGATATCGCCGTGTTCTTTGGCTGCTCTTCCCATGTTACGAGCCGCTGTCGAAGCTTTCCGAACATTCGTCGCACTGGCAACTTTTCTGCCCATCAGGGCGCCGAAAATCGTGGTTCCCAGGGAGAGAAATGTGCTCAGCTTTTTGTCACTGTATTGAGATTCTTCTCGCGTCACGCGCTCTTCGGCTGTGCGGATGCGGTTTTTGAGAGTGTCGAATTTGGAAGCGTATTTGGTACGTAATTTTTCCATTTGCAAATCGCGTTCTTCACGCATCAGTTGTTTGAGTCGCGCCCGAAATGCGGCTTCGTTTTCGTTCGGATCGGAATACAACTTGGGGTCGGCACTAAACCAGAGATTGAGCGGGCGTTCCTGATAGAGGTACGTTTTTAGATCCTTTTCCCATGTGCGATACTGGGTTGGTCGCGTCAATGCGCTTTCGACTTCTGCAAATTGTGCCTGCGCGGTGGGTGCGTTATCGTATTCCAGATTGCCGAGAGGAACCGGAGTCGCTTCTTCCCAGAGTGATTCGGGAAGTCCACCCGTGATGGTGGTCAGCATTGCGACATCCTGCCAGAGATCGACTTTCGACTTGGCATCTGCGTAACGTAATTTCGCAAGACCAATGATGCCGGGACGATAAACCAGGCGGCTGCCTTGAGGTAACAATGTGGATGCAGTGAAAACGCGTTGCTTGATCTCGGGAGGAATCAATGGCGGCTGAGTAGGATCGCTTTCCGGAGAAGCAGCGATTGGGGGCGCAGTCGTTGCTGTTGCTGCCGTTGTTTCTGCGAGCGCGTTCTTGCGGGGGGCCATCAGTTCTTTAATCTGCGTGCGCGTGAGTGGGCCGCGCAGATAAGAAAGGGCCCATCTGGTATGGAAGACAACCGGCGCCTCTTCATGCACGTTATGTAGTAGGAAGACGCGACTTCCCAAGTCAGACAGAATGGCTTCCATTTCCTGACGATGAAACTGGCTGCCGGCTGAACCCGAAGCGCTTTCCAATCCATCCAGCAGCCGCGCTTTGTCACGCTCGGTTTGCAGACGGCCGATGAACCACGTGCCTGTATTCGAGAGCCCTTTGTAATCGAGGTCGACCGGGTTTTGTGTGGAGAGCACGATTCCCAGACCGAATGCGCGGGCCTGCTTTAACAGAGTCAGCATCGGAGTTTTGGAAGGCGGATTGGCGGTAGGGGGGAAGTATCCGTAGACTTCATCCATATACAGGATGGCGCGCAAGCTGGATGTTCCCGATTGACTGCGAACCCAGGCCAGAATTTCATTGAGCAGCACCGTCACGAAAAACATGCGTTCCGACTCGGAAAGGTGGGCGATCGAAAGGATGGAAATGCGTGGCTTCCCCTGTTTCGTCATGAGCAGGTTTTCAATGTTCAATGCTTCTCCCTGCATCCAGGCTTCAAAGCCGGGTGAAGCCAACAGGTTGTTCAGCTGCATCGAGAGTTGCACTCGCTCTTTGGAAGGGTAGAACGTTTCCAGATCCAGGAAGCCCACTTTATCGAATGGGGGAACCTGAATTTCCTGAATCAGGCTGGCGATCGAAAGATTGCGTTTTTCTTTCCAGGCATTGCTGAGAATATTGGAGAGCAAAATATGTTCGCGGCTGTTGATCGGGTCGGCATCAATTTTGAGTAACGCTAACAGACCGGAGACGGCCGACATGATCCGGTCCCGGAAGGCATCGGAGTCATTCAAAACCGCATCGCTGGGCGCGTCGAATGATTTCAAGACAGAAATCGGTAATCCGGCGTTGCTGCCCGGCGTATAGATGGCCATGTCGACGGCGGAGCGGAGTCGTTCAATGCGGGCGCCATCCTGTTGCCAGTCGGCCAATCCTTTTTTCCAGAGTTCAGCCGTCCAGCGGGCATACTCATCGGGGGTTTTCCCGTTGCGAACCGCTTCGCTTTCTTCGATCCAGGGACGAAAGTCGGCGGGTTTCAATTCCGGAAAGTTGAGCAGCAGGTTTCCCAGATCTCCTTTGGGGTCGATGGCGATGATGGGAATATCATCAATGGCGGCTTCTTCCAGAAGAGACAGGCAGAGTCCCGTTTTGCCACTGCCGGTCATGCCGACACAGACCGCATGTGTTGTCAGGTCTTTACTGTCATACAGAACCAGATCATCTTTGACGGCTTTGTTTTGCAAATCGTATTCGCGACCCAGATAAAAGGCGCCAAGCTTTTCGTAAGGTTGATCAGTCATTACTCACCATGAACTGCAGGAAGAAATGTAAAAAATGAAATCGATTTCAAAGTCAAGAAGTGTCAGCGATCGTCTGGGTGATAGAGTAACATGCGAGAACATTGATTTCACGTTTGGGGCGAAAATCTTCTTTGAAAATCGGAATCCGGAATCTGCCAAGCTTGGTAATCAGCGGGGTTCTTCCTGTTCAGGAACGGTGGCGAAACAGGAATAGACTTCTTCCGGTATGCGTCGTGGCGTGAGGTTTTCATAATTCACAAAAGCCCAGTTTGTCTCGGCTCGCACCAGCAGTTCAGAATCAGCGGGCCGCACGATCCGGTATTTTCGGAGGGATTTGACTTTTTGCAGCGTAGAAATCCAGGTCTGGACGACAATTTCCTGGTCTACAAACGCCGGTTGTAAATACTCAATATAGTGACTTCGTGCCACCCAGCCGATTTTCATTTCCCGATATCGGCGGGCCGACCAGCCATTCGCGGTGGAATGGGCGACCGCGGCATCCTGGAGCCATTTCAGATAGATGACATTATTAACGTGACCCAGCCCGTCAATTTCTTCTGCGGTGACTAAATGACGGTATTCGTAAATGCGATGCATGGAATTTCTATCCCGGATTATGGTATGTTATCACCAGAAATGATCGTGTGCTGTGTTGAATTGAAACTGAAATAAGCTGCAGATCATTGGTATTGAAATAGTGTAATTGAATTGAATGAGAATGGAATCAGAGTTCCATGAATAAATTAACGTCGCTTCCACTGGTAATCGGTTTAGGTGAATTGCTGTGGGATTGCTTTGGTGATGAGAGACGCCCTGGCGGCGCGCCGGCGAATGTTGCCTTTCAGGCGAATCAACTGGGCTGTCAGGGGATTGTGGTCACGCGCGTCGGGCAAGACGCGCTGGGAACCGAATTACTGGACTTTTTAAAGCAGCAGCAGCTTTCGACCGAATACGTACAGCGTGATGAGTCATTTCCTACAGGGACGGTGACTGTGGAATTCACCGATGCCAACGATCCGCAGTATACGATTCATGAGCAGGTTGCCTGGGATCATCTGGAGTTCAATGACAGCTTAGCCGCATTGATGAAACAAACGCAGGCCGTCTGCTTTGGAACGCTGGCGCAGCGCGAGGAAGACGCACGCGAAGCGATTCATCAATGTCTGGCCGCGACAGGCTCTGATTGTCTGGTCGTGTACGATATCAATTTGCGTCAGCATTACTTTGATCGCAGTTGGATCGAGCGTTCTCTGTCTGCGGCCAAGATTGTCAAACTGAATCAGGAAGAAGTCCACATTTTATCCGGCCTGCTGAATGTGACATTCAGTGATCTAAAGCCGTTTGCAGAACATCTTCAGCAGGCGTATGGAGTGGAAGCCGTCTGCATTACGCGCGGTGCCGCGGGATGTTTGATTTATACCGGCGATCAGCAATATGATATTCCCGGCACTCCTGTAGAGGTTGCTGATGCCGTCGGCGCCGGCGATGCGTTTACTGCGGCTTTGATCTCCCGACGCCTATTGGGTTGGTCGTGGGAAAAGGCGGCTCTGTTTGCGAATCGTGTGGGAGGGCTGGTGGCCAGTCAGTCCGGAGCGATGCCTGTGTTGCATGCAGAGTTCGAACACCTGAGCCAGGAAATTCAGAACCGTTAAACTTTTTTGAGTCCCTATACTTTTAAATACTTCAGATAGATTAAGGATGAATTTGATGTCACGTTTGACTTTGTGGGCGTTGTGTTTTGTATTGCCGTGTTTTGTGGGATGTTCTCCGAGTGAGACTCCGACCGGCATTGATCCGGAAGTGCCCGAAGCTGTTTCTCCGGATAAAAAATCGGAATCATTGCCTGATACAGGGGATTATCAGGTGTTATTGGAAACCACAAAGGGAAATATCATTTTGGACGTGCATCCGGAATGGTCACCCAGAGGGGCACAACGATTCAAAGAGCTAGTTGAGCTGGGGTTTTATAATAACTGTGCTTTCTTTCGCGTGATTGATGGATTCATGGCACAGATTGGCATCAACGGCGACCCTGAATTGCATGCCAAATGGCGTGATAACAATCTTATGGATGACCCGGTTGTCGAATCAAATAAACGGGGCTATGTCTCATTTGCAAAAACAGGAGCACCTAATTCCCGTTCCACACAATTCTTTATTAATTTTGGTGACAACTCTAATTTAGATGGGATGGGTTTTTCTCCCTTTGCGCAAGTCATTGAAGGCATGGATGTCGTCGATTCTCTCTACAACGGTTACGGCGAAGGGGCACCACGGGGACGCGGCCCTGAACAAGGTAAACTTGTCGATGGAGGAAACGTCTATCTGAAAAAAGAGTTTCCGATGCTGGACTACATCAAAAAAGCAGTGATTGTCTCTGATCGTACCAAAGTAGAAGCGAAACCAGAGGCGACTGATCCTGCTAAACCGGCTGTAAAAGAGGACAAGAAACCCATTGAGCCAGCGGCTGAAAAGAAAGCGGAAGCCAAGCCTGAAAAAGCTGCAGCTACGAAAGAAAAATAAACCCTGGTTAGTCGTTAACTGGCATACGCACAAAGGGAGCCCGGATGCAATCCAATTCATCCAGCTCCCTGCTGGCTGCCTGGAAACGACCTTCTGTTGTGCGGTGGGTCATAATTACCAATGGTACAATCGAGTAGTCCTCGGTCTGATCGACTTCGGGGGCTTCGTGTTGAACCAGACTGGCGATGCTGATCTGGTGGTCTCCCAGCACGTTCGTGATATCCGCCAGAACGTGCGGGCGGTCTTCCACATTCAACCGCAGGAAGTAACGCCGGGAGATTTCTTCGCGCGGCATGATCTTGATTTCCTGACGTGGATTCCAGAGATCCAGTCTGGGAAACGTGATCGCGGCTCGACCGACGGCGACGTCGATCAGGTTGGCGACGACAGCGGAAGCGGTCGCCATCTGTCCGGCTCCCATGCCTGACAGCCAGACTTTTCCAACAGCGTCTCCTTCCAGAGCAATTTTGTTATAGGCGTCTTCCACGTGGGCCAGCGGGTTATCATTGCGAATCAACGTGGGCTGAGCGTGCATTTCCAGTTGGCCATCCAGCAATTTGGCTACGGCCAACAATTTGACGGTGTATCCTAATTCCGCCGCGTATTGTAAATCTGCCAGAGAGAGCGAGTCGATGCCTTGCCTGAGGAACTGGTCCAGACCAACTTTAATTCCCAATGCCAATTGAACGAGAATTCCCAGCTTCTGGGCGGCATCGGTGCCATCGACGTCCATAGCGGGATCGGCTTCTGCGTAACCGATTTCCTGAGCACTCTGCACTGCGTCTTCATAACTTGCGTTGTGCGAAAACATTTGTGTCAGAATGTAATTACTGGTTCCGTTCAGAATGGCTTCAATCGAAGTGATTTGATTGGCCGACATGGCCTGAGTGACTGTTTCGATTAAAGGTACCCCGCCGGCGACCGCCGCCTCGAAGCAGATGCAGCGGTCCAGTTCTCTGGCACGTTGGAACAGGCTTTCTCCTTTTTCACAGAGGAGCGCTTTGTTGGCAGTGATGACGTCTTTACCGCTTTCCAGAACCCGCAGCATAATGTCGTAAGCCGGATCGATCCCGCCTACCAGTTGAATGACAACATCGATCGAGGAATCATTGATGACCGCTTCGATGTCATCCGTCAGGATTCCGGGAGGAAGTGCAACGTCGCGCGGTCTGGAAATATCTCTCACGACAGCCCGTTTGAGGTGCAGCGGGCGGCCTGCGCGCAGGGTCATTTGTTCTGCGCGATTGAGCAGAATTTTTGCAACACCAGAGCCTACGGTTCCCATACCGATAATGGCTACATTTAAGGGAGAAGACGACATTCCGGATTCCTGAATTTCTTGACTCGATGAATGAAGCGGGGGGAGCTGATTTCAGCCTCGTACTATAGACGGTTCCCGATGCAAGGGAAACCATTGCCTGAGAAATCGGTTGATTTCAGCGTGATAATAGCGTCGGTTCTAGCGATTTTAAGGGTCGGTTCGAGGCCAAAATAATGTGGACTGATCGGGCAGATTTGTGGAATGGGGCAGGTGATCTTTTGAACTCAGATCAGTCGCAGGCGATTAATACTTTGCTGCTGACAAAGTTTTTCCAGCAGGCATATTTCTCATGTTTTACCTGTTGCAGCAAAACCGGATTGCGGCTGGGTTTGGCGGGTTTCTGAAGCAGTTTCATACCCGCCTGAGAAGGCGTGCGTCCTCCTTTTTTCGTATTACACCGATGGCAGGCGCTGACGATATTTTCCCAATTCATGCCCCCTCCGTGGGAGCGGGGAACGACGTGGTCCAGGCTGAGTTGCTTCAGGCTGAATTTTTTCCGGCAGTATTGGCAGCGATAGCTGTCTCTGATAAAGATATTACGCCGATTGAATTTGATCGTATTGTTGGGAATCCGGTTATAGTGGAGCAGGCGAATAACACGGGGGACCTGGATTTCAAAGTTGACCGAGAGAATCCAGTCTTCCAGTTCCGTGCGTTCATTGAATTCCGATCTCAGCCCACTGATTTCAATCCAGGAGCTGAAGTCATAGTTCATGAAGGTGCCATCTTCAACGCTGATGACTTCCGCAATGTCTTTACTGAGCAGGCAAAACGCACGTTTGGCTGAGATCACGTGGACTGGCGAATAAGTCTTATTCAACGCCAACACGCTCGCCTGCATGGCACGGGACTGTGCCTTTCCGGTCGTTGCAGAAATCATATGCCGCCCACCCTCCAGAATCAGATCGCAAGGTCATGGCAATATCAAGGTACGCTTCAAATCCAAACGACTCACCAAGAGAGAATCACTCGAATTGTCGGGCATAATACCTTATGTAGTGCAGCAGTCAATTCAAATTTTGAAAATCCTGGCTTGATTGAGGCGCGCACCCTCACCGTCAATATTTTACCCTTCGGGGGGCCTGTACATCAACTGTTCCGGGGGAATGAGGCAAAAAGTCTGCTGAACATGGCAACATCGCTTCATCAAATTCACGAAGATTTGATGAAGCGACTGTGAAGCCAATCTGAGATTATTGCAACCAGGACAGCGGGGCTGTTGCCGGTGGCATTTTGATGAGTTTCACGCAGGAAACGTCTTTATGATTCGAGACTTCCGTGAGGGCCGCTTCGGGGACTTCTCCATCCACATTCAGCACTGCGATCGCTTCGCCACCAGGTTGGTTTTGCAGGCGTCCCAAAGCCATGTGGGCAATATTGACATTGTGGTTACCAAGAATCGTGCCGATGTAACCGATGAGCCCTGGTACATCGTTATGTCGGTAAATCAACAGGTTTCCATCGAGATAGCCATCGAGATAGAACTCGTCCAGTCGTGTCAGACGCAGGAAGTCTTGTCCAAAAATGGTTCCGGCAGCGGAATACTTGCCTTCTTCTGTTTCCACTGTTGCAGAGATCAACGTGGAAAGCGTTCCCGCTTCGGTGGATCGAGATTCGGAAATTTCGATGCCACGATCTTTCGCGAACACGGTGGCGTTCACGATATTGACGTCTGCTTCAAATGAATTGGAGAGCAAGCCGGCGGCGAAACTGGAGGTAATCAGTTTTGTCTGTTTGTCTGCCACTTCTCCGCGGTACTGGATTTGAACATTCTTCAGGCTGCCTTTGGTCAGTTGAGACAAAAACAGTCCCAGACGATGTCCCAGCTCGATATGTGGTTTGAGATCGGCCATCTCTGCTCCCGAGACGGGAATCATGTTGATGGCGTGGCGAATTTCGTTCTTTGTCAGAAAGTCCGAGATGATTTCCGCGGCTTCCAGCGCCACCATTTCCTGAGCTTCATCCGTGGATGCACCCAGGTGAGGCGTCGCCAGCATGTTGGGGGCGTCAATCAGACGTCGGTTTTCAGGTGGTTCCTGTGTGAAGACGTCACAAGCGGCGCCGGCAATTCTGCCTGATTCGAGGGCATCGGCCAGATCGTCTTCGTTGATAATGCCTCCGCGGGCACAGTTAATGATTCTGACGCCGGGACGCATGGTCGCGATCCGTTCGGCGTTGATCAGGTCCCGTGTTTCATCGGTGAGTGGCGTATGCACGGTCAAAAAATCACAGTGTTTGACCAGCTCATCGACTTCCTTGTAAAGTTCAATGCCATACTCGGCGGCCCGTTCTGCTGACATGAAGGGATCGTAGCCGATGACTTTCATTTCCAGTCCCTGGGCGCGGTGCGCGACGGAAAGTCCGATGCGGCCTAAGCCGACGATGGCCAGTGTTTTGCCAGCCATCTGGGTTCCCGTTAATTTCTTACGTTCCCACTTGCCTGCTTTCATTGTCGAATAGGCAGGGCCGATGTTGCGGGCCAGCGCCATCATTAAGGCAATCGTCTGTTCTGCCGTACTGGTGGTGTTTCCAGCCGGCGTGTTCATGACGACGATTCCTTCACGGGTGGCTGCCGCACGGTCGATATTATCGACGCCGACTCCCGCCCGGACAATCGCCTTTAATCTTGGTTGACCTTTCAGTACTTCTTCGGTCAGTTTTGTGGCACTGCGAATGATGATTCCATCAGCCGACTTGAGTGCTTCCCGTACTTCTTCCGGCGAAAGTCCCGAACGAACATCGAGTTCGATTTCCGGGTTATCTTCAAGAATTTTAAGGCCGGCTGGCGAAAGATTGTCCGTGATCAGGACTCGGTACATGGAACTCACTCGCTTCTGAAATACAGGGGAACAGGGACAGGGGAATCACAATGACTCCCTCATGATACAGAGGTATCGTCCCTTAGCATAGTTCGCCAAAAAATCGCATCAAGGCAAACGGCACTGCAAAGTGGGGAAATCCAAAAACAGTTTGATACTCCAGAGGGGTAGATCCGTTTTTCAGATGGAAACCCTCAATTTCTGCCTGAAAAGGGGATAACCTCAGTCAAAATGAGTATGATATTCTGTGCACATTCCACTGAGATCATCAGGCATTACTATTTTTGAGAATTCATCAATGAAGATAGATGTGAAGCGTTCTTTGTTCAAAATTCTGGTGATCAGTCTCCTGATTTTCCTGCCAGTGATCCTGCATCAAACCTATCGGTGGATGACGGCGTTACCCGGGCAGGTCACGATTGCCGCCGGGCACCCGGAAGGCCGCTATTACGGTATGGCCGTTCAACTCAAGACGATGCTGGAACAACGCTTACCTATTGACGTGCAAATATTGGAAACAAAAGGCTCTCTGGAAAATCTGGAATTATTACGTAAGGGAAAAGCGGATCTGGGGTTTTATCAACCGGGTACCGAGTTTGCACTGGCTGAGCTGAAGCCCGTGCTGGCAGTTCAGCCAAAGCCGATGGTGCCCTCGGCCGATCAGGTCTGTTTCATTGCGAATTTGTATTCGCAGGTGGTGCATGTTATTGTGCCCGCTGATTCCGATATCAAAAGTGTGGCTGACCTGAAAGGCCACAGGATTTCTCTCGGCGAACAGGGCGCTGGTGATCTGGCGGCCAGTCTCCCACTCTTGCGACATTTACAACTCAGCCTGGACGAGATTGAGCCGGCGTATCTTTCCTATCAGGAAGTCGAAGAACAGTTCGGAAAGAAAACCTTAGATGCCGTGATTATGACTGTGGGAACTGAGGCGCCAGTACTGCATAATTTACTGGAGTCCGGCCAGTATCGGATCTTGGAAATTCCCTATACCGATGCGCTGACCCGCAAGGCGTCGCATTTTTATCAATATGAAATTCCAGCAGGAATGTTTCGCACCCAGGAACCAGTCGTTCCCGAAAACAATTTGCAGACGGTTGCCTGCGGCGCGCATCTTTTGACGAGGGAATCGGCTTCTGATGCCTTGGTCGCCGAGGTGACTGCGATTCTTCTGCATCAGAAATTTTCGCGTCAGATGCATTTAAACGAGCTATTTGCTGCAGGAAATTCGTTTGCGCGAGACAACCAGGGTTTCCCTGTGCATATTGGCGCAGATCATGTTTACAACCCGGATTTGAAACCATTTATGAATTCAGAATTTGTGGAAGCGACGGAAGGCATGCGGTCGTTTATTGTTTCGATACTGATTGCCTCTTATTTACTGTTCCGGTGGGTTCTGAAGCGGCGTGCGAAAGCGAAGGAACATAAACTGGATCGCTATATCAGACAGTTGGTCGAAATTGAAAATAAACAGATGCAGCTCGATGGAAATAATCCCAGTGACGGCCCCGCGTTACATGCGCTGCTTGATGAAGTTACCAGTTTACGTCAGGATACGTTGAAACAATTTTCAGCTCACGAACTGAATGAAGATCGTGCCACCGATGCCTTTCTGGAAATGTGCCACGCGCTGAGTGATAAAATTAACGCCAAGCTGTTAGGCTGGAAAATTGATCGCCTGGGTGAGAAGATCAACAAATCCTGATCTTATCTGTCTCGATCAAGTACATTTTATTGCGCTGCAACTTACTTCAAGCGGAATCGGAAAATGCTGGCAAACGAAAATCTCATGAATGGACTTCTGATCTTGGTTGGAATGATCGTCTGTTATCTGTTCATTCTGATTCCGATCCTGATCTATTATGCGATTCAGCATATGAAATCACCGCAATTGATTTTATTGCCTGAAGCGGATTGGGATGATTTCCTGACAGGGAAATGCCGCGTTGAATCTGATTGGTCAGTCTCAAATGAATTTGTGCCTGTTGGCGTTTATCGATTGCAGCAGAATTTTATTCTCGTATGGGAGAATGTGGATCACGCCGCTTATTTTCAGATTACGATGTCACCCTACGGGCGGTTTCATAGTTTTACCACGGTCTTTGAAGAAGACTATTCTCTGGTCACGGCCAATGATCGGGAGTCATTGATTTTTCCCTCTCCTCCCCGGCGATTTGTGCAGTCATTCGGGATCGAGCAGATGGGCGACTTGAACCAAAAACACCAGACGGGCGTCGCCGATTTGATCAAAGTCAAGGATTTGGAATTACGGGAGCGCTTACCGGCTTTTGAAGAAGCGTATCTAAGTAGTGTCCGTCAGCAGCATGAGCATGTTCGTTCGGTACTGTTTTATCCGATTCGAGGCATCTGGTGGTATCATATCGGCCGCAGGGCGAAGTTCAATCAACCCATCGATCTACAACAGGCGATGATAGATAATTGACGAGATGCCTTTGGAAGAGTGCGATCACTCACAGCGTTTTATTTCTGCAGTTCCCAGAGTCCGCGGTGGATTTTCCAGCCTTCCTTTCGTTTTTTTCGTTCGAAGCTGGTTTGGAAATCCATGTCATGTTCGGGAAGCTGTTCTTCCGGCGCTTCGCGGCGTGTGAACTGGCTGGCGTGATCCATCAGATCTCTGACGCGTTCGAAGTATTCTTCCACATCGGTCCAGAAGTGAAGTGCGCCTCCGTTTTTCAGTGCTTTGGTGATCTGTTTGACAAACACATCCGTAAAAATTCGATGTTTATGATGTCGTTTTTTCCACCAGGGATCAGGGAAGTAAACGTGAACTTCCGAGATCGATGAATCCGGAATGAACTTATCAAAGGCAATCCGCGCGTCGCCTCCCAGCACCCGGGCATTGGATCGGTCGGCTTTCAGCAGTCGGGTGGCTGCCCGCCGCCCTTCGCGATAATCGATTTCCATTCCCAGAAAGTTTTTGTGCGGACTGGCACCACTGGAGTTGAACAGAAATAATCCGCGTCCTGCTCCCACATCTAATACGACCGGATTTTCATTTCCGAAAAAAGCACTCCAATTGAAGGGGCCTTCCAGGTCTTCGAGGGTTTGAAAGAAAGGTTTGAGATCGTGAATGGGTTTGGAACAGGACATAATTTTCAGGGAGCGGTATTATCAAATTTTGTGAGCAGGCAATTATTACGACGCACACACTGTAGAATAGATGGCGTGGCGTGTAAATTATCAAAAGATGATCGAAGGTTGATTTTTAGGAGATCCCAATGTTACCTGAATTTTTGATGCAGGCCGCCACGGAAGTGAAAACGGCTCTCACGCTCCAAGACGAGAAGCTCGTGATTGCGGAAAGCTGTACAGGGGGGGTGGTGGCGACCTTACTGACCAGCCTGCCGGGGATTTCTGATTTCTTTTGTGGCTCAGCGGTCGTTTATCGTTGGGATACGAAAATGAAGTGGCTGGGCGTGCAAGCAGAGACTTTGGAAAAGTATACGGATGTAAGTGTTGAGACGGCCAGGGAGATGGCGTTGGGCGTTTTAAATCAAACTCCGGAAGCATCATTGGCTGCTTCCATCACCGGACATCTGGGGCCGAATGCACCGGCGCATCAGGACGGGCTGATTTGTATCGCCGTCGCTCGGAGAGTTTCATTCGATCTCCACAGCCCGCCAGAATTGATGACTGTGGAATCTTTCCAAACTGACACACTGAGGGACGAGTTTCAACTCGAGAGCCAGCTCAGCCAGGAGATCACAGTCCGGCAACACAGACAGTTAGCGGCCGCCCGGCAAATGTTGAAGCGGATTTTGAACGCTTTAGAACGATGACTGGTAGGTGCGGGCATCTCTAGTCGCAAAAGGCTCCGGCGGGTTGTTACGCGACTCTGAGTTACAATGTGGAAAATGCAGAGCAAGCCGGCCCGCTAATCAAATGCAACCGGTGTCACCATAAACAGCGTTACGGTGTCTTCCGAAGGCGCGGTATCGGAATCGGCGTTCACCGTCTCAACTTGGCTTCCCGGATTGGAAACCGTTCTTACCACAAGCGTTTCTCCAAGGTTCATTTCAGCCTGTGTGTTAACTCGACGCACCCTTAGACCGGGGATCGTAAGACCATTAGCCTTCACCGAGTTCGTGAAGTCTAAATGCGAAATCTCCGGGGCAAATTGGAGTTGGATTCTTCCCGTGTCGAGCAAACGTGGCACGACCTTACAGAGAACGCCGAACTGCTTCCATTCAACGGATGTTTGATTGTCCCCGACAGGGATTAAGATAGGAAACTCACCGCCACTCACTGCCGTAGCTGATTGACCGGGAGCAGTGACGATTTGCGGATTTCCATGCACCACTATAACCTTGCCTGATTTTTTCAGTTGCTGGATGGCTTCCTCTGCCTTCTTGTAAACCGAGACAGCGGGATCGGTAGGATTCCGCGGGCCGGTTGGAGAATTCACCGGCTCAGCGGTCGCTGCAAATTCTGCGGCTGCTTTGCTTGAAAGTTCAAGAAAGCAACAGCGGCAGAGGATTTTGTCCGGTTTTCCCGTCAGCCGTCGTAGCAGTTCCGATTGTTTCTGAAGCTCTGTAATCTGTCGCGATAACTGGGCCCGCTCTTGGATAACGCGTTGGTTGAGTTGGTCTGAAACTTCTCGCAGCTTCACAGCTTCTTCAGACAGCCCCGCTGCTTCCAATTGCTCCGTCGCCGCGCGGATGTGATTCAGGGCCGACAGACTGAGGCTCTTTTCCTGGGCCGATTGGGTAAGTACCTGCGGTGAACGGCACTCTTCAGGTTCGGCACCAGGACATACCGTCGTGAGATACAGCGACAAAGCGAAAAAGCTGGTATAGCGTGCAGACATCCTTAACCTCCTTTGGCTCGGACAAGCGACAAGAAGCGACAAGAAGCGGGCATGCTATCGGAACCGACCAAATGTAGTCAATGTGAGTTGAAATCAAGCCGCCGGATGAGCGCTTGTTTTGTTTTGGGGACAGGCGGCGGGTCGGATTCCGAGAAAACCACCCTTTTCGCTGTTAGGTAAGTTTGACTAAACGCGATGAGGTTCGATCGGGTGTAAGTTCGAACGAAAGCAACTTGATCGAGAAATCAACTGGATTTTGAACGCTTTAGAACGGTGACTTTTCGGTATTTCTGGTGGCTGTGGTAAAAACGAACGATTCAGGAAGTCAGTCGCAGTCTGCTCGTTGTGGTCGGTTCAAACTGCATTCAGGCCGACCTGTTTCTCGTGAAATACGGGTCTCTTAGGGGAAATCTGTTGAGGAGAGCCCCGATTGTCGTGGCGCATTCCGGATAACCGGTAAGGTTTACCTTATTGGGAATAGCTGCTTTGTTTTTCCACGTGTTGCAACCAGTGCTTCCCGCACGATCTTCGTTGTGAGCACGATATTCTGCACTTCCCTTTGCATCAGCGCAACGTGGATAACCGAATTATTCAGTATGCCGTGAGTGGCCGTTCAACGCGATTCATTTGGCATGATCGATGTAAATGGAATTACATCCCGTAGAGTGATCATGTCAAACGCGCTTGGAACGGACGCTCAGAATGTCTGATTGAATCGTATTCACAAAACGGCTTAAGCAAACTAATCGCTCTCGACTCATCTTTTTCGAGGATATCATAATGAAGCGCTGCAGTATTTGGGCCGCAGTTCTTTCAGCGTCTGTCGCTGTTCCCTTCGCTGGCTGTTCTCATATGCCCACAGCCATGCTCCCTTCTTCCGCACGGGAAAAAGTCCTGGATAGCAAAATGGTTGTTGCCCAGGATCTGGAAAACAAAAAAGAATTGGAGAAGGCTAAAAAAGCCTATGAATCCATTCATAAAGCAGATCCAAAACGTGCACTTGCCTGTCACAGGCTGGCTATTGTCAGTTACCGATTGGGTGAGCGTGAGGAAGCATTGGAGTATTTCAAGAAAGCGGAAAAGCTCACACCTGAAAATGCCGCGCTGTTGAGTGATCATGGTTATGCACTTTATAAGCTGAAAAAGTATCAGCAGGCCGAAGAAGTTTTGAAGAAGTCGGTCACCCTCGATCCCAAGAGTGAGCGTGCGATAACCCGTTTATCAACGGTCCTTGGTATCCAAGGGAAAATGCAGGAAAGTTACAAACAACTCTGCCAGATCAGTTCGCCTGCAGAAGCACATGAAATTATTGCGCACCTGCACTCAGAACGCGGAGAAAAACAGGAGGCATTAAATCATTATCAGCAGTCGCTGGCGATCAACCAACTGGGAGCCCGTCAGGGTGCAAAGCAAGGCTCACGCGAATCTAAGCAGGATGAGCAATTATTGAAGCGAGTTCAGCTGAATATCGCGCGGCTTTCCAGTGATCCGACTTTGAAATCCACTCAACCCGAGATGAAGATGGTCAATCACTCTCGTTCTCAGCAGGAAAAGCAGGAGCTGAGCACGGCAGGTATGGAGAAAGATTTCTTTCAAAAAGTAACAGAAAAACCTTTGAATCAGCCTGACAAGAAAACGATCGATACGCATCCGAAAACGGAAGTTGTTGCTGTAAAGAGAACGCCATTCCGAAACATTCGTAAACGTCTGGCTAAAGAGGATGTACGGCAGGAAATCGAAAATCCGTTTCTGACAGATCCACAGTTAGCGGAATCAGCGTTTGAAGAACCACTCACGGAAACCATGAGACCTCAAACGGAAGTTGCAAAAACAGAGGAAGCCAACACGGACACGAGACAAAAACTCAATGAGCTTGATAAGATGCTGGCCCAGGCGGAAGCGCGTGCCGAAGCAAAAGAAGAAGTCACCTTCCGAAAGCTGACAGGTGGCGATCTGAATCGCGTGGAACAATCTGTCAAGCAAGAGAAGCAGACGGTTGAAGTGGCCAAACAGGAAATGGTTGCCCGCGTTGATGCAAAACCGGTTCAGGAAAAAGTGAAAGCGAAACGCTCTGCTTTTGAATTGATGCGTGAATTACAGAATGAATTGATCACAGATTTCACTCCTCCTGAAGTCGATTCGACAATGGAAGAGCCTCCATTCCGATTGGTTCAACAGTCAGTGCCTCAGGTTGAGGAAGCGCGTCCATTTGAGAACTACAAGCGGGAGGCTGTTCCCCAGTCTCCATTTGAGGGACGTTCTGTGACTCAGATCGGGAAATGGAAACCCGTTGATTCTGATGTATTTGCTGCGAAACAAAATCAGCCTGTCAGCACTGTTTCACGAAGTGTCGGCGGAGCACCTGTTTTTCAGAGCCAGAAGCCTGTAGTGCAAGAGGGAATCGTAAGCCAGCCTCAGCAGGAAAAGGCCCAGCCGATGACAGCCGCTGGATTGTGTCCTGACGCGAAAGGGGAAGTCCTGGTACTGGTTCAGCAGCTTGATTCAAATGATGTACCGATGCTGAAGCAGTCTGTTCAACGTCTGGGAGCAATGGAATCGGAAGCAATCGCTGCGGTGCCCGCTTTACGATCTTTGTCACTGCATGAAAACATGGGAGTCCGGATTCAGTGTGCGTTTTCTTTATGGAAAATCGAAGGGAATACTGATGATTCGATTCCCACACTGGTAGATGCCATGAATTCCACAGTCGAAAGTGATCGTTCCTTTGCTGCCGCCGTTCTGGCACAGATTGGTTTGAATTCTCAGGAATTGACGCCGATTCTGGTACGATCACTGTCGGATAATAATGAGTACGTTCGCATGCACACGGCAGAGTTACTGGCCCGCGATCCTGAATGGAACTATCAGGCCAATAAAACGCTGGCTGATTGTCTGGTGTCGAAAGATGTCAATATCCGCTGGTTAGCCAGTTATAGTCTGGCTGATTTGAGACCGGAAGATGATCGGGTCGTTGCTGCTTTGTCCATTGCCTTGCAGGATAAAGCCAGCCAGGTTCGAGCGGGAGCCGCTTATGCGTTGGGAGAAATCGGGCCTTATGCTCACAAGTCGATCCCGGAACTGCAAAAGGCACGCTTTGATGCGAACTCCGAAGTCAGAACTGCTGCGAAGAATGCCTTGATTCGTGTGCGGCGAGTCAGTCCACCTTCTGCCAACTAAAGTACGATTAGCGAATTCAGAGGCGGTTTCTAATCGGCGAATTGCCGGTTAGAACCGTTCTCGGATCGCGACAATCCCGTCGGCACCCGCTTAATAGCGGTTCAAATAAGGGAAGGCCTGCAAGTTGACTGGCTGGTATTGGCTACTCTGATCGGGGCAGGCCGCAGCGACACGTTGCGGTGAGTTGGTTTGCGAATCATTTGTAAGATGACGTTCAAGCCGTCCTTCCAGTGCGACTTCCTTTATCTCCATGAGTTGCTGTCGCCGCTTCCGTTCTCTGGTATTCGCCAGCGCGCCTAGTCCAAAATAGGAGATCAGGCCAAATACACCCATCATCAGGTAGGTGCTGTCTGCGGGGAGGGAAGAAATCCTGCCGGTTGCCATTCCGAGTACGAAGATACTGATAATCAGGATCGAAGTATGGCTCAGTAAAGGGCGTGTCCCTGTATCTACTAAAGATCTTTTTCTAGAATGTGTCATAAGAGATCTCAGTCCAGGAGTGATTCGAGAAGGGAAATTGGTATAAAGTGGGCTTTGACAGTGGCCCTGTTCCCTCGAGAGATATGGATCTGCTCACCGAAACTTAGTTCGAGAGTTTTAGTCGGTCAAAAAAAAGGCTGCGATTCGTGTCATTTTTTTAAAAGTACAGTTGAATGCGCGCTTGATTTCAGCGAATTTCGATATTACATCCCGAATGGTCGGTAAAATCGTTATAACTATTGAATCAGTTTTTAGGAGTAAAGAACGTCTGTGAAAATTGTCTTGGCACAACTGAATCCGACGGTAGGCGATCTGCGCGGAAATTGTGAACGAATTCTGGAAGCCGTACAGCGGGCAGAGCAGGCGGAGGCAGATCTGATTCTTTTTCCAGAACTGGCTGTCTGTGGCTATCCTCCCAAAGACATTCTCCTGCGGGAAGGTTTTATCGAGGCCTGCGATCAAGCAGTTGAGCGGCTGGGGCGTCAAATCAAATCGGAAATTGGCGTGATTCTGGGGCATCCCACCCGACGGGATCTGCCAGCGGGACGGATCGCGAATGCCGCCAGTTTGCTGCATCAGGGAAAGACGGTCGCCCGCGTTCATAAATTGCTGCTTCCCAATTACGATGTGTTTGACGAACAACGTTATTTTCGTCATGCGGATCTGAGCAGTATCAAACCGATTCTGTTTCAGGGGCTCAAGCTGGGATTACATATCTGCGAAGATGCCTGGTGGGGGCAGCCGGATACATTTTACCACGATCAACCTGTTGAGTTAGCTGACCCCGTCAAGATCCTGGCGGACGCGGGTTCCGATTTGTTGATCAATATCTCGGCCAGCCCTTTTGAACTTGACAAGCGGGAACGCCGCCACGAGATTGTGCATTCGCACGTGGATCGTTTTTCGATTCCCTACCTGTTTGTGAATCAGGTGGGCGGCAATGATGATCTGGTATTTGATGGTCATAGCTTTGTAATAGACCAGGACAATCAAGTGGTGCTGCAGATGCCCGGATTTCAAGAAGACCTGCAAGTTTATGATACAGAGCAGTCAACAGAAGCGGGTTCGATCGAAATCGAAGGCAATTCACGCGAGGAGCAATTATTTGCAGCGCTCGTGCTCGGCCTGCGGGATTACATGCAGAAATGCGGGTTTACGGATTGTGTGCTGGGCTTGTCCGGCGGGATTGACAGTGCGCTGGCTTGTGCGATTGCCGCCGAAGCCATTGGACCTGAGCGCGTACATGCGCTGTTGCTTCCCAGTCGTTACAGCAGCGACCACAGTATCGCAGATTCGCTGGAGTTGGTGAAAAATCTGGGGCTGGACTATGAAATCATTCCCATTGATGAGGTGCATCGTGCCTTCGAAAGCCTGCCGGTGATTGGCGACGATTTGAGAGCGCAGCCTGCAGGACTGCCCGACCAGAATCTGCAAGCCCGGATTCGGGGGGCGAATGTCATGGTCCGCAGCAATCAGCATGGGTGGATGGCTTTGGCGACCGGAAACAAGAGTGAACTGGCGGTAGGATATTGCACGCTCTATGGAGATATGGCCGGGGGGTTTGCCGTTCTCTGTGATGTCTTTAAACGCGATGTTTATCTGGTGTCCCGCTATGTGAATCAGCGGGCCGGGCGGACAATCATTCCCGAACGCATTCTGGATAAGCCACCGAGTGCGGAATTGGCTCCCAATCAGCTCGACCAGGACTCATTGCCCCCGTATGATTTACTGGATGGAATTCTGAAAGGCTTGATTGAAGAGGAGCTTTCCATCAAGAGTCTGTCAAAACGCTTTCCGATCGAAACGATTCGCTGGGTTGCGAACAAACTGGATCGGAATGAATTCAAGCGCAGACAAATGCCTCCGGGCATCAAACTTTCCAATCGTGCTTTTGGCTCGGGGCGTCGGATGCCGATGGCGGCTCGATTTCAATGGGAAGAAGAGTAACTGTTCCACAAGCATCATGACTCAATCTGACTTCAGCAGCGGGATGAATCGATGAAACGCTACACCTTGATTGCCGTCTGTGTTCTGTTTTGGATTTGCCGTTTCCAGAGTGCTGATGCAGAAGTTCCACCGCGATTGCCGCACGCCAAGCCGGAAGCCGTCGGCATGGATGCAGGGCGACTGGCTCTGATCGATTTTGTAATCCAGCGCGGGTTGGAACGCGATTCGATGCCCGGCGCCGTTGTGCTGGTTGGATACCAGGGAAAGATTGTGTTCCTGAAAGCGTACGGGGATCGTCAACTGCAACCCGAAAAAGTGGCGATGACTGCCGACACGGTGTTTGATATGGCGTCGTTAACGAAACCCATCGCGACCGCGACGAGTGTGATGCAGTTAGTGGAGCAGGGGAAAATAAAACTCAGTGATCCGGTTTCGCACTACATTCCGGAATTTGCTGCGAATGGCAAACAGGCTGTGACCGTCTATCAGTTATTGACTCACCAGGGAGGGCTGATTCCCGATAATTCGATGAAGGATTATCGGGACGGACCAGAAACAGCGATGGAGCGCATTTATGCGTTGAAACTTTATTATGAACCGGGAACCCGTTTTGTTTATACCGACGTGGGGTTCATTTTACTGGCTGACATTGTGAAACGCGTGACAGGTCAGTCCGTTCATGAATACTCGGGCAAAAATATCTTTCAACCTTTGGGTATGAAAGAGACCGGTTATCTGCCCGCACCCGAGTTGAGAAAACGTGCCGCCACGACGCAGCAACGCGAAAAACGCTGGATGCAAGGCGAAGTACATGATCCGCGGGCCTATGGTCTGGGCGGGGTGGCCGGACACGCGGGGTTATTCTCAACGGCAGAAGATCTAGCGGTTTATGCGCAGGCGCTGCTCGGTCGGGGGTCGTATCAAGGTGTTCGGATTTTAAAACCGGAGACCGTCGACACCATGACACGCGGCTATCCCGTTGACGATGTCGTACGTGGTCTCGGCTGGGATGTGCTGTCGCGCTATTCCTCTAACCGCGGCGATTTTCACTCGCGACGCGCCTTTGGTCATGGCGGGTTTACGGGGACATCTCTCTGGATAGACCCCGCACAGGATCTGTTTGTCATCTTTCTCAGCAATCGCGTTCATCCGGACGGAAAAGGCTCCATCAACTCATTGGCGGGACGCATCGGAACGATTGCTGCAGCGGCGATTCAACAGCCGCCCGTTCCGCAGTCTGCACCGGCGACCGTGGCAAGTGATGCGTTATCAGTACTCACCGGCATTGATGTGTTGCGCCAGGAACAATTTCAATCGCTGAAAGGTATGAAGATTGGTTTGATTACCAATCACACGGGCTTAAGCCGCGATGGTAAGAGTACGGTGCAAATTCTGAATGACGCACCCGGCGTGCAATTGGTAACCTTGTTCAGCCCCGAGCATGGTTTTGCCGGCAAGTTAGATGTTTCGAAAATCGGTGATACGACCGATCAAAAAACGGGACTGAAAGTCTTCAGTCTTTATGGGAAAACAAGAACACCTACACCAGAGAGTCTGCAGGGGCTGGATGCGCTGGTGTTTGATATTCAGGATATTGGTGCGCGGTTTTATACCTACGTTTCCACTATGGGAAATGCGATGCAGGCGGCGAAAAAACAGGGAGTCAAATTTATTGTCCTGGATCGTCCCAATCCGATTAACGGCGTGGACTTTGCCGGTCCCGTTCTCGATGACGGAGCACAATCGTTTGTCGGCTATCACCGGATTCCCGTTCGTCATGGTATGACGGTTGGAGAATTGGCGCAGATGTTTAACAGCGAAATGAAGATTGATGTGGCGTTGCAGGTGATTCCGCTGCAGAACTGGAAACGCGAAATGTATTTTGATGAGACCGGCCTGACCTGGGTGAACCCCTCTCCCAACATGCGGAATCTGAATGAAGCCGTCTTTTATCCGGGCATCGGATTACTGGAGACCACCAACGTGTCAGTCGGTCGGGGCACTGATACCCCTTTTGAATGGATTGGTGCGCCCTGGCTGGATGGCATGCAACTCGCGCGGCAGTTAAATCAATCGGGGCTGCCGGGGGTGCGTTTTGTTCCCGTTCAATTTACACCAGAGTCCAGTAAGTATGCCGGAGAACTTTGTGGCGGCGTGAATTTTATGGTCACTGACCGGCGACAGTTTCAATCAGTGCGAACTGGTCTGGAAGTGGCCCATCAGTTACGAAAACTGTTTCCCGCTGAGTGGGAGACGAAAAATTTGAATCGATTACTGGCGAATCAACGTGTGTTTGATGCCATCATTGCAGGCAAACCGGTCTCAGAGATTCAAGCTTTGTATCAAGAGCATCTGGCCGCGTTCGCCATCAGGCGGGCCAAGTATTTGATGTATTGAACCGCTGGAATGTATTGAACTGTTAGTGATTCGAATCGGGCTGACTGCGACTCACCATTCACTCGTATCATAAATTACTTCTTTCGGACCAATGATTTTCGGATCGATCTCTCCCACGAATGAATTGTCTTTATTCGGGTAATCGAATTGGTCCAGTACATAGTGCAGGCAGTTTAACCGGGCGCGTTTTTTGTCATCGGACCGGATGACGGTCCACGGACAGGCTTTGGTGTCCGTCGCCATGAACATCGCATTTTGTGCTTTGGTGTATTCGTCCCAGAGTCCGAGGCCATTGATATCAATCGGGCTCAATTTCCATTGCTTCAGTTGGTCAGACTCGCGCGATTTGAAGCGACGGTACTGTTCTTCACGGCTGACAGAGAACCAGAGTTTAAACAGATGGATGCCGGAGTTGACCAGCATGTTTTCCAATTGTGGTGCTTCACGGAGAAATGTGTGGTGTTCGCTGGGACGACAAAATCCCATGACGGGTTCCACAACGCCGCGGTTGTACCAGGAGCGATCGAAAAAGACGATTTCTCCTTTGGTTGGCAGGCGTTCAATGTAACGTTGGAAGTACCATTGGCCTTGTTCGACTTCACTTGGTTTGGGTAAAGCGACGATCCGCGCACCACGTGGGTTCAGGTGTTCCATAAAGCGTTTGATGGTTCCCCCTTTACCGGCAGCGTCGCGTCCCTCAAACAGGAGCACGATCCGTTCCCCCTGCAGTTGGACCCACTTTTGAAGTTTCAGCAGTTCAATCTGTAATCGTTTTACTTCCCGTTCGTACTTCTTACGCTTCATTTTGGTCTGATAGGGATAGGATTCGCAGAGAATGTGTCCTACCTCAGCAGATTTTACTTTCTGCTGAATTTCGTCCGGCACAATGTCATGCGGAAGTTTTAAATGATATGTGACCGGGAGCAGTGCGGGGTCTTGTGTTTTTTTTTCGGACTTGGAACCCATGTGATGGCCTGTTTCGTTCTCTTTTGATTCAAAATGAGTGAGCAAAATGAGGAGAAGGGAACTTTATTATGAAGCCCCGCTGCGAAAATAGAAACCGGATGAAACGCAGAGTGAGAAAATATCCTGGAAACAGGCACGCTCATTGAATCGTAAGTCGTTTTGGTTTAATTGTTTATGGTTGTTTTTTGGGGCGTCGGTGCAGGTGGCAGGCTGGCGGCGGTTCAAAGTTCCTCTTGCAGCAAAACAGGCTTTTTTTTAGGCTGCGTCTCTCATCTCCCATTTCTTATCTTATTTGCCTCTGTAATGACTCCCCGAATGACTGCTGGTTGTCTGTCTGCATGATCTGTGAAGACAGCCCTCGTTTGAATATTTTATCCCCAGAAAGTGAAGCCGCTATGTTGAGATTATTGCTCGCCATTAGCATGTTTGCTGTCGCACATGTTATGGAAACCAATCCATGTGTGGCACAGGAATTCCGGATTCGCACGACCGTTTATCATCATCAACCGGACGTGGATCCAGCGATTGTTTCGCGTAGTGTTTCGATCTTTCACGCAGAGAAAGTTTACGATCATGTGGATGGTCTGGGCGAAGTGACGATTTTTGAGCCTGCCCAGAAACGATTAACCATTCTGAATGAATCACGGATGGTGAAAGCCGTGATCAACTTTGATGAAATTAAAAACCTGTTGAATGTGGCCCGGCATCAGACACAGGAATACATTCATGATCATATTAAAAGTCGGGAATCGACGAGTGGAGAAATCGCCACCCAACTGAAATTTCAACTCGACCCTGTTTTTGATATCGAGTTCGATGCAGGCAGAAAACAACTGTCTCTTAACAGTCAACTCATCAACTACCGCGCGCAGTGCGTTGCCCCCGATCAGAAACAGGCTGTCGGAACCTATTTGCGATTTGCAGACTGGATGGCACGTTTGAATTATGTGCTGCATCCCTACACACTGCCTCCCAGTTCGCGGATTGCCTTGAACGAGGAACTGCGAACACGGGATATGATTCCCACGGAAGTGGAATTACAGACTCGGCTCGAAGAGAAGCTGCATTTACGGGCCGAACACAGAATCCACTGGAAACTGGACCAGCGGGATCGTGGACTGATTCATCACTGGGAAACGCTCCGCAAGAATAAAGACGTGAAAAGGATCACGGTTCAGGAATATCTGAGAAATCAATTCGCCCATCTGCGGAAATGAATGTGCTCGAGGTCACGCTTGAAGCCAGGAGACGCCGCCTGCTTTATTTGCCGATGACAGGAATGGTTGTCGGCGGTTCATACCAGTCGATTTTCTGCTCCAGCAGTTTGGAGAGTGCGGCCAGATTTTGGTTGAGATAATCAATGAGTGCCTGGTCTTTGCGTGGTTTCCAATCGTATAGTAACAGCTCCTGGTAGGCTTCTTCGGGTGTCTTTTTCTGGACCAGCATGCGATAGGCGGCGACCACGCCCCCCGTTCTCTGGGCGCCGGCAGCGCAGTGTACGAGTACTGGTTTGCCCGCTTTCTCACAGCGCATGATTTCGGCGACTGCTTCGGCGTAATCTTCGACGTTGCCTGTGCCATCACCAATTAAATGCAAAACCTGGTGCTCAATCTTCAGTTTCCGGGCCGTTTCGACTTCCGTCTTCAGATAGAGTTTTTTCAAGTCACTTCCATTCAAGGCGATGACTTTTTCGATTTTGTTCTCGCGCAGCATAGGCTCAATCAGGTGACTGGAGATTTGACCGCTGCGATAGATTTTGCCCGGTTCGACCACGCCCCAGCGTTTGGCCACCAGGCGATCTTCCAGAAATTCCTCCCAGACTAGAACGCTGGCGCCAATCATGACAAAGACGGCAATCGAGACTTTGAGGAATTTTTTATTCTTGGTCGGTGCGGCAGTCGGTGTGACGACGGACTCCTGCTCGGGCGTATTCATGTTCAACCTCGGTGGTCTGGTAATAGGTACAAGCTTTTCTCCGGAAACCAATATCCCGGAAGGCTGGCATTGTAATGCAACTTATCAAACCATGAACAGAGGAAAATGAGTCTGGACCCCGATAGGAATCCAGACAGGAATTCAGGCAGCCTCAAAGGGACTGGCGGTCGCATTGGGGAAAAATTTGCACATCAGAATCCCCAGCTCATACAGCAGAATCAGAGGCATCATCATCAGAATCATGCTCATCGGATCAGCGGGTGTCATCAGCATGGAAATAATGGCAATGATCAAAATCGCCATACGGCGTTTCTCATGATAGTCTTTCACGCTGAACACCGAGATGCGTTCCAGGAACAACATGATCAGCGGTAGTTGAAAACTGAGTCCAAACATCACCGGCAGCGTGATGGCGAAGCTGATCCATTCCGAGAGTCGAATCTGGGGATTCACGCCTAGTAATTTATTGAATCCCAACAGGAAGTTGAGTACGAAGGGGAATACAGCGTAAAAACAGAACAAGGCCCCCCCCAGAAACAGGAAAATACTCATGGGGAGATAGATGTAGACGTATTTTCGTTCGTGTGGGTACAGGCCGGCAGCGACGAACAGCCAGATTTGATAAATCACCCAGGGGCTGGCAAAGACGAGCCCTGCCACGAAGGAGACTTTCAGATAGATCGTGGTAAACGCTTCCTGAACCGCTAGCGTGACCGGTTCTGCCATTGTTTTTTCAATGCTGTCGAGACGGTACTGGTAATCGGACAGAATTTTTTGCAGCGCTTTTGTCTCGGCTGTTTGTTTCGGCTGCTTGCTGAGACTGTCAATTAATTCATTGATGGTCGCATCCTGGTTCGCCTCAGGATCTTCTACGATTTGATGCGGCAGCTTATCCAGATTGTATTCTCTTAATGCAGAATCAATGGGAGCGCGTACGACGGCGACGATTTTATGACCGATAAATAAAGCACCCACCACACAAATTGCCAGGCCGATCAATGCTTTCCATAAGTGAACGCGAAGGGTTTCGAGGTGGTCCCCGAAACTCATGGTAGATTCATCAAATAGATCGTGAGACTGTGGTTTCATGGAACTTTATCATTCTGGAGAGACCAATACCGAGCAGAATCACCACGGTCTGCACTCTACAGGCTGGCTGCAAAATGCATCGGTTGGATGAGCGGGTACTGCTCAGAACAAATGGAAATTGTATATTGGCTCCCGATGAGATCACGTCGTTGCAGAAAGAGTGAATCAGGAGTACCCACTCCATTTGCCCGCTGGAAGAGCAGGAGGGAAGAGCGGTTGTAACACCAACCTATTGTAAACAACCAGACAGGACTGTCAACCAGAGGCGTTCGGCTGGAATCAGATTGAGGAATTAAGGGGTAGCCGGCTCGGCGGGTGGCATTTCGGCAGCAGGATCAACGGGGGCTTCGGCGGCAGGTTTACTCCCGCCCTCCCGTTCAAAAAGCCCTTGTTCCCGCATCGCGTAAAACTGGAATCCGTTGCAGATAATAGCGATTGTCCAGATCAGCATGATTTGTCCGGCGTCTTTTTCTTTACCATACATCCAGCCCATGACATAGGCGGCAGGGAAAAAGACGAATCCCAGAATCGCATGGCCGATACTGGCACTCTTATTCAGTTTCACCAGTGTCATGAAAAAGGAGCCCCAGACTGCCACTGCAGAAATGGCGAAGAGCACACGCAGGAGCATTACCGGCAGCATCGGGGTGAGGAAATAGAACAGGATTCCCAAGGCAACCCCCGCGACGGCACCCATGACACCCAGTTGCCAGCGGGGCGTCGGTTTCGCATTCTGTTCTCGCTCTGATTTGGAAACGTATTTGGTGTCTGAAATTTTGGTGACCAGATCGAGGTCTGGTTTGCTGTGAACGGCCAGTAATCCATTGACGCGTGCGTTAAAGATCATGGCGGGGGCATAGAAGGCACAGGCAAGGATCCAGAGAATCGAGGGCACGATGAGAATTTTCGCATCCAGTTCCTTGGGCTCTTTACCGACCAGTTCCCCATCCTGGAAGTCTTTGATTTTGTTTTCCTCAGCGTAAGCTTTGTCCTGGTCAGCCTCAGCGACTGCGGAATTGTAGCGCACGTTTGAGAAAAATTGATCCAGCTCAGTACCGTAGACGGCGCCAATTCCTGCCAGGCAACCAATGGCAGGTAAATTCGTGGCCAGGAATATCAGACACCAGAAGATGGCTGGTTTGAAAAGTACCAGAAATATTTTTCCCAGTTTGTGCAGCATCCAGCCTGGTGTGGAGTCTGTCATGGTCATGTGTGGAATTGCCAGTGGAAACATGAGGAAGGTGGGAATAAATCCAATCGCAATTAAAATCGCTCCGACGACAATGGATCCGCTGTTGATGTAGTAGTAACCGATGGAACCAAAAATCGCCTGTGCCGGTAAACTGAACAGCACAACCCACAAGATAAACTTAATTCCCAAAGCAGAGCATAAGAAAAAGTCGAAGTTGATGCGTTTGAGTTTGTCTTTTTTCTGTAAGGCGAAGCGAACAACCTCTGTCTGAATAAACCAGATCCAGCCCGGGATCGCCATGATGGAAACAAATGCGATGAAACCCCAGAAAGCGCGAGGGGGGGTGCGATGGCACCAGAGCATCATGAAGATCGCACAAAAAAACAAAGTGCTGGCGATAGCAGAATAGACAAAAGTTTTAATAGCCAGTCCGGTATGATTTCGCAGAAACTTGTAAGCATCTCCCCAGGACTTTGAGTAAAAATCTTCGACAGCAGGGCCTTTACGTTTCCGCTTCTTACGAGTCGCTTCACTCATCCGCCCCGTACTCAGTTCGATTCCGCACTTGGGGCACTCGATATCTTCCTCGTCGATATCAGAACCACAACGGGGGCAAATTTTAGACCCTTTATCTTCGGCTTTATCGATATCTAAATTGGCCAGAAAATCATCGGTATCTGAAGATTTGCTGGAAGAACTCCGCTTCTTCGTTTTCTGTTCCGCAGAAACTTTGACGGGAGCGCCGCAGCCTTTGCAGCGAACTCGTTTGCCTTCTGCTTCATCTTTCACAGAAAATGAAGTATTACATTCTTTGCAGCGAACCTTAATGGACATGAATGACCTTTGAGATGTCTTAGGAAATCACTCGAATTCTATTTGAGTCGACTCACCCCTGGATAGAATCATCCGGTTCCGGATCAGGTTATGGAATTAATGAGCCAACTTTTCTTTCTGCCTAATTATCAACAGACGGGGGGGCAATTCGCAAGTGGACAGTGACTGAAATTCGAATGCTCCCGCTTTATCTTTTTGAAATCAGCGCCATCAATTCAGAAGTGGGTCCTGTTCCCGAATCGAGAGCAGGCGTTGCATTTCCTGTAAGCGAGAACACATTTTTTGTTCTTCTGTTGAGCGATGGCTGAGCGAAAAACAATTGACAGCACGCGTGAGGCAACGGATTGCGCGGCGGGAACGGCCTGACACCCAGAAAAGTTCAGCGAGATGTTGCAAATCCTGGCCCATTGCAGGCAGATTGGTTGTCTGCTTATGAAGTAGATAGGCTTTCCGGAGATAAGAAATCGCCCGTGCGTGATTTCCCTGTAATCCTTGAACGATCCCCAGATTCCCCCAGTCGGCAGCTTGGTCATCAAAACTTCCATAGAGAATTTCCCGGGTCAAGGAAATGTTCAGTAATTGTTCAGCCAGTTGGTAGTCCTGCTGGATGATGGCATCATTCGCACGCCCCGTTAAATCACAGGCGGCTTCATCTGAAAGTTGTTCGACTTCCTCCTCCAGAGTGAGGTGATTCGCAGAGCGCAGATCGCCCCAGGAGATTGAGTATTGCTGAAACTGGGCCGCTAATTCGAAAAAACGTAAATGGCGATAAGCGACTGCCAGATTGTGACAGACGACGGAACGCAAGTGGTTTTCTGCTTGCTGATGGGCATAGTCCAGCACGACCGAGAATTGCTCGATGGCCTCGGATGCGTATCCTGTTTTTAGTAAAAACTGACCAAAATGGAGGCAACGCTCCCACTCAACAGCCCGGATTTCCGCTGAATGGAACAGGGCACGCGCTTCTTGTCGTTTCCCCTGTGAAAATAATTCGTAGGCCCATTGTACTAGTTCAGGTAAAGCAGGTTGCTTTTCTGTTTGGGAGGTGGAAGCAAATGGCTCAGGCACGTCAAACTCCTCTCGTTGTCAGATCTCAATAAATTGTAGACGAATAGATTGAGAGAGAGTGAGTGACAAAAGAGTCATGCGGATCAAGGATGAGAATCCCTCTGCCCTGAATGAGAACTTCAAGGCGATCATTTGCATTTGATGATGTCGATATTACCTATTTTAACACTTGTGTCAATTGTGATTTCCGTTTATTTAAGAAATGGCGTTAGAAATGGGGTGAGATCACCTGGTTGAAGTTTGGAGTCAGAGCGGGGGTTTCGTTGCAGGGAGATCTCAGGATGTGCTGCCATATTGGCAGCAGGATTGAAGTCCGGGAAGACTGACCGGCAGGAATCTGTGAGGGGGTGAATTAAGTGTAATAATTGTAAGTTATTATTTTTATTGGTGTTATGGATTATTATGGAAATAGGCACGGCGTTCGCAGCTAGAGGTGGTCACGCTTGGGTCTATTTTACAGATCTGCGTCGCAGTTGCGTTATTGTGGATGGGCCCACTCGCCGCCACAAATCATAAATATAGTCGATGTGAAGACATTAGAGTCAAAATTCAAAAAGAATCTAGGAGATCCCAATGGCGAAGAAGGCTGCCAAGGCAAGTAAAGGCGCCCGGATTGTCCCTCTTGGTGACAAAGTCGTTCTGAAAAGAGAAGTTGCAGAATCAACCACTGCTGGTGGAATTGTTCTACCTGACAGCGCACAGGACAAGCCACAACGTGGTGAAGTTGTCGCCGTGGGAGATGGGCACGTCAAATCCGATGGAACAAAGCTTCCATTGACCGTCAAAGAAGGGGATCGCGTGATTTTCAGTCCCTATGGTGGGGACGAAATTAAAATCGGCGGAGAAGAATACCTGTTGCTTCGCGAAAGTGACATTTTGGCAACTTTTTAATCTGTCACATTTTGTACTTAGCAGTGACGGCTCGATTCCGATGGGGCTTGTTGCTGTTTTTCTTTCAAACAAATTTCATACTGCGTACATGGAGATATAGTGAAATGGCAAAAATGATTGCCTTCGATCAGGAAGCTCAGGAAGCAATGCGACGCGGCATCAGCAAATTGGCGAGAGCGGTTCGTGTAACGCTCGGACCAAAAGGCCGCAACGTAATTATTGAAAAAAGCTTTGGCTCACCCACTGTCACAAAAGACGGTGTTTCTGTTGCTCGTGAAATCGAACTGTCTGATAAGTTCGAAGACATGGGAGCCCGTATGGTTCGCGAAGTAGCCAGCAAAACATCTGATGTTGCTGGCGACGGAACTACAACTGCTACGATTATGGCAGAAGCCATCTACAACGAAGGTTTGAAGTCGGTTGTTGCCGGTGTCAGCCCGATTGCGATGAAGCGTGGCATGGACAAAGCTGTCGAAGACATTGTGGAAAAGCTTCGCAAAATGTCTATCGAATGCAAAAACAAAAAAGCGATTTCTCAGGTAGGTAAGGTTGCCTCCAATGGAGACGAAGAAATCGGAAAGATTCTGGCAGACGCCATGGAACAGGTTGGCAAAGACGGTGTAATCACTGTTGAAGAAGGCCAAAGCCTGCAGACCAGTTTTGAAGTAGTAGAAGGCATGCAGTTTGATCGCGGCTATCTTTCTCCTTACTTTGTGACTGATCCTCAAAGCATGTCCTGTGATCTGGAAGATGCTTACGTTCTGGTTCACGAAAAGAAGATTTCCAACATCAAAGATCTGGTTCCAGTACTGGAAAAAGTCGTTGGCGCTGGCAAGCCTCTGTTGATTATTGCAGAAGACATCGAAGGGGAAGCCCTTTCGACTCTCGTGATCAATAAGCTGCGTGGTACTTTCCGTATCTGTGCTGTTAAAGCGCCCGGTTATGGAGATCGTCGCAAAGCCATGCTGCAGGACATCGCCATTATGGTCGGTGGTCAGGCCATCTTTGAAGATCTGGGAATTCAGTTGGAAAATCTTCAACTGTCAGATCTGGGAACAGCCAAGAAGATTTCTGTCGATAAAGACAACGCCACGATTATTGAAGGTGGCGGCAAGACTGGCGAAATCAAATCCCGTATCGAACAGATTCGTCGTGAGCTGGAGAATTCAAGCAGCGATTACGATAAAGAAAAACTGGAAGAACGGATTGCGAAACTTTCCGGTGGTGTTGCTCAGATCAATGTCGGTGCAGCAACCGAAAGTGAAATGAAAGAAAAGAAGGCACGTGTCGAAGATGCGTTGCACGCTGTGCGTGCTGCTGTCGCAGAAGGAATTCTGCCTGGTGGCGGTGTGGCTTTGCTGCGTTGTTCACGCGACTGCAAGCCAACTGGTCTTTCTCAAGAAGAAAAAGTAGGTTACGAGATCATTCTGCGAGCCTGCCGTGCTCCGTTGACCTCCATTGCCAACAATGCCGGCGATGATGGCAGCGTAGTCTGTGAGAAGGTTTCAGAGCTTGAAGGAAGCATGGGCTACAATGCTGCGACTTCCAAATACGAAGATCTGGTCAAGAGCGGGATTATTGACCCGACTCGTGTGACACGATCTGCTCTGCAGAACTCTGCCAGTGTCTCGACCTTGCTTTTGACCAGCGATGCTCTGATCGCTGAAAAGGGTAAGGATGATCATGATAACGACGACCTGCACTAAAACCAGGTTTCGTTCCATTTTCGGATAGATTTGAAAGCACCCGACAGGATCAATGTCGGGTGCTTTTTGTTTAGGCCTGCTGCCGATTGCTTGTGGCGGGATCAGAACGCGGGACGCCTGCAATAATCGATGTTAGGTTGCTCTCATTTTCAGTAGGGGCATTCGAGACGGTGTCTTGTTTAACGATCGTCCCGTTCATGCTATTATAGTCGAACTGAATGGCCTGGGAGACGCTGTAATAAACCGTGGGCCAGGCTAGAATGTTAGAATGTGCGCATTGCGGACCGGAACTGATAATAGTACCATTTGCATCAATCGCAGAGACCGTCCATTAAAATATTGACTCCTTCAATTCCAGCAGATTGGTAGAATTTCGTGGCAAGAGAAAAAGTAGTTTTGGCATACAGTGGTGGCCTTGATACTTCAGTGGCCGTCAAGTGGATCAATGAAAAATATGACATGGACGTGATCACTTATACCTGTGATCTCGGCCAGGGTCGCGATGTGGACGGAATCAAGGAAAAAGCGCTCAAGACGGGTGCCGTTGAAGCAGTGGTCGAAGACACAAAAAACATGTTTGTCGACTTTTTCGTCTGGCCGTCATTGATGACCGGCACCATGTATGAAGGCAAATACCCGCTTGCAACGGCATTGGGACGACCATTGATCGCACACCGTATGGTGGAAGTCGCCAAGGAATATGGTGCGACGGCTGTTTCGCACGGCTGTACCGGTAAAGGGAACGATCAGGTACGGTTCGATGTCTCGTTTCAGACATTGGCGCCCCAGTTGAAAATCATCGCTCCTGTCCGTGAATGGCGCTGGACGCGAACGGAAGAACTGCAATACGCCAAAGATCATGGCATTGAAGTGGAAGCCACAAAAGAGAGCATTTTCAGTATCGATCAGAATCTGTGGGGACGTTCCGTGGAAGCGGGTGTTCTGGAAGATCCCTGGGTGGCGCCTCCCAAAGAAGCCTACAAATGGACGGTTTCCCCTGAGGATGCTCCCGATCAGCCTGTGGAACTGACGATCGAATTCGAGCAGGGACGTCCGATTGCCATTGATGGGCAGGAAATGGACGGGGCTGATTTAATTCTCCTGTTGAACAAAATTGGTGGAGAAAACGGCGTCGGTCGCATCGATCATGTCGAAAATCGTCTGGTGGGAATCAAGAGTCGCGAAATTTATGAAGCACCGGCTGCGGTGATTCTGCATAACGCGCACCGCGAACTTGAATACCTGACGTTAAGCAGGCAGGCACTGCGATTCAAAACGTTCATCAGTCAGACTTGCAGCGATATCATTTATGATGGTCTCTGGTATAGTTCGTTTCATCAGGACTTGATGGGGTTTGTCGAAAAGAACCAGCGTTTTGTCTCTGGAACCGTTCGTGTCTCACTGTATAAAGGAAATCATACGGTGACTGGTTTGAAGAGTGAGCATAGTCTTTACAGTCCTGAACTGGCAACTTATGAGGAGGGAGATGAATTCCCACATGAGACAGCCCTTGGTTTCATCAGGATTCATGGATTGGCTCAACAAACACAGGCACGTCAACAATTGTTGAAAGGGGAGCCGAGCTCAAAACCGACTCGAATTATGCCTCCCAGCAAATCTGATAAACCCTGATGCAGGAGTATTAGAGCGCTTCGAAGAAACCTGACGGACTTGTCATCAATGATGATGGGGTCAGTTGGGTTTCGGGAAACGCGATAGTAAAACCAGATTCAGGATAACCTTAAGGCACCCTCTGTAAATTGCTATTTATTTTCTTAGTTTACCGATTTCTATTCAGATTGTATAACTGGATCTTTCTAACTCCATTATTTTAGCTCAACGAGTCCCATCATGCATCAGCCTGGCC
>Ga0222668_1000180_pt1 | contig 44461 bp, 38 predicted proteins | sample AntAcemetagen728_FD_179823 | JGI IMG/M metagenome (GOLD analysis project Ga0222668, IMG submission 179823) | Saline water microbial communities from Ace Lake, Antarctica - #728 | ecosystem: Environmental > Aquatic > Non-marine Saline and Alkaline > Saline | place: Antarctica: Ace Lake...
ATGCCTATTCCTAAAACCGATTATTTAACATTTTCGAATGTGCCTCAATTTTCAGATCGTATTATCTTTGCAGGAGTTGATACAGGACGATTGCCATTATTCTACGAAGCATGTGATTCGGGATTACAAGCCGCAAATCAACTCTTAAACAACCTCACTAAATCAAAAAACAGTGAAAGCAGAACTCTTTAATTATAAATGTTGGATAGAAGCCAGTGATCCGGACCTGTTAAAAGGTGCTTTTAATGATCTCTTGGATTTATGTGACTTCGAAAAGTTGGGTTTTCTTGATCATCATTTTTTACCCGAAGGGTACACCTGTATTTGGTTATTGGGCGAGAGTCATTTAGCGGTTCATACCTATCCGGAGCACAATAGAGCCTATATCGAATTGACAAGTTGTTCGCCTGACAAGAACAAACGCTTTAAAGAGTTACTCAACGCTCAATTTACTCGACTCGAGCAAGTCGAAGAAACCTTTAGTTCTAAGGAATAAAGAACCGTTTATTTTGTTCTAATTTGTGATGGGGGTTGGTCAGCAAAAACCAAATGTGTCTGTTTATGCGCTTTGCACTTTCACTGAGTTAGAATGGTTTTTCGGCTTTGCGCAGGTGGGGGTTTTTAGCATCCTGCACCTGCGGGATTGATGCGGGCCAAAAGCCTTGTTTTTATTCCCATTTCGCCTGTTTTTTATATCCATTATTACCTGCTGGCATTATATATATTTAATTAATTCTTCAACTAATTTAAATACCGTTGTCGAAGATTCTTCTTTTGCACAATTTGTATGGTCAAAAAAGGCATAGTTCCTTTTAGCTCTTTCGATTGCTAAATCTCTTCTTACTTTATTTGTTTTAGTATCAATTCCTTCTAAAATATCAAAGATTTCGTCTGTAATTATTTTTGAAGACTTTCCATCATAAGTTGTTCCGAATTCTTTTAATAGTTCGTTAATTTTGTCCTTATAATCATCTCTATTCATTCCCCCACCTTGATGGTCGTTGAAATGAAGTATTACCCAATATTCAAAAGCCTGATTAGAATAAGCCACCCCAAAATTGTTAGCTTCTGCAATTTGAATGGCATTATTAAAGTCGACATTGTCAAAATCATCTTTGTCAAATACGCACCATACTTGCTCGTATGCTTTTTCTTCTGATAATTGTATTGCTCTATTCACTAAAGAGACCGTATTATACCCTTCTCCTATTGGTTTGATTGTCGCAGTTGATAATTTGAATTGTCTGAAATATGAAGGCTCTGTGTTTTTACCTTCACAAACAATTAAAATAGTTGGTTTTTCTACTTTTGAAGGTTCATTTCTATCTAAAACAGGTTCGTTTCTTCTATTGCTTTTTAGATTTTCTAGATGTTTCTTTCTTTTAGCAATTTCGTCTGCTTTTTTGTCCTTCATTTTCATAATCTAGCTTTGTTGAATTAGATTATCAAAATATCCTAAATAGGGAACAGCTCCATATTTACCTCTAATATAATTATCTTCAAAAGGGTCATTTTTCCTTACGTCCTCAGACTTGAAATCAGCCAAGGAATAAAGTTTAGCTTCTCCAAATTTATTTTTTTCAGTAAACCATACTTGGTCTCTTCTGAATAAGCCTGAACTTAATAAGTTTGTATCGTGCGTATTAAAAAGCAGTTGTGCATTTTTAGGATTATTTTCTTTTGAATTAAACAATGAAACAATTTTACAAACCAAGTTAGGATGTAGTTTAGAGTCAAGTTCATCAATTACCAAAGTGTGTCCATTTTCTAATGAGTCTAAAACGGGGCCTGTTAGTGCAAAAAACTTTTTTGTTCCAAAAGATTCATCATCATCCAAAGATAAATTTACTTTGCCGACTACATTTTTATTATCGTCATACTTCTTATGAGAAGTAAGCACGTCAGAAAGAAATTCAGCACTTTCATCTTCTTCGGCTTTTTTAATAATGAACTCTTTTAGTTCTTTCGGCATATCATTTGGAAGTTTATCCAAGTCTAACATTTCTACTTGAATATCTTGAATTCCCAAATCAGCAGCTTTTAATAATTCTAAAATTTTATCCTTAAAATTTGCATCTTTCGCTTTACTAATGGTATATCCTTCATAACCATCCTCCTTGACACCCGAAATGGTTCCAATGTTTTTAAACCATTCAATAAGTGTTATGGATGTTTTTTCATTAAACTGCGCGGCTACTGATAAAAATAAAGCGTTATCTCTAATTAAGCCCTCTTTTACCAAAGTGTGCCCTTTTTGAAAACTCCTTTTGTGAGTTTCAAAATTTTGATAATCACGATAAAACAATTCGATTTCTTTTGTTTTTGGCTTAGTATATAACCATTCAGAAACAACAATTTTGTTAGTTACTTCAAAGCCATATCTGTATAGAATGCTTTTATGAGTGAAAATTACTTCAAATTCACTTGGTTCTTTTTCTGAAACTGAATTTAACTTAAAAGGCTCGACAGGGATTTTGTCTCCCTTTTGACTATCCTTTGAAGAAGTAATTACAAATCTTTTCATAAAGACTAATGCTTCAATAAACTTACTCTTACCGCTGGCGTTTGCTCCATAAATCACACAACTTTTTAGTAACCTAAGATTATGATTAATGTCTTGGAAAATGTTTTCATCTTCTCTTGTGTCTTTATCATAGTTTGAAGCGATAAAACTAAGTGTCGCTTTGTCTTTAAAAGTTCTGAAGTTCTTAATTGAGAATTGAACCAGCATAATAAAATCGTTTTTCGTTATTATTATTCAAAAATAGCTTTTATTTTACATTTAAACGAATTTTAAAGAGAGTTATTGCTATGATTAATCTCAATCCTCAGTTTTTTTAGCTTGCAGGTAATGTTTTTCGGCTTTGCGCAGGTGGGGGTTAAAATGCACAATGTTTCAGCCTATCACAAATGTAATTAAAAAGCATAAATGTTGAAGTTAGCTCCTCAGTCCCAATTTGCCCAACCGTTTTTAGCAGTAGGTTTTCTATCTGTCAAAGTAGTCATTGATTAGATGTCCTGCGTGTTTGTTTAAAAATTTGTTTACTGCTTTACTCTCGTTTTTTTCTAAACTGTCATAACGGTCTTTGTATGATTTAAAAAAGTCAGTCAACACGTCTTTGTTGTACAAGCCTAATACTTTTCCCAAGTCTTTTTTGGGGTTTACTTCTCCTATTTTGCTTATCAAGTTTGCAAGTCGGTTTTGCGTTATTAGTTTGTAAATTTCTTCACAAAAAAAACTCACTTCTTCGCTAAGTTCTTCTCCTTCGTGGAGCAGTTTACTTAAAATTGCTTTGTCAATCAAGTTATTGTTTTCTGACCACTTTTCGTTTTTATTTTTAATCAAAACTCTCGAACCTGTCCGAAGAAACGAAGGTTGTAAAGGTCGCACAACAACACCTTCACAAATGTTTCCGTCAAGTTGTGGAAGTCCGTATTCGGTTGGAATTGTTGTTTTAAACTCGTTTGAAAAGCCTAAACAGTGAGTTAATTTACCTTTGAATAATGTCCTTGCGTACACAAAGCCAAATTGCTCAAAAAGTTCTGATGCTGTTTCAAGGTCCAAATATTTTTCGTTGTCAAGTAAAATGTCAAATGCAAAAAAGTCATTTGTCGGGCAGTAATAAATACCACGTTGAACAAGTTTTGCATTGTCGTCTTTTGGAATGTCTGGATGAGGATAACCGCCACCAAATAACTCTCCGAAAATTGTCACGGTTTTAGTGTCAAACGATTTGCAAACTTCTTTGAAAAGATTGAAAATTTTTTCACTGTATTTTTCTTGAACAAGTTTGGAGTTGAAAAACTCTTCGCTGTCCAAAATTAGTTCCGTCCGTTTGGCACTCTGTATGTTTTGTCCGTCAGTTATGAAACTTAAATTTGCACCGTGTACTTTTTCTTGAACAACATAGTCAATGTCTCCAAAACCTTGTTCAATTATTGAACTGATAAAGTCGTCTTGGTACGAATTTTCTATTGAGTTATATTTTTTAAATTCCATTGTCGTTTATTGTTTGTAATGTCGGTTGTGTCGTCCGTTACACGCACTGCTAAAGGCTTGGGGCTTGGCGAAGGTGGGATTTTTACCACAAATGTTGATGCGGAGAACCAAACTTTGATTAACCACAAATGTGTCTGCGGAGCACGAATTGAAAATCAGCGAAGCTAAACCCCGCCTTTTGGGTAAGTGCTGATGGGTGTTGTCGTTCTATTCGCTTTTCTCAGTCGGCTTGTTCAAATCAACGTTACTCTCCCAAACCATTATTGGTTTCATAAATTGTATCCAAATAATCGCAACAATTGGTGATATAAAACCAAAAAAGCCCCATCCGCTTGTGCTTCTATTTAGTTCCTTTGCTTTGTTTGAACATACAACTGCCCCAACTATTCTTAGGACAAGTACTAGAATCATAAAAATTGCTCTTCCGTCTTCCATTTTTTTATTTGTTTAAAAGTTAATATTTAATTCATTTTTTGCTCTTTCTTTGAGTACAAGCAGTTTTTCAAAGTTTCTTTTGTCTTTTGAAATATCTTGAAATATATCTTCCGCTATTTTTTGCTTTTCTGTATTTACAAATTTGTCAGGGTGACAAGCCTTACTTAGTTCTTTGTAAAGGTCTCTTGAGCCGTTAATACTATTCATTAAGTTGTCCATATCAATGTTGGAAGATTTGGCAGTTTTCATTTTGTCTTTGGGTAAATCACTAAATGCAAGTTCTGTTTTTTTCTTTTTGAGTTTTATAAGTAGAAAAATGATAAATATAAATTCAACAATCGAAAGCCAAAACCAAGTTGAACTTAACAATCCGTTTGAACTCGAAGTGGTCGCCATTGCTAAACTGTCACTTTTGATTTGTAATAATATTTGTGTCATATATTTTAGTTTAAAAAGCCCCCAATGTTCGCATAATCTTTAAGTGCCCATTTCGCACCGTTATATCCTTCGTTTGAATGTACTTCGAGAGTGTCCCAACCGAGTGAAATAAGTTTTCTTGTCAATTCTTCGTTATCCAATACAACTCTTCCAATTTCTATTAGCTCGCTTTTTTCTAAAGGTCTGCCCGAAAGAGCTTTTATTCTGAAACCTGCACTCATCCATTTTGAAAAAGCGTGTCGATACGCACTGTCACCTTTTGTGATTTTTGCTTCTAATAAAGTCGGTGCAATTCCTGCAATGAATGAATTTTTCGCTGCCTTATTAAAGTCCCTTACTAAACGGTAACGTTCAGCCATTTCTCCGAACCAGTCGGCAACTACCATTATTTTATACCACATATTATTTTGTCATTTTAGTTATTTGTTGTTGTGTCGTCTGCTTAAGGTTGCATCTAAGTTTTACAGCTTGGCGAAGTAGCGGACTTTGAAGCACTAGACTTTCAATTTAGCACTAAATTTCAATTGAAAAACTGAACTTGAATTTAGCACCGAATCCCCCATTTTACCAAACTGCCGTTGGCAGTAGCTATTGATTTAGTAACTCTTGAATTTGTTTAAATGTTTTACCGTTTTCATTTACCCATTCTGTAAATCCATTTGAATTTCTTCCTAAAACCATATTTGACGCAGAACTCGGACTATTAAAAATGGCGTCTTCTGCAAAAATATATTTATCTCCAACTTCTTCTAAAATTTTTGTCTCGATAAGTTTTCTACGCAAATTTGTATAAGTTTCGGTTGTTGAATCTGATAGTGTTTTTTTTGCTTCGCTACCTTTTAATACGATATAACCTTTGTCAGATTCAAACATTGTAGCATTGTAACTTTTCGTTTTAATGTAGTACAAAGTTTCTTTTTTTGAAGTTTCAATTATTTCTTGATGTTCAGATTGTTTAATTGTTGACGAAATTAAAAATCTGAAACCCATAACTGGTAACATTAATTTCATCTGCTCGAGAAAATATTCCATATCAGAAATATCTGCCTCGTGTAAGGTTGGTAAACTCGGTGATGTTCCGTTGTCAATTTCTGCGGTTTTTGCTTCAATTGCGAGTTGAATTAATCTCGATTCTAGATATTTTATTTGAGTTTTGGTTAACAATTCATCTTTACTAATAAAAAAAATTAATTCTTTGAAATCTTTATTTGAGTCAGTTAAATGTTGTTTTATTCTAACTCTAATATTTTCAGCTTCACCGATATATATTTTCTCTTGAAATGCTTCATCCAAAGGATCACCTTTTAAACAATAAATTCCTGGATTATCAAATTCTGGTCTGTTAATGATTTTCTGAATTGAAGATCTTGGGCAGTAAACTGCCTTACCGACCCAATTTCCTATTTCGCTAAATCTTGGACCATATTCAGTTCCATCAATCATATAAACCGTTAATTTTTTTCCCATATAATTGAATTTGTGTTGTTTACCTCTATTTTTTTAGAATGACGCATAACTAGCATACCCCAAAAAGCCCCCCCCAATGCAGCCGACTTTGTCCCACAAATCAACATCCTTAATTTATCGTCTGCATAACCTTTACTAAGACCAACCATCAAAAAAAGCTGACAACGATTTGATTATTTCCTACTTGCAAATGCATTTATTTTTTCATAGTTTCAAAAGCGCGCATGCGCGTTGAAAGGTGTACAGTTTAAAGTTTGGCTTACTCAAGAGATTTAGGCTGATGGGTTAAGCAGGGGCAATATATTATTTATTTTTTAATAAAGGGCTAAGCAATTGCATTAAATGTGCAGATGGCTATGGGGGCTAAGGTATTAGCACCTTGTTGATTGTTAACAGTTGTGCTGCACCACCGATTAGTTCGATCATTGTCCATTTTCAAAAGTTCTCGTGAAGTTCTTTTCACTCATTTGGAGAGCAGCCCTTTTTTGGCGCTGCCAAAAGAGACTACAGCGAAGAGCGGGGCGCGCCCAATTTTTTATTGGGCGGGAGGTGCCCAAAAGAGCTGTAGGATTTTTTTTAACTGCGGGGTGTGGCGGATGGGATGGTTGCAAACTTGTTTTATGAATCTGCGCTTTACTGGCCCGTTCGAACAATATTTCGTTAACTTTGTTTTAAATGCAGTCAAAATCGCTTTACCGTTCAATTTTTTCCTTAAAATGTCCACGGTGTAGACAAGGACACCTTTTTTATAAGCCCGGACTTTTTCGATACAAGGATGTACTCGAAATGCCAGAAAAATGTTCGCACTGTGAGCAAACATTTCGAATTGAACCAGGTTTTTGGATTGGTGCCTTATGGGCTTCTTATCCCATTATAATTTTAATTGAAGTTCCTTTTCTCATCACTGCTATTTATTGGCAAAATGACCATGTGTGGATCGTTTTCCTTGGTATGTTACTCGCATTTATCCTTTTCTTTCCTTTGATGTTGCGACTTGGGCGGTCCATCTGGATTCACATCTTCATTCCTTTTAAGTCAACTTAAATTAGCGTTGGATAAATTTGGGATGAGCCAACATTAATGCAGGAATTAAGAGTAGAGCACCGTAGGTTATTAATTTATAATGTTGAAAAACTTCATTCAAATCTCTGCCGACAAATCCATCTGTTGTGAGGGTCATACACACGAAACTAATTGCAAGTAATACGCATACTGCTGTTTTTCTTCGTTTAATTCCAGTATGAGTCTCGACGGTATAAGCCAAAAAACAAAAGATATAATAGAACGTTGGCACCAAACAAAAGAAGGCATATTTTTGTTGATGCGGAAAAATTAGCGGAATAAGTAAAAAGATATACGCCAATGCATACAATTCATGAAGCGCCGTTTCTGCGGGTCTAAAAATCCGTTTACCTATAAAATAAAGCGTAAGCAAAATCAATGCTAATCTTACAATTTGAAGTACCGTTATAGCGCGTTGGAGAGAAAATGAAAATAAATTTCTGTTGAGATCTAGGATTCCATCCGTTTTAGAAAACAACGTTGGAATTAGAGCGGTTAGACTGTGCGGTCCTAATTCGGTTTCCAATGTATGCTCGGCATTTGACGGATTGATCACGTCAAACCATCCTTGAAGGAGGAGTGTGTTCATCTCCCACCCCAAAAATAAGGCAGGAACGAGCAAATAAAAAACCGAAAACAGTAGGATCACCGTCGTAGCTTTAAAGTGCCCTCGATACAAGAGGTAAGGTATTAAAACGAGTGGTAAAAGTTTGACATTAATTGCAAAAGGGAGCAGTGCAGCTCCGTAGACCCAATTCTTTGATTGCATCAATCGCAAGGCCTCTAGACTGCTCCAAACGAGGAAGATTGTGAGTTGAACCATAGCAAAATTGTCTAAAACAAAGCGAGCCGAACACACTAAGACCCCCATAAAAACCCACCGCTCTAATTGCGGATTAAGTCTTTGAATGTGGGCATACAGTCTTAACAGTACTGCAATACGGTAAAGAAAAAAAATGGACCCTAGCAGCCAAATAAAGCTTGGTATAAAGGGAGGAAAATAAGTAAACGGAATAAGGATGAGTGCCCAAAGTGGTGAATAAAAATACTTGCAATAATTTCCTTCGCTTACAAAAAGCCATTCCCCATAAGGATTTTGACCATTTTTCAAGTAATTTCCAGCTTCAAGATAGACAGAAAAATCGCTGGGTTTGAGCGCTCTAATTACACTAAAAATGAGCAGTCCTGCTACAAGGGCAAATAAAAAATAGCGAAACCACTTTTTATATTTTTCTTGTGTAGCTGCTATATTCTCCACCCGAGTAATGCAATATCGTCTGTTTGCTCACCCGCTCCTATCCAATTTAAAAAATTCTCCTCAATCTTCATCCTTTGATCTTCCATGCTGAGTGGAGAAATTTGAATGAGCAAATTGGTAAAGCGTTTGCGTAGAAACTTCTTATTATTTTCTCCTCCAAATTGATCGAAATAACCATCTGTCGTTAAGTAAACACAGTCTCCTTTTTCAATTTCTATCGTAAAATTCACAAATGGAGCCATTGAAGAACTGTAGCCAATTGGTTGTTTATCTCCTCGAATCTCAATTACTTCAGCCTCTCTGACTAAGTAACAGGCAAGATTTGCACCTGCAAAATACATTTTATTATCCGCAAAATCCATCACACAGAAGGCAGCATCCATTCCATCAAGAATGTATTTTGAAGGATTAGAGCGAAACAGTCGGATTAACTTCTCTCGAACAAAATCCAAGGCCTCTGAAGGAGAGTTGATGCGCGGACTCGTCAACGACTCAGTCAATAAACCACTGCACAGGAGACTCAACAAACCACCGGGTACACCATGACCCGTGCAGTCACCAACGACCACCGCTGGCCATTTTCTACCGTCAGTATGCATCACTTCATCAACAATATACAAATCACCACTTAGAGTATCCTTTGCTCTGTAAAAAACAAAACTTTCCGGTAAAATAGCTTTTACTTCCTCCGCCGTTGGCAAGGTTGAAAGTTGAATATTCTTTGCATATAAAATACTTTGACTGATTTCTCTATTCTGTTCAAAAATAGTGTCATACGCAGCCTTCATATCCGTAATATCTCTACAGATACCTGAAATACTCACTACTTTGCCATATTCATCCTTAATTGGGAACCATTTTTCATCTACCCATTTAAGTTCTTGATCTTCTGTTTTTCTGCGGTATTCCACATGACTTTTTTGGCCTTTAAGAACCCGTTCATTCATGGCTATAAGCAAAGGACGATCCTCAGGATGAACGTATGTTTCCGCATAATTACCTCCTGCAAAGAAAAATTCAGGTTTGGCACCTAATACATCCTCACATTTAGGGCTGATAAACTCATATCTAGCATTCGAAACATTGTAGAGGAACACCACGTCATTCAAGGAGTTTCCTATTAATTGAAAGTTTTCTTCACTCCTTTTTAACGCCAATTCAACTGCATGATGTTCGGTCACATCCCTTAAAAAGGTTTGCAAAGATTGTACTTGCCCGTTTTGATAACGGACACTAATTGTACCTTTAAGGATGACCTCTTCGGACGACTTTGTCAGCATTTTAAAAAAATGTTCATGCTCTTCACTATCGTCCAACTCACCTAATTTCAAAATATCGGTCAACAACTCTTCACAATAGTCTCTGCTGTCAGAGTGCAGAATGTCAAACAGATTAAGTGTGTTCACCTCTTCGTCGTTATATCCCAAGGTTTGTTTCCATGCCTCATTTACATATAGAAATCCGCCATTTGCGTCAATACTTTGGATAAGATCCTTTGAATTGTCAAACAATTCGCGGTATTTGGCCTCGCTTTCTTGAAGCTCTATTTCGACCTTCTTGTTTTGATCTAAATTTCTTAAAATTCCAAAAAAGCCAACTATACGATTCGGATCAGTAGGACTAAAGGATGTCCTCACATTTTGCCCAATCCAAATTTCTTCGCCGTTTGCCTTTATCATCTTACATTCCAGGTAGGAATCACTCTGTTGATTCCGAAACTGATCATTGTAGAATTTTTCTACCATCTTGAGATAATCGGGCGGAATAAGATCGCGAAACGACATTGAATAAAATTGTTCAACCGAATACCCCAACACGTTTACCGCTGAAGTATTCACATAGGTAATATCCCCCTCCACATTCGTCGTATAAATGATATCCGTGGCATTATTAATGATATGTTGAAATTGCTCTTGATTTTGCTTTTCATTCGAGATATCTCGGGAAATCCCCATTGTTCCAACTCCAACTCCTTCATCATTAAACACGGTGTTTGAGCTTAAATAGGAAATGAAATGCTCACCGTCCTTTCTTTTATTAATCACCTCACCTTTGAAAGAATTTCCGCGACTCATGCGTCGTTCCACTGCATGAAATTCAGACTCTAAAACATACAACTCTCGCACATTCATGCCAATGGCTTCTTTAATTCCATAACCAAACATGTCGGACATAGCCTTATTGTATTCAAGAATTCGACCAGTATTATCACAAATTATAACACAATCCGTTAAGCTGGTCATAAAAAGAGAATTCCGTTCCTTTAATGCATTCAGTTTACGACGTGATTGATAAATACCAAAACCAACAAGTGCCATTATTAAAGACAGAAAGCATGCCGCAACAATTAGAATGTGTGCATAGTTCCACTTCCGTCCTAAACTTTCCGAAATAATTCCAAACGATTGCCATTGATCTTTTTTTAGTGCGACACTTAAATCAATTATCTTTTCGAGACTTAATTTAATTTTCCGAAAATCTTTCTCTTCACCTGATGACAAGTAAAAAGATTTCAGTCCGACTGAAAGTTCTGAAATTTCAATCAATTCAGGATTATTCTCGCTGTTAAAATCTGTACTCGTAATCGCTTCAAGATTTTCATGAAACGAAGCCTTTTTATTTTGATCAAGATTTGAGATACAATTGAGCGAATTCTCTTCTAAAGTCGAAAGAATCGATATTTGATTAACCAGTCGCTCAACTTCTTGACGATCATCATTTACAGAAGAAATGAGCCAAATACTTGCCACAATAAAGGCAATAGAAATCCCAAGAAGCACCGAAAATAAAATTACTGTACGTTTCAAACTTCCTAATTTCATCCCTTTAAGTAAAGTATACAATTCATATTATTCCAAGAAGATAAAAACGCATTATTTATCATTTTTCATTGCATCATTTACACACCAAATTGAGCCAAGTGATGATCTAAATGTTTACAAAACATGGTGTTCCATTCTTTTTCCGTCAAGACTCCAAAAGAATGTGACTCTGAACCTTCAAAATAGGAAGCGCCCAATGCCTGTGTTTTATTAATAAAATCGATCAGTCGTTGTCTTTCATCCTGAAAATCACGTTCCTCAACAACCATAAAAGCGGGCGCTGTTCGACTATTTTTCTTATACGGCTTATCACCAACAACAGTTCCCTTTATAAACTTTTTGAGTAAAAATTTTGTAAACCCACTCGGTTTAGGATGCTTATCATCATAAATCATTTCGTACGTGACGGAAGCGTGTGCTAACATTTGCGCGACATTCATTTTTCCCCATGCAGGTTTTGATTCGGCCGTTAAGCAATTAATTCGAGCAATAAATTCGTCTGAAACAGCGCTTTCAAATATTGATTTCATGTGATATATCATTTTTTACGATCCCCTAAGAAATCCATTTAACGTCTTTAAAATCGGGTTTACGTTTCTCTAAAAAAGCATTTCGCCCTTCTTTGGCCTCGTCTGTCATATAGGCTAAACGTGTTGCTTCTCCAGCAAAAACTTGTTGACCAACCATTCCGTCATCCGTCAAATTCATAGCAAATTTAAGCATCTTGATTGACGTTGGTGACTTCGCTAAAATTTCACGAGCCCATTCAATGGCAGTATCTTCAAGTTCGGCATGCGGCACAACAGCATTTACCATTCCCATGTCAAAGGCTTCTTGGGCAGAATAGTTTCGACCTAAGAAAAAGATTTCGCGTGCCTTTTTTTGTCCCACCATTTTTGCGAGGTAAGCAGATCCATATCCTCCGTCAAAACTTGTTACATCAGCATCTGTTTGTTTGAAAATAGCATGCTCTTTGCTGGCAATTGTTAAATCGCACACGACATGTAAACTATGTCCCCCTCCTACAGCCCAGCCCGGAACGACGGCAATTACTACTTTTGGCATGAAACGAATTAAGCGTTGTACTTCGAGAATATTCAAGCGGTGAGCGCCATCTTCACCAACATAACCTTGATGACCACGTGTTTTTTGATCGCCACCACTGCAAAATGAATACACGCCATCCTTGCTCGAAGGACCTTCTGCCGACAGCAACACGACCCCAATTGTGGGATCCTCTTGCGCATCATAAAATGCACGGTAAAGTTCAGCTGTTGTTTTCGGTCGAAATGCATTTCTAACATCCGGACGGTTAAAGGCTATTCGGGCAACACCTCCGCTTTTTTTGTAGGTAATGTCTTCAAATTCTATTGCTGTTTTCCAATCAATATTTGCCATTCTTCAATTTTTAGGTAAAAATAAGAAACCAACCGGCGAATCCCATGAAAAATTGAAGATTTTCTATCGAGTTAAGCAAATTTTCTTTGAATGAATTTACGGATATTTTAAGCTTTTTTGTGTTTTTCGAAATAAAAATCGAAAAAATCGCATCCGTATAAATCATCCGCATAAGCAGGATATTTTACCTTGAAACGTTTCATAAACTCGTTTGGACCGGCGTTATGTTTGGTGTAGGTATTTTCAAGCACCTTACATTTGTATTGCAAACGATAACAAAATGCGGCAAATTCAGGACTTTTTGAGTGCTGCTCGGCCAACTGATAATAGTGTAAAGCAAGTTCACCGTTATAATAGGACTTGTTTTGACCACTGCTTCCCTCATACGAATAGTGCGACAAACCATATTCGGTCATATACCAAGCATTTCCATTAATTGTCATATTGTAATAAGCATTTCCAAGAAGCATATAATTGTAGGATCGTTGTTTTTGATTTTCCTTCACCTCTTTTTTTAGCCGAAGCAATTCACGCACGAATTCAGGTTTGGTATAGTTTACAGAGCGGTCTTTCTCTGAATTGAAGACAGACGTGACAAAACTAGTTTCAAACGGATTAATATCTAATAACTCCGCATAATAATAATGTAAATCACCATTATTTATTCTCCAAACACTGTCCGGAATGGTTTCATAAATTTCGAGTGCTCTTTCAAGTCGATCTTCCCGTAAATAGGTCGTTGCCCACAAGTCTATTAACCGCCATTTATAAGGTTCTAAATCACGAAAAAGATACGTTTGAAGAGAGGTCTTCGTAGATGAATTCCAAAGATTAAAAAAAGCATCCATATCACTTGAATTAGCATGCTCATTAAGTAGATTAAACGTTTGGTAAGTTGGACTGTTCCAATCTGTATATTTCTCTACTGTTCCTCCATCCACTTGTCCTTCAAAAAGGGCTGCCATTATGGGATTATCATTTTCTAGAAATTGCCGGGATATGGCTAAAAAGATCTGTCCTTTAAAATGATCGTAATCATAGATTTGCGTGCGGAATACATCCAATTCTTGAATACGAATTAAAAGTTCATCTTGGTCATCATCTGACCAATTCGTTTGATTTTGGAGGCTTGCTAGTAAACGAATTGATTTGATCTGCCCAAGCATTGTCGAATCTGTGCATTCTACTTCCACCAATTTGGCATACTTCTCGGTCGCACCTTGATCACCCACCATATAATTCATATAGGCAAGGGAAAGTTGCCAAAGCGGCAGATTGATTTCTTTATTTTTCGCAACTTCGAGTACACAAAATTGAATCACCTCTTTCAAATAACTTTTGTCTTTTTCAAAATTTGTTTCGTCGATAAACTGAAACATCTCACTTTTTTCGTTCCACCATCCATTGTCCATACCCATACCATAATTCGTATAACGATTCGTAAAATACCAATCCTCCATTTTATTGATCTCACGAACCAAAAGCACATCTAAAAGTGAATTTTCAGGATTTAATTTTGTGATTTGTCTGATTTCGTCTAAGCCACGAGCAGGGTTCATAAAAGCAGTGAGCGCAATAACATTCGCGCGATCTTCATCCGTTTTACAAATTGCCAAGACCTTCTCTTGGGTTTCTTTATCTCGCGGAAAATGTTTATAGATGTATTCATTTTTTGACCTTGTTTTCTCAAACAATCGCGCAAAAATAAGATAGCGTTCTAGTTCATCATCCATGGCACAAGCGTCATAAAAACGCGCCCAATCGGTAATAACACTAGTCGAATTTAAGGGTAAAATCTTATCATTAAAGAGAGCATGAACATTTTCCCGATCATTTATATAATAGGCTAGCACAATCGCTTGGTAATAATAACGCAATTTCAAGAGTTCATTCTGCGTCTTTTCTGCGGAACGGAGAGCGATTGAATAAGCTTCCTTTGCATTATCGGGATCAAATTCTCGATCTGACCAAAAGTCAAATTCGAGAATATACTCAACACATTTTGCAAACTGAAGATAATCCGCCACGTCTCTATCATTGCCGGCCTTGAAATGCTGAAATAGCTCATTTTTAGTTAACGCGGGAAAAAAGAAATCAAATTCTGATAAATAAACCAATTGATCGATTGTTTCCAATGAAAACTCACCGTTGAAATAGGTGTACCATTCCTCCAAATTGGCATTAGGGCCTTCTAATCCATCTTGAATTCTTCCACTTAAAAAATAGGTTGAATAATAAAAAACACTCATCTCTTCATCTGCCAAATTGGAACTAAAAAGGCAAATTCGAATGTCTTCTCCGTACGGATAATAACCGCATGAAAAGCCCGTTTGAAAACGACTAAAAAGCAGTAAAAACAGAATTAATTTTATCTTTTTCATAACGAATTGACGGATTTAAATCGTAAAATATAAGTTTCGTTTGGGCATGATTTTTTTCAGCCTTTAATAGAGTTGCCGCTTTGATTAATTCGTCTGTTGAACATGCCTCAAATCGAAACTCATCTCCTTGACGAAGAAAACTTCCGTCTATTAAAGTATCTATCTTTAAGCGGTAATAGCTAGATGCCTGTCGTTCAAAAAGTGAAGTGTCTTTCAGCGCGTCAACCTCAAGCGTTGGCATTATTTGAACAAATTTACCAAACCTGAACCGAAGCGTCCACGAAAAACGAGGCAAAGCAAAATCAAGCGGAATGGGATATGAACCAAAACCTAAATACGCGCGCCCTGTTTCATTGTTAAGGATCGAATTGGTTTCTTGATAATCGGTTAGTGTACCCATGTTATAATACATTAAAACACCTTTATCAACAGGAGGAACGCCAGTCAAATTAGGGTATTTATATTGATATAATCGAATAGTTGAAGAAAGAAGAACCTCCGAATTTTCAGCTTTTAAGCAAGATAAAAAATAAAAGTACTGGGCTTGAATGGAAGCCATCCAATCACAATCAATTTGAATTTCGGTCAAGTCCTCTTGAGGATAAAGCGCTTCAATTTTTGAATAGACTTGATGCGCCAATTTTTTAATCGCTGCAGAGTCAATTTCCGAAAAAACAGCTGTTGTAATATAAACTACAGGAACAATGCGCTGTTTTGGCACATCCACGAAGTCGACAATTGCTACAGGAGCCACCGCTTGATTAGGCAGAACGACAAGATCAAAAAACTTAACGTAGAGTTCTTTTGTTTCTTGTTCTTCTAAAAATAGTTGTTCATCTTCAGAAAGATCAAAAGTGGTTTCCCAATGATAAAAAGACAATTCAGTGTACTCTTCTACTCCACAACTTGACATCAAGCTTAAAAAAAATGAAGTAAGCAGAACGAGTATTGAATTTGAGCTTGTCATAAGCGCCAAAATTAAAGTAATTCACTGCTATCCACGTCTTTATTCTTATGTAGTTAAACAAACTTATTATTCGCAACAATAGGCCTATTTTTCGTCTAGGTATTTGAAATTAAAATTACGAATTAAAAAACACCGTTAATCCGACATTTAAACCTTTCACCTCACAGAACCATAAAGGCATCATTATTGATAAACAATCAAAACAAGAATCAGAAGCTGAACACGATATTTTTAGTAAATTCGTACCTCATCACTTTTATCAAAACAATAGAAGTGAATTGGACAGTTCGCATCTAAAACGGTGTTCAAAAATAGTATTAATACAATTCGAAGCATGAAAAGAATAATAATTGTAATTCTCGCATTAGTCTCCATATCGGCTACTGCTCAAACGAATAAAACGGAAACAACGGGTAAATTTGAAGAAGTATTTGGTTACCTCTCCTCTTTTTACGTGGATGACTTTAATGGATCAAAAATTACAGACGCGGCAATTGTCGCTATGTTGAAAGAATTAGATCCTCACACCTACCTCATTCCAAAAGAAGATGTGAACGAATCAAATGATCGCATTAATGGAAGTTTTGTCGGGGTGGGCATCCAATTTCAAATTATAGAGGACACATTGACCGTGATTAACACAATTGAAGGTGGTCCATGTGAAAAAGTGGGTGTAAAGGCAGGGGACAAAATCGTTCGGGTAAACGACGAAAATATAGCAGGAATTGGTTTACAAACAAATGGTGTTCGAGAACGACTTTTAGGTGAAAAAAATTCATTAGTTGTTCTGGGGATTTCACGAAAAGGTGAGAAATCACTGCTAGAATTTGACGTGAGACGCGATAACATTCCGCTTTACAGTGTTGCCAGCTCATACATGGCTACAGAAACCACTGGATATATTAAAGTCACAACATTTGCACGAACAACACCTGAAGAATTGACAGCTGCGATCAGTGATCTTAAGTCGCAAGGCATGAAGAATTTAATTTTAGATTTACAAGGCAATGGCGGCGGCTTATTAAGCGTTGCAAAGTATATGGCAGATGAATTTCTTTCAGATGATAAGCTCATTGTTTATTCAGAAGGACGTTCTCAACCGCGTTCTGATTTGAATGCTGATGATCGAGATGGAAGAGGAAATCCGTATCATGACAAAGCAAAGGGATCTTTTGAAAAAGGAAAATTGGTTGTATTGATCGACGAGAGTTCAGCATCCGCTTCAGAGATTGTATCAGGTTCGCTGCAAGATTGGGATCGCGCGCTCATTATCGGTCGCCGTAGCTTTGGAAAAGGCCTCGTGCAACGTCCATTTCAATTGTCTGATGGTTCAGAGATTCGAATTACAATTGCTCGCTATTTCACACCTTCAGGTCGTTTTATTCAAAAACCATATGAAGAGGGAATTGATGCGTATCAAGATGATTACCTAAATCGTTATGAAAATGGTGAATTGATGCACCGTGACAGCATTAAATTTCCAGACTCGCTTCAATTTCAAACACTTAAATTAAAGCGAACTGTATATGGAGGTGGTGGAATCATGCCTGACGTTTTTGTTCCTCTTGACACGAATGAATTGTCTCCATTATACCGCACAATTGCGCGCAAAGGTTTAGTCAACACATTCACATTTGCATATGTTGATAAAAATAGAGCTACGCTGAAAGCAAAATACCCAACTTTTAAAGAATTCAAGGCAAATTTCAACTTGGACGAAGGTGTAATGGAAGAGTTTTGGTCACTTGCAAAAACAGAGGAAGTTGAATTTGTTGCAGAAGAGTATGAAATATCTAAAAAACTACTTCAAACGTTAATTAAAGCGAGAATCGCAGCGAACCTCTTCGATTCTTCGAAATTTTACCCGATTTATAACGAACAAGAGAACGAAATTTTTATTCGTGCTTTAGAAGTAATTGAAGGCAAAATGATTTCAGATTTAGGATTAGATTATTAATTTTGTAGTCTAATTATGCAAGACATTTTTAGCGACTTAAAATTTGAATTGAAAACCATAAACCAAAGAAAATGAAAAAATACATTAGCTCATTAATTGTTCTCGCACTTGTTGCTTGTGGAGGTGAAGGAGGAAGTTCTGCTGAAGATGGAACAAACTCTATCGTTGCAACAACAAACCCCGGTGAAGGTGCTTCAGATTTTGAAGAAGTCATTGATAATCCTCGAGAAAAACAAGGTACAACTTCAATCGAATACATGGAGACCTCGCACGATTTTGGGAATGTAAAATATCCAGGAGAATACTTATATACCTTTAAGTTCAAAAACACAGGTAACGTTCCGTTGATTGTTGAAAGCGCAACAGCTTCTTGTGGATGTACCGTTCCGAACAAACCTGAAGATCCGATATTGCCAGGAGAGACTGGAGAAATGGATGTTATTTTTAAACCGAAAGAAGGGCAGCAAGGTCAACCTGTAACGAAAAAAGTTACGGTTACGGCAAATACCGATCCTCAACAGACTTATTTAGAAATTTCAGCAAATGTGTTGGCACCAATGTTGACAAACTAATTGTTTCTCATAGATTATTAGAAAAAAGTCGCCTCTTATTTGGCGACTTTTTTTATGCAAAAAATACGGGTTAACTTATTGCGGTGAAGGTGCCGTTTAAACAATCTCCATTTTTCGCAATAAAAAAGATGCGTTCATGTTCTGACAGATACCAACCTTATACCGATAATCAAAATACAGTTCGTCATTAACAATTTCAGCATCAAAATAATGATTCTTGATTTGGGGAATATCATTCGATAGTGAACATAAACTTAGGTCATGTGTCGCAATGATACCAGTTGAGCCAGAGCCAACCAGTTTCATTACAAATTTCTTCGAACCCTCTTCTTTGTCCTTACTATTCGTTCCTTTTAATATTTCGTCCAAAATAATGAAATAGGGTTCTCTTTTCAATTCATCTACAATAAACTTAAGGCGTTTGAGTTCCGAAAAGAAATAAGATTCGTCGTTCACAAGCGAGTCAGATGTTCGCATACTCGTGATCAATTTCATGGGTCTATAGGCAAATGAAGCGGCACACACAGGCAATCCGACATTCGCGAGAACAAGATTTAAGGCCACTGTACGAAGAAAAGTACTTTTACCCGCCATATTGGCGCCAGTAATGATAATAAAATCAGTTTGACCAATGCTAACATCATTTGAAACACGCTGTTCATCTTTCAATAATGGATGCCCAAGATTTGATGCAGAAAGAAACAATTGATCCTGTTCTATAAGTGTAGGAAAAACATGATTCGAATAGTTAAATGCATAATTGGCCATTGAATTATAGGCATCAAATTTGGCAATGGTATCAAACCATTTTGCTGTCAAATCTTTATAGCGCTTCAACCAGACCTCAATGCGATAGGCATACCGTAGATCCCATAATAAAAAGGCATTTGCGCCAATGGCGAATAAAAAATTATTCCGTTGATCTAAACTATTTATTTCTTTCGATAAATCTTTAAGAATGAGCGAAGCTGCTCGACTTTCAGTTCTGATCTGATCTTTCTCTTTGCTTAACAAAGCAGCATCAAAATTTGCCTTTTCGATTTGCAACAAGACAATTGAATAATGGTTAAAGGTTTCTTTGAGTTTGCTTGCGGACAAGTATAAATTCGAGATCTTTTTAAGAAAAGGAAAAGTGATTAATATGCCTACAAAAAACCACAACAAAACCAAGGATCCTGCGATCATATCAAAACCATAAGCGACAAACACCCCTGTGGATAAGAGGGTAAAAATCGTGGGTAAGAATTTGAATAAATTAGGAATGGTCGATTTATAATTTTGGATCCAATGCTCAATCTCTTCATGCTCAACTTCACTTTCAATCATGGATAAAGCGGTTTGAAACTGCTGACGCCACTTGGGCTGCCCTTGGAGCTCAACAATTAAGGCTTGTTTTTCAACAATTGCCTCAATATCATTTGCATTTAGCAGAGCCGCCAACTGCCGCGTTCCGTTCTTCGAAGCCGTTCTGTTCAATAACTGGAAAATTGATCCTGTTCCAAATAAGTCAATGTCTTGATTATAATAGTGCATATCGCTCACCCATGTTCCTCCCCCGTCAATTCCTTCCAATTCGCGATTCAATATTCGCAACTCCAAGGCATTCATATTCATAAGTCGCTCGATACGTTTACGTTCAGACCGAATATCTTCATTTTTTGAGAGAACAATAAGAAAAAGTATAAACCCAACAACACCGATCAAAACGGCATAGTTAATTTGGCTGCGCAAAACATAAATCAATAAGGCGGTGATGAGAAAAATCGAGAGACGTACCATCCCCACCCACAACAATGTTTGTTTGATTCTTTTTAACTTATCTTGATAAAAGTTAAATTCTCCTTGGTAAAAGTCTGCCGGATTTTGGCTCATTATCTTCTTCATTAAGTGGCTGGTTGGTTTTTGATAATTTTCCAAAACAACGCAGGTGAAAACCGCTTAATATAAACGGCCCAAATTTCTTTATTTCCTATGAGTATTGATTTTTTACGTTTTGTTACAGCTTTCAGTAATTTATGCACACAAACGGAAGCAGGCATTCCCGTTTCTTGATTGTGATCCATTACGCCATGTGATTCGCCTTTAGCGTTTAGCGCAGACTCGGAGATCGGTGTATTTATTTTACCGGGATAAGCCAAGGTGACAAAAATACCGTGTTTGGCCTCTTCCAGTAAAACGCTTTCATAAAAACCTTGTAAAGCATGCTTGGAGGCAGAGTAGGCCGATCGCAGATAAAAACCGAATTTGCCTGCAATACTTGAAATCACAATGATGTGACCTTTTTTAGCGCGCTGCATATGGGGCAATACCGCCTTCGTTAGCGCAATATTACCAAAATAATTGATTTCCATTAATCGTCTATCCACCTCTAATGCGGTTTCAGACGCTACGCCTCGTTGACTGATTCCTCCATTATTAAAGAGATAATCTATTTTTCCACACGACTTAATGACTGCTGCCGCTAAATCCGTGAAATTTGATTGGTCCTCTAAATCAAGTGGTAGAATCAAACTTTTTTCTGGAAAAACGAGTGATTTTTGAACCTCCGTCAGTTTGTCAACCTTTCGTGCAGAGAGGACAACAAAACCACCTTTTTCATTCACTTGTCTAGCGATTTCTTCACCAATCCCGGAGGATGCTCCAACAATCCAAGCGACTTTGTCATCAAAATTTAGTGTCATGCCATTCCAAATTAATATCTCACGAAATTAATCAATTCACTACAGTTCTCCATTAAGAATGAAACTTTAAGTGCACATTTGCGTAAAAAAAGTTCAATAACACAGCACTATGAATCTTTTCCCGCTAAGCGAGTATACTGATTTTTATGAAAAGACAAAGTATCAGCTTACTTTAAGGCTCAGTATTGCCGTTTGTGTCATGCTCGCTATTCTCGGTGTAACCTTTATACTGTCTGATCAAGACGTCGTCTACTTGAATTTTATTGGTCTTGCCCTTTGTTCCGGAATCGTAGTCCTCATTTTACTCACAAAAAAATACAAAATAGCCGCAATTCTTTTCACCGTTATCGGCGTATCACTCTGTATATTTACCTTATTAACCTTAAAAGATGATTACCATTTTGTGGATCCATTATGGATGATTATTATCGCTTTATTCGCCTACTTTACTTTGGGAAAAATCGTTGGAAATATAGCCATCTTCGTTCAATTTACAGCTGTTGCATACTACCTCGTATTTGACTTAAATGTAAACCTTTTAAACCTTAAGCCAATGACCCCGGGAGAGCAGTATTCAATTGCAGTGAATGCTTTTCTTTGCGCTACGGTTATTGCCTATCTCATTCATCAATTTTTAAAAAGAAACGCCTTTGCTGCAGAACAATACAGAGCACTAACGAGAGAATTGAAAATCAAAAATGAATTGGTTGAGAACCAAAACAGAGAGAAAACGGCCATGCTCAAAGAAATTCATCACCGTGTTAAAAATAACCTTCAGGTAATCACGAGTTTACTCCGCTTGCAGAGTCGTGATTTAACCAACCAAGAAACCATTAAACATTTCAAAGAAGCGATTGACCGAGTTGGCGCAATGGCGCTCATACACAATCAAATGTATCAATCTAAAGATTTAGATCGAATTCAATTGCAACCTTATCTGGAATCACTCTCCACAAATATTCTTTCCTCCTATACGTTGGACATTCCTGTTGACATAAGTTTTAATATTTCGCTGAAACATACACGTTCCAACCTAATCGTTCCAATTGCATTAATCTTTAATGAACTCATCTCTAACTCCTTAAAACATGCGTTTAATGCTCAGCAATTTGGAGAAATTAAAATCAAAATTAAGGAAACGGCAGAAAACCAAATTGAAATAATTTATCAGGATAATGGTGTTTGGCAACAACCCGCAAAAGAAGATTCTTTCGGTCTCGAATTGATTGATGCGCTTGCCCAGCAATTGAATGGAGATGTGATGCGAATTGAAGAGAATGGAACCAAATATATTTTCAATTTGCACACCGACCAAGAATAGTGCAACGAATTAATAATAAATTTCATAGCTTTGAAGTGTGAGAAAGATGACGATAGCCATAGACGGATATTCCTCTTGCGGAAAAAGTACTTTAGCAAAAGAAATAGCGCAAGCCTTGAGTTATATATACGTGGATAGTGGCGCCATGTATCGTGCAGTTACCTTGCACATGATGAACAAAGGCATCTTAAAAGATGGCGCATTTATCATTGATCAAGTTGTAAAAGAATTGGATGATATAAAAATACACTTCCAATATGATCAAGTTCACAACCGAGCTGAAACAATGCTTAATGGAAAGAATGTAGAGAAAGACATTCGCAATTCTACGATTACTAAAAACGTGAGTAGTATAAGCGCTGTAAAAGAAGTGCGGGAAAAATTAGTGGAGCTTCAACAAAAAATGGGCGAAGATGGCGGCGTTGTAATGGATGGAAGAGATATAGGTACAGTCGTCTTTCCAACTGCCGAACTAAAATTATTCATGACTGCCACTAACCAAGTGAGGGCAGAACGGCGTTATAAAGAATTAAAGGCAAAAGGGGAACAAATCACACTCGATCAAGTTGCCAATGACCTTCAAAAGCGGGATCATTTCGACATGAACCGTGAAATCAGTCCATTGAGAAAAGCAGAAGACGCAATCGAAGTTGACAATACGGATCTGAATCGCACAAACCAATTAATCGTTGTGTTAGAACTTGTTAATAAGCGCATAGAAGAACGCGCGGAAAACCAATATACATAAGTGCTTCTGCAGGAGATAAAGTATTCAACGAAAAAGCTTCCACGAATTGACCGCCTAAATCGAAAGTTTTTTTTAATTTTGCCGGTTCTTAAACATAACTAAAAGAAATGGCGGCGAATAAAGTCCTTGAATTATTGGGAAGCGAAGGTGAAGCATTGCTAAACCACGAATGTAAAACAATCTCTAAAAATTTACTTCATTTACCGGGTAGTGATTTTGTTGAACGTTCTTTCGGTCCTACAAATCGTAATCCTCAAGTATTAAGAAGCTTAGAAGCTTTATACAGCCACGGTAGACTAGGTGGAACAGGTTATGTTTCAATTTTACCAGTTGACCAAGGGATAGAACATTCGGCAGGCGCTTCTTTTGCGCCGAATCCGATCTATTTTGATCCAGAAAATATCGTAAAATTAGCGATTGAAGGTGGTTGTAACGGAGTTGCGTCAACGTTCGGTGTTCTCGCATCATGCTCAAGAAAATACGCACACAAGATTCCTTTTATTGTAAAATTAAATCACAATGAATTTTTGTCGTATCCAAATACCTACAATCAAATTGAATTTGGATCAGTAGATGAAGCATGGAATTTAGGAGCAACAGCTGTAGGTGCAACGATTTATTTTGGGTCAGACGGTTCTGAGCGACAAATTATAGAAATCGCTCGCGCTTTTGAACGTGCACACGAATTAGGAATGGCAACGATATTATGGTGCTATTTGCGCAATCCAGGGTTCGTGAAAGATGGTATTGATTATCATACAGCAACGGATATTTCATCTCAAGCAACGCATTTAGGTGTAACGATTCAAGCCGATATCATTAAGCAAAAATTACCTGAGTTGAATGGCGGATATAACGCGATTAAGTTTGGTAAAACACATAAGAAAGTTTATTCTGATCTAACCACAGATAATCCGATTGATTTAACCCGATACATGGTCGCAAATTGTTACATGGGAAGAAATGGATTAATCAATTCAGGCGGTGCTTCAACAGGTAATGGCGGAACGGATTTGGCGGATGCCATCAAAACAGCAGTGATTAATAAACGTGCTGCTGGTCACGGTTTAATATCGGGAAGAAAAGCATTTCAAAAGGACATGTCTGAAGGCATCCAATTGTTGAATGCTATTCAAGATGTTTACCTTGACAATTCGATTACGATTGCCTAAATTTAACAGCATAGTAAAAATTTAAAAGGATTAGTATGGGATGGTTTACACGAAAAAAAGAGGGGATTTCGACCTCTACCGCTGAGAAAAAAGAAACACCAGAAGGGCTGTGGTATAAATGTCCAAAATGTAAGGCCGTTGTGACTTCTGAAGATCACAAAGCAACTCACCACGTGTGTAAAAATTGCAATCATCATGAGCGCATCACAGCAGGCGACTATTTTGAATTACTTTTTGACAGTAAAAAAGGAACAGAATTTGCGCGCGGAATTTCTTCTGCAGATCCGCTTAATTTTGAGGATACTCAAAAATATGAAGACCGTATTAAGTCGGTTGAAGAAAAAACAGGCCTTAAAGATGCCATTCGAGTTGCACACGGTAAAATAGACGGTGAACAACTTGTTATTGCAGCTATGGACTTTGGATTTATTGGAGGATCTATGGGGTCTGTAGTTGGAGAAAAGATCGCACGTGCCATTGACAAAGCAATTGAATTGCATTCTCCATTATTGATTATTTCCAAGTCGGGAGGCGCACGTATGATGGAAGCTGGCTTGTCTCTTATGCAAATGGCTAAAACATCTGCAAAATTAAATCAACTATCAGCTGCTAAATTGCCTTATATATCTTTACTCACTGATCCTACTACAGGAGGTGTCACTGCATCATTTGCAATGTTGGGAGATATTAATATGGCTGAGCCAAACGCATTGATTGGTTTTGCAGGACCGCGAATTGTGAAAGAAACAATCGGTCGTGATTTGCCTGAAGGTTTCCAACGATCTGAATTTATTTTAGAGCATGGATTCCTTGATTTAATTGTAGATCGAAAGGATTTGAAAGCGAAACTCGTTCAACTTTTAAGAATGTTTAAAGCAAATGTTGAAGTTGTCGAAGAGGATGTTATATCAGACGAAACAAGTTCTTAGAAAATAAAATCTAAAAAGAAAGCAAAGATCTGAAATTAGTACTATCTTTGCACGCGATATACATAATATTCATTAAACTAATTTTGGCATGTATTTATCATCAGAGAAAAAAGAAGAAATTTTTAAAAAGCACGGAACGAATCAAAAAGATACCGGTAGCGCAGAAGGACAAATTGCTTTGTTCACATACAGAATTGCTCATTTAACTGAGCATTTGAAATTAAACCGTAAAGATTACGGAACACAACGTTCATTGCAATTATTAGTTGGTAAGCGTAGAAGTTTATTGGACTACTTGAAAAAGAAAGACATTGAGCGTTATAGAGCGATTGTAAAAGAACTAAGCTTAAGAAGATAGTCAAGTTCAATTAAATAAAGAATTAAAGGGGCAATTGAAATTTCGGTTTTAATTGCCTTTTTTGTTGAATTTATGGTTGTCTTTTACCACCAAAGGCCAACATAAATGAAGGATAAATCATTAAAGAAAAATAAACAAATAAACAATCGAAACGGATCCCCGGTATGGGTAAGAAGAAGCCCCGTTTCAAAAAACAAACAAATATGAATGTAATAACAAAAACAATCGACCTCGGTAACGGCAGACAAATTTCTGTTGAAACAGGAAAATTAGCCAAACAAGCTGATGGTGCTGTGGTTGTAAGATGCGGTGGAACAATGATTCTTTCGACTGTTGTTTCAAACAACGAAGCAAAAGAAGGAGTTGATTTTCTTCCTTTAACAGTAGATTATAGAGAAAAATTCTCTGCTGGTGGAAAAATTCCAGGTGGTTATCTAAAACGTGAAGCAAGACCTTCGGATGACGAAATCTTGATTATGCGATTAGTTGACCGTGCGCTGCGTCCTCTTTTTCCGGACGATTATCACGCAGACACACAATTAATGATGCAATTGATTTCATTTGACGGTGTTAACATGCCTGATTCTTTAGCGGGATTTGCTGCGTCTGCAGCAATTGCTGTATCTAACCTTCCGTTCAACGGTCCAATGTCGGAAGTGCGTGTTGGTCGTGTAAATGGAAATTGGGTCATCAACCCAACGTTTGAAGAATTTGCTCAATCTGATGTAGACGTTATGATTGCTGGTACAGCAGAAAATATCGTGATGTTAGAGGGTGAAATGCATGAGATTTCAGAAGCCGAAATGGTAGAAATCATCAAAGTTGCTCACGAGGCGATTAAGGAGCAATGTAAATTTCAAGTTGAATTAGCAAGTGAAGTTCCTGCTTCAGCTGTGAAACGTGAGTATTCACACGAATCGCACGACGAAGCTGTAAGAACTAAAGTGCATGCTGCTACCTACGAAAAATGTATGGCTGTTGCGCGTATGGGCTTAGCGGACAAAGCTAAAAGAGGTCAACTTTTCGGAGAAATCAAAGACGAATATATTGCTTCTCTTACTGAAGCAGAATTAGAAGTTGAAAAGCCATTTATTGGTGTATACTACAAAGAGACAATGAAGAAAGCTGTTCGCCGCGTAATGTTGGATGAGCGCATTCGTTTGGATGGTCGAAAAATGAATGAAATTCGACCGATTTGGTCTGAAGTTGATTACATTCCGGCCGCTCACGGTTCTGCTATCTTTACGCGTGGAGAAACGCAATCTCTCACAACTTTAACTTTAGGGGGTAAATTAGACGAGCAAATGATCGACTCAATGGCTGATAAGCGATTTGAGAAGTTTATGCTTCATTATAATTTCCCACCATTTTCAACTGGTGAAGCGCGTCCTATTAGAGGCGTTTCTCGTAGAGAAATTGGACACGGTAACCTTGCATTACGCGCATTGAAAAACATGCTTCCAGATGACAATCCGTATACAATTCGTATCGTTTCTGATATTCTTGAATCAAATGGATCGTCTTCAATGGCAACTGTTTGTGCGGGAACATTAGCGTTGATGGATGGTGGTATTCAAATGAAAAAACCAGTTTCTGGTATTGCAATGGGATTAATTTCTGATCCTGATGGCAAATTCTGCGTACTTTCTGACATCCTTGGTGATGAAGATCATTTAGGTGATATGGATTTCAAAGTAACAGGAACCGCTGACGGAATCACGGCGTGTCAAATGGACATCAAAGTGGACGGACTTTCTTTCGAAGTGTTAACTGAAGCATTAGAACAAGCACGTGAAGGTCGTTTACACATCTTAGGAGAAATCTTAAAAACATTAGACAAACCGAATGCTGCATTAAAACCGAATGCCCCTCGTATCGAAGCACTCGTTGTTCCTAATGACTGTATTGGTGCAATTATCGGACCTGGTGGAAAGATCATTCAGCAAATGCAAAAGGACACGAACACAACCATCACAATCGAGGAAAACGAGAAAGGTGAAGGAAATGTTCAAATCGTTGCACACAATGCCGAAGATATGGAAGCTGCTTTGAAACAAATCCGAATGATCGCATTCCCTCCTACTGTTGAAGTGGATGAGATTTATGAAGGTAAAGTGAAATCAATTCAGGCTTATGGATGTTTCGTTGAGATTCTCCCTGGCATGGATGGCTTAATTCATATTTCTGAATTAGATCACAAGCGTGTTGAAAAAGTAGAAGATGTATGTAAAGAAGGGGACGTATTGCGTTTTAAAGTAATTGGACAAGATCCGAAAACGAAAAAATTCAAATTGTCACGTAAAGCGTTAATGCCGAAACCGGAGTCAAATCCAGCCTAAGCTATACGCCTAAAATATAATGGAAAGCCGAGCAGTATTGTTCGGCTTTTTTTATGGCTCTAAATCAGACAAGACCTGCTCCAAAACTGCAAGGTATTTGCCATAAAGCATTTTCGTCCAGGCCACTGTAATGAAATAGAAAATAAAGGCCACTGCGATATAGCCAATTATGAGTAAAACAAGTTCAAACCGTGACACATCCAATAAAAACCACTTTTCGAATAACCAAACATCTCCACTCAGTTTAAATCCTGATAACAAGGCAAAGACTGGAACAGGTAGGAGTAAAGAACCTGCTATGATAAATGATTTATAGACTTCTAGCGTTAATTTTGCTTCATAGATAAAGTAGTGTAGCGCATCTTTTGTATTCAGGGCGAAACGAGAAGTTCTTTTGAGGAAAAAAGATAATTTCAGTATATACGCCATAGTCATCAAGGATGTAATAAACATGAAGACATAATAAATCGCCTCAGAAAATTCGGGCATAGCGATATAGAGCGGATAAATCATAAAAATCAAAATCGCCGCAAGTTGTATCATGATTTCAGATTTCATGTTAGAGCGAATCTTTTGCACTGGATTTTGTCCAACTTTACCCCATTCAATTTGGCTTAAATCTATATTCTGATTCACTATAGAATCATCCATCTCTTTTTTTAGTTCGTCAAAATTCATAGCCCTGTTTTTTAATAATTTCTTGCAATTTTTGCTTCGTACGATTCAGTTTAACTCGCGTATTTACTTCTGATAATCCCAGGTTAGCCGCAATTTCTTTATGCGCTAATCCTTCAATAAATAAAAAAATGACCGCCTTTTCTATTTTATTGAGCTCCTGAACGGCTTTATAAAAATGGGATAACTGACTGTTCTTATCTACAGCTGTCAAATCCGATATTGCCTCTACCCCCACTCCTAATGACATCTTATCCACTCGTCTTTTTTCTTTTTTAAGAAATGTTATGGACGTGTTGAGCGCAACGCGATAGAGCCATGTTGAGAATTTACTTTCTCCCTTGAATCCATCAAATGATTTCCACAATTGAAAAGAGATTTCTTGAATCAAATCCGATTGATCATCAGGATTGTCCGCATACATTCGAGCCACCTTGATAATGATGCCTTGGTGATCACGTAAATGGTCTGTAAATATGTCCTGTTTTGACTTCAATTTTTCACGAACTAATCACTCAAATAATGCAAAATATACGCTTTATCGGGTTAGTCTGCGTCTGACCCTTTTCGTTACAAAATTAAAGTTAAAATTTTAAGCTCAACCTTGATCATCACACCAAGCCAATTGCTCTGTTTGGATAATTTTCCCAGTTTGATCAATGAGGAAATAGAACAGCAATCCCGAACAGTTTGGTGAATTTTTAATTAAAAATGAGACAACTGTGAATTGATTATACAACAAACGATCTGAAAAACGCAACAGATAGCTATCCGTTTGAAAATCGTTAGGGTTTGAAGTCAATGATATCCTGGATATTGAATCTGAGAGAACAAGTCGTTTTGACTCCTCACGAAACTGGGCAAAAGAATCATACGACAGCTCAAGTTCTCGAAACAAGGAGCGTAAAAAAATTAAATCCAAACTTAAATAAGCAGAATCGTAAACCTTCAATTTATTTTCAGTGAAATAGACAAGATCCACACAATCACATGATTTAGCGAATAGATCATTTCTTTCTAACGAATCAATAAAGAATAAGATTGCTTTCTCTTCATAATTTACGATTTGACTATGTCCTATCGTGCCTGAAAGGATGCACAAGGCGAGACAAAAACCGTTCATTGCATTCATCACTTAATTCGATTAAGAATGCATTTGATTTCTTGGGATATAAATATTTTTCAAATGTTTCACTTCAACCTGAAGATTTAGAATTGCTTTTGTCAAATCACTTTCTTTAAACTCTGTAGAAGGCATATCCGAAGAGATATAACTTACAAACTTCCAAATCTCAACAATATCATTTGCGTGAACATCATAAGGTTCATATAATGGATTTGTTGAGCAGAGTTGAAAAGATTGCGAATCAGATAGACGTTTGTAAACATTTTTAAAAACAATACCATCATCTAAAGTCACCACAATATGCGGAAATCCATCCTTAACAGAATTCCAATTCTCTACATATTCCGCAACCACATAACTGCCATCAGAAACAGGGGGCATGGAATCTCCACTAATGGGGAAGGTTCGGTATTTTCGATCTTTCTTTAAAAAGGGTAAATTAAACGTTGGTAATACACTGATAAATTCCGGATCAGCATAACCTGATGTATATCCCGCTCGCGCTTTTTTAGAAACCAACTCAATATTATCATTATTATCTGAATCAACCGTTAATGCTAAAATACGGACAGATTTACCTTCAACATCCGCTTCAATTCCTCGTTCGATTTTATCCCATTCTTGCGTAGAAATTTCGCCGAGATCGAGTTTAATTAGTTTGTCCAAAGAAATATTGAAGAAATTACTAAACTTAATCAAGTTTTCAAGATTTGGTTCCGCCACACCATTCTCATAACCACTATACGAAGATCGTGTCAATCCAAGTTCATTTGCGAGTTCCTCCTGCGATATTTTGCGGTACTTTCGCAATAATTTCAAATTTTCACCTATTCGTCCTGACTTAATTTCTTCACTCATGATACCTGAATCTAAATGATTAATATTTAGTCAAATATATTAAAAAAAGATTACATTTTAATCATTTAACATGATTTTTCGAATATAAACTGTTTTAAGCGAAGAAATATCATTCACCGAATAAAACTGAACGAGCGTGGTCCCAATTTTAAAGCGGTAGGCCGAATACCAGCCAAGGTGGTTTTTTGAGACGAATTGTACATCCATTTTAAATGCATGTACAGCATCTTTTATAGGACTGAAAAATGACGGACGAAAATAAATTTTCTCATCACCAATTATAACCTTATTTACCTCACCAAAAAATCGAGCTTCTTTGAGACTGCGCGGGAAATTAAAAAAGACTTCTGGTACATCATCACGGGTGATTTTTCCTTTCTCTAATAATAAAATACGATCTGCCCACTCTAAGGCTTCGACACCATTATGGGTAACCATGATAGCACCAATCTTGTATTTTTTGAGGTAATTCTTAATATGCCGTTCGATTCTATTCTTGGTCTGAAAATCTAGTTGATTAAACGGTTCATCCAATAAGATAAAATCCGGCTCATCCGCAAGTGCTCTCGCAATGGCAAGGCGCTGACGTTGTCCTCCTGATAAATCCTTTGCACGTTGATTTCGAAACGTTGCCAGCCCTGTTAATCGCAACAGTTCTTTTAGACGCTGCTCTTGATACGATTGATTGTAGGCTAAGAGCCGAAGTTTAATATTTTCTTCAACCGTATGAAAGTCATCCAAATTGAAGTCTTGGTTGACCAATTTTATGCGAGAATGCCCCGGAACAAGTTGTTCTGAAGGATCTAACACACGTTCACTATCAAATAAAATTTCTCCTTCCGTTCGAACGAGCAGCCCAGCTATCGCTTTTAATAGAGTAGACTTACCATCACCACTTGCACCTAATATTACAATTACCTCCCCTTCTAGTTGGGTGAAGGAGACATTTTTCAACACATTTTTTTCAGAATAGGCAACGGAAAGATTATTAACAACAAGAGAACTCATACGCAAATGTACAGGCTAAATCAAATGAAATAACGAAACGAACAAAAGAATATTAACAATAAATTTTTATTCTATCACCTCAACGACATACGTATCGAACTCATTTTCGGCAATCCAAAAACGCAGTTCATAGGTTCCAACTTCATCAAAAGTGAGTGGATAAATTGTTGATTTTTCTTGAAACTCATCTACACAACTGCACCCCTTATAATAGGTCTTCAATTTTGCCTCTATCGTATTTCCATCCACTTCGCCTTCAAATTCCCCAAATTCTCCACACGAATTTTCGACAACATAACCGACACTAAATGTAAATGGCACGCTGACTTGAACGGTATCCGGATAATCAAGAACAAATGCTGCTGTCAATTTCTCTTCAATACATTCTTCTCCGGGCTTGTTGCAGCCAATCACCATTATCATTAAGATTAAACTAGTGACTAATCTTCTTTTCTTCATCTCTTAAATCCTTCGACTATTATAGTAGTTGACTTGTTAAACACACCTTTATTCGTTGACTTTGGGTGCTGAATATTCATGATCATACTGCCATCTGGCAGAAAAATAACCCCTGTTGTTTCAGCACCTCTCGGCGCAACGCAAAATCGCATAAGGTCATCAACTGTGGGATTTTCAATCGCTAAATCCAAAAAATAAATCTCGTTAAAAAAATCCTTTCGTTGCTCGGCTTCCTTACTAACTCTACCTCGGTCAAACCAATTAATATCTTCACTTATCACCAAATAGGTCTTCCCTCCTATGGTAACGGATGTATTGCAGTCAGGGTTGGAAAAACAGCCACTACTGTCCGATAAAAATCCACCTTCGAGATAGGAACGCATCCGATTCGTAGCAGGGTCAAATTCTAAAATCCTTCCAAATGGGTCATCAAAATGAAATTCACTTGTAGAAAAATTAGCACTTAAATAGGATGGAACCGTTCCTCCCATTGAAATAGAAGCTTCCCAATCAAAATCATCTTCACCTGTTTCGCAAATGTATAATTTACCGTTCACCTCTTCCAGCCATTCATGACGCACAAACATTGTTGCACCCATTGATTTTGCAATTTTTTCGCAATTGATTAATGATAGGGTGTCCATGGGCAATGGAATCCAAGAGCCTTCGCCTCCTTTTTCACCCTGTTTAAAGGCAAAAAGTTGACCGTCTGAATAATCAAATTGTTCAACCGTTTCAAATTTAAAAAATACACCTGGACTCATATCGTCTGTCAAATACACGGTCTTACCATCAGCCATACAATGCACATCTTCATGTACAAATTTCCCCATTTTATAGTGTTTCTGAATGACTTCGCGCGTGTGAGGATCAACCTCAACAACATAGCCCATATTTTGCCAAACCGATAAACCATTCACCCAGGTGGTATCTGTATGCCCTTTGCCTCCTTGATATAAATACTCGGTATCCCATGCCCACGATTCTTCACATGTAAATACCGTTCCATTTGGTGTTAAACTTCCTCCACAATTCCGATTTGTATATCCTACGGGTGCAAAATCAACGTGATTAAAAGGACTATTCACCTTCCAGTGGCCATCAACCAATTCAATTTCGAAAACAGTCGCTCCTCCTCCATCTCCCAAGTTTTTATCAGCATATTTGGTTTCGTGACTTATATATAATAATCCCTTTGTGGTTGGAAATTCTTCATCTGGAACAAAAACAGAAAGATCGTGATTTCCTTTTGCCGGAAAAGTTTGACCATCTGCGCGGGTTACAAGATCTGTTTTCTCTTGAAATAAAACGCGATAGGTAAAACCTTCAGGTAAGATCAACGAATCTGTATCAAAATTCGATTCAATCGCTATGAATGGCGGAACGGTGTCCACTTCTACTAAGGTAACAGTTGTTGAATCAGCATTGATTGTAGGGTCTGAACGCTCCCCTTCCGATTCAGTGCAACTCAGCACAATAAATGCACTCATTAGAATAGCTACTTGTTTCATATAATTGATTTGCATTTGCAAAATTAGTGATTATCAGTGGATAGTAATGAATTCTTTCGAAATACTTCAAGAAAAAAGCGGATCAGTCATAGAACCAATCCGCTTCAAAAAAAAAAAAAGTTATTCTTAAAAAACTTTCATTCCATCAAGCACTTGCATTACGTTTCTTACCGCTTCTGCCGACTCATTTAATAAGGCTTTTTCATCTGAATTCAATTCAACCTCAATAATTTTCTCAATTCCGTCTTTTCCTAAAATTACAGGTACACCAAGGTAAATATCGCTTAAACCATACTCACCTTCTAACCAAGCACATACTGGAAGAACACGTTTTTGATCTCTTACAATGGCTTCTACCATTTGCGCTGCTGCTGCTCCTGGAGCATACCAAGCCGAAGTACCTAATAATTTAACGATTTCTCCACCGCCAAATTTAGTACGCTCAATAATAGCATCTAATTTATCTTTATCAATTAATTCAGTTACTGGAATACCTCCAACAGTTGTATATCGCGGAAGTGGAACCATTGTATCACCATGACCTCCCATTAATAAAGCCTGAATATCTTTTGGCGAAACACCTAATTCTAATGCCAAGAAAGAACGGTAACGTGCTGTATCTAAAACACCCGCCATACCCATTACATGACCTTTTTCAACTTTAGCCGCTAAAAAAGCCGTATAACACATTACGTCTAATGGATTGGAAACAATAATGATTTTCGCATCTGGAGAATATTTTACAACGTTTTCAGTTACCGATTTAACGATTCCTGCATTTGTAGCGATCAAATCATCTCTAGACATTCCTGGTTTTCTCGGAATTCCTGATGTAATGACCACAACTTCTGATCCAGCAGTCATGCTATAATCATTTGTTGATCCAGTTATTCTTGAATCGTACATGTTTACAGGAGAAGTTTCCCACATGTCCAATGCCTTCCCTTCTGCTACACCTTCTTTGATGTCAAGTAAAATAATTTCATTTGCAATTTCATTATGAGCAAGAACATTCGCACATGTCGAACCAACGTTTCCAGCTCCTACAACGGTAACTTTCATCTTTTTTAGATTATATAATTAATTAACTCTCGTTTTGATCTGTTGCGAAATTAAGAAGTTTTTTACGATCTAACCGAATTAACTTGGCAAAATTTAAGAGAAATATTTTAGATCGCACAAGTTTCTTTATCTTGGTGGCAACCCATAAATAATTCATACGTTTAAATAGTGTAAACAAAGTGGAAAACAAAGATAAACTCAGAGAGATAGTTGACGGTTGTATTCGAGGCAAACGTAAGTTTCAAAAACAGCTTTTTGAAATGTATTACGGTAAGATGATGGCTATATGCTATCGATACGCTAAGGATGCAGATGAAGCCCAAGACATGGTCCAAAATGGATTTATTAAGGTTTTTAATAAACTTGATGTTTACAATTTTGATGGTTCTTTGGAAGGTTGGATTAGACGGATCATGGTAAATACCGCAATTGATCAAATCAGGAAAAACAAACGCGATCCTTTTTTGATTGAGGATGAGGACAGAATACAAAACATTGAAGAAGATGTCCCATTTACAGGTGATGAAGATGAATACTACTCGAAACTAAAAGCAGAAACAGCGATAAAGGCAATTAGCAATTTATCTCCTGCCTATCGAATGGTTTTCAACATGTACGTGATTGAAGGGTTTACCCACAAAGAGATTGCCGAATATTTGGGAATCAGCGAGGGAACTTCAAAATCCAATTTAGCAAAGGCAAAACAAAAACTGCGATCAGAATTAACTGAAAAGTTCGCAAACTTAAGCGAGAATGAATAACATTGATAAAATATTAAAAGAGGCTATACACGGTTTTGAGGCACCATTTGATTCTACTATGTGGGATAAATTGAGCAGCCAACTTAGCCCTATGGAAGACGCCTTTAGGGAAACGCTTGAAAATCATGAGGCTCCTCACAATCCAAAAGCTTGGTCTTCGATTAAAAATAAAATAGGTTCATCTTGGAGCTTAACACAATGGATCGGTGGCACAGCCGCTGCTATTGCTGTTGTTGCAACAGCAATAGTATTTTGGCCAACCACTGAATCTTCACTTAACGAAGATGTGAATCTTGCTTTAACTGTTGATAATGATTCTGTAAACAACAACAAAGCGACTACTTTACCGGTTGCTGTTAGCGACAATGAAGATGATAAAACTGAAAATCAATCTGTCCCTTCCGAATCACTTGCAGAAAACCAGGTTCATCAAGAAAGTAGTGCAGCGCATTCTGCAACAACGTTTACAAATACAACACCACCATCTATTCGCACTGACAAGGATTCTACATCATCTACGCGTACGCTCAAACCTGATTTTGACGAACTCATTTTGCCAGAGGAAGCTGAATTACATGAATCAACCGTTGCACTCAATGTAAATGCTGAATTTAAAGCGAGCGCTTACAATGTATGCGCAGGCGCAACAATCCTTTTCAATCCGCAACTATCAAAAGCAGGTACGAATCATATTTGGGATTTTGGAGATGGATCTATTATTACGGGAGATATCGCGAAGCACACCTTTACTAAAGCAGGCAATTTTAGAGTTACACATACTGTTCGTGATAATAAGACAAATGCTATTCTTGCAACAGAATCGCAAAGCCTAACAGTTAATGCGCTTCCATCTGCTCAAATCACATGGAATCAGCCTTTAGAGAGTGTACCTTCAATCAACTTTAGTTCAGCCACAAATGGATCTGATGAAGTGCTTTGGAGTATAGACGGAAACATTGTATCCGACAAAGCAACGTGCCAACAAACGTTGCGTCAAAAAGGTGAACACGTAATCGAATTGGCAGTAACAAATGCACAGGGTTGTAATCAATCTTCTCAAGAAATTATTGAAATTGAAGAAGATTATAACTTATTCGCTCCAACTGTCTTTACGCCAAATGGTGATGGAAATAATGACCAATTTATTCCAGTTGCATTAACGTTATTAGACAAACAATTTGAAATGTTTATTTACGATATAGAAGGACACTTACTCTACCAAACGAACAATGCAAATAATGCATGGGATGGACGAGATGTAAGAACACATGTAGAATCAGAAGAAGGTGTTTACGTTTGGTTTGTTACACTGATTAATGAAAATGGCGAACAAGAAATCTATCGAGGTCAGGTTCTTTTAGCGAGATAAAATCTAGACATAACTCCTTATAAAAAAGCGACTTGATTATTTTTAAGTCGCTTTTTTATTGGTTTACTCTAAAAAATATACATTCAAAAGACTAGGTTCTCAACTTTAGAATTATTAAATTTACCTCACGAGACCACGAGAAATTCGATTAATTAGTTACAGAGAATGTCATTAGAGATAAAAGCAACGCTAAAAACCCCACAGGTTTTAGTAGATTTTGATGCAGGGGTAATTCTCCTTGCTGGAATATCAATTCCTGAGAATCCTTATGCATTCTATACCCCGGTGAATGAAAAAATTGAGGAGTATATGCATGCCCCGAAAGCGATCACTACCCTTCAATTCAAACTTGAATATTTCAATACAAGTTCAACCTTAGTGATCCGTAATTTAATTCGAGACATCTCTCAAAATCAAACGGCCACAAAACTGCATGTCAAATGGTATTATGAAGAATATGATGAGGACATGCGCGAAGCCGGAGAAGAATTTAAAATGCTTTTTGATTCGGTTAATTTTGACTTGATTGAAGTACCCGAATTTGAGTCTTAACGCACCTTTTTCGCTTAGAATTTCATTAATCAACCGAATTTTGTGAATAATTCATAGTCACAATCTAAGTTTTAGTCTATTTTTATACTATTTTTGTTTTGACGTTTTATTTTCCTCAAAATCAACGTAAAACATGAAAAAAAATAGTTTTATCTTCAGCTTTCTAGTGCTATTCTTTAGCGCATCTAGTCTATCTTTTAGCCAAGATATTTACACGGGCCAAGAGGCCGCAAAACGAATTGAAGGAGCAAAAATTGTGCGAGACAATTCACACTCTACCCTTCCATCCTTCATCCGCTTTGAAACAGAGCATCAAATTGCAGATGCACTTTTCTCGCAATGGGCAAAAAGCAAATTAGGTTTAAATACTGATTTTGGTTTCAAATTAGTAAAAGTTGAAAAGGATCAGCTCGGATACACACATACTCGTCTCAATGAAACGTATAAAGGTTATCCAATTGAGTCAGCCGTTTGGATTACCCATTCAAAAAATCACTTCATACAATCCATGAACGGGTTGATATTCGGAAATCTAAATGCCTCCACAATTGTTGCGCTGACGGAGAGCCAAGCGCTCGAAAAAGCAAAAACCTATGTAGGTGCATCAACCTATAAATGGGAATTACAGGATGAAGAAGATCATCTTAAATGGGAAACAGATAATGCAGAAGCGACCTACTTTCCAAAAGGTGAATTAGTAATGGTAGCAAAGAATTTCGAATTAAATGAAACCAATTATCGACTTGCATACAAGTTTAATATCTATGCACATAAGCCTATTTCAAGAGCCTACATTTTTGTGGATGCGCAAACAGGCGAAATTCTTGCTGAAAATTCAATCCTACACCACGCTGACACACCTGGTACGGCTGTAACAGTATACAGTGGAAGTCAACCTATTATTGCTGATAGTTTTGCTGGACAATTTAGACTTCGCGACGCTTCCCGTGGCCTAGGGGTTAGAACTTTCGACTTAAATAATGGAACAAGTTATGGCGCAGCTGTGGATTTTATTGATGATGATAATATATGGAACAATGTCAATCCACAACAGGATGAGTATGCAGGAGACGCACATTGGGGAACCGAGCTTTGTTATGATTATTACAATCTTGTTCACGGCAGAAATAGTATTGACAACGTAGGTTTTCAATTAAATAGCTATATCCATTACAGTACTGGTTACGTTAACGCTTTTTGGGATGGATCAAGAATGACTTATGGGGATGGGAATGGAGCTCCATACACACCGCTGACCTCCATTGATATTGCTGGACACGAGCTCACACACGGTCTAACCAATTTTACAGCGAACCTGGTTTATGCAGCAGAATCTGGCGCATTAAATGAATCGTTCAGTGACATTTTTGGCACAGCAATTGAAAATTATGGAAGACCGGCTGATTGGGATTGGTTGATGAGTGATGATATCGGAGCCCCATTTAGAAATCTTTCTAATCCAAATATGTTTGGTCACCCCGACACTTATTTTGGAACAAATTGGGCACCTTTAGCAGGGCCGGATAATGGTGGGGTTCATACCAACAGTGGTGTTCAAAATTTTTGGTGCTATCTTTTGGTGAGTGGAGGAACAGGCGTAAATGACATTGGTGATCCTTATACGGTAAATGGAATTGGGTTTACTTCGGCAAGTGCAATTGCTTTTAGAAACTTAACCGTTTACCTTACGCCTGGATCGGATCATGCGGATGCACGTTTTTTTGCCATCCAATCTGCAATCGATCTTTTTGGAGAATGTTCGATTGAAGAAAAAGAAACGACCAACGCCTGGTATGCTGTAGGAGTTGGTGATGAGTATGTTTCCACTGTAGAGGCAGATTTTTCCGCTACATTAGGTTGTTTTCCTGATGGGATTGTTGACTTTACGGATGGATCTACGACTATTGCTGGCACTTTAGATACTTGGACGTGGGATTTTGGAGATGGAGGAACATCAAGTGATGAAAACCCAACACATACCTTTGCGGGAACAGGTGTATATTCCGTCGATTTAATAGTGGCTAATGACTTAGGTTGTGAAGATCTTTTCTCATTCGATATCGAAGTTTTTGATGCGCCGTCTGTTGACTTTACGGCAATTGATTTTTGTGAAGGAAACGTCACGTCATTTACGGATGGAACAACGATTCCGAGTGGCACTATCACTGCATGGGACTGGGATTTTGGAGATGCAGGAACATCACCTTTAACAGATCCTACTCACACATTTGTTGCCTTTGGAACGTATGATGTGAAATTGGTTGCAACATCAGATAACGGATGTAAGGATTCATTAACAATGCCCATCACGATTAATCCGGGACCTATAGCTGACTTCACATATACAGATGGCTGTGTCGGAGAAGCCGCAGTTTTCACTAATACATCTTCATCCCCTGACGGTGCTATTCTATCCGATTTCTCTTGGGATTTCGGAGATGGATCGCCTGCTGTAACAACAGAATCTCCTGTTCACACTTTTCCTTCAGCCGGTAGTTATGATGTGACACTCACCGTACTTTCAGACGAAGCTTGTAATGCAAGTGTAACCTATACTGTGAATATTTATGCCGTGCCAATTGTAGATTTCGCTATGATGAATGTATGCGAGGGTGATGAGACAAACTTTATAGATTTCACTTCAATTCCTGTTCCTGAAACAGTGGCGACATTGGAGTGGGATTTTGGGGATGGCGGCTCGGGAACGGGAGGTTCACCTGTTCATACCTATGGAACGACTGGATTATATAACGTTACTCTTACAGCAACATCTGCAAACGGATGTTCTAGCAGTTTAACGCTTCCATTGGAAGTATTCCCTACTCCAGTCGCTAACTTCTCCGCGACTGATGTCTGCATCAATGGTGGACCAACAATCTTTACAGACTTGTCGTCTATTGCTTCTGGTTCAATTGTAACTTGGTCATGGACTTTTGGAGACGGCTCTGCAGGCACCATTCCAAGTCCTACTAAAAAATACCTTTCACCGGGAACCTTTAATCCTGAACTTACTGTTACATCTGATGAAGGATGTATTGGAGTGGTTAGCTTTCCAGTTGATGTATTTGAAAAACCAACGGCTAGTTTCACTTCTGATCTCACTCAAATTTGTACTCCAGATTGTATAAAGTTTACAGACTTATCTAGCTCTGCAACTGCTGGAATCAGTGGTTGGAAATGGGGAGTAGAAAATGGAGACATTGCTTTTGATCAGAATCCAACGATTTGTTTTCCTGCAATAGGTTATGATCAAAACTTAGACATTGAACTAATTGTGACAAATGATTTAGGCTGTAAAGACACCTTTTTTGTTCTTGATTATGTGAATGCCACAGCCACGCCGATTGCAAATTTCTCCTATGCTCCCTATGAGATTGATATTTTCGACACAGAAGTTGACTTCACAAATAATTCTGTGAATGGAGCGAACTACACATGGAATTTTGGTGATCATACCGCTTTTTCTTCGGATCTAAACCCTTCTCATTTTTACCCTGAAATTCCAGGAACCTACACGATTCGTCTGGAGGTAACGAGTGAGGATGGACTTTGCACAAGTTTTGCAGAAGATCAACTCATCATAAATGATGTGATCATTTATTATATGCCAAATGCCTTCACGCCTGATGGTGATACGTACAATGAAGTATTTGCTCCTGTGTTCAGAGCAGGTTATGATCCGTACGACTTTCACTTTGTGATTTTCAATCGTTGGGGGGAAATAATTTTTGAATCATTCAACGCAGGTTTTGGATGGAATGGTACGTACGGAGACAATGGCATTGTTGAAGATGGTACCTATGTTTGGAGACTCGAATTTAGAGAATCAATGACGGATAAACGTCATGAAGCTTTCGGTAGCATTACTATAATTAAGTAGATATTAATTTTAATTTAATGTCTCGCTTCTAGGGGATTGTACTAATTTAGATGTTAGTAAAATAACACACCAAATTATTTGTGTTATAAACGTTTATACCTCAATCCATGAAAAAGATCATCTCTGTATTTAGCTTGCTTGCATTCTCTTGTATTTCAGTTGGACAATTAACGGTTCAAAGCAGCTTGAACACTGAATCGTACATCACAAAGATTCGACCAAGCGATTATTCAACTTTACCTTCTTATATCCAATTCGAAGAAAATAAATTGACGTTGGCCGATTCACCAAAGTGGATGCTCGAAAAATTAAATTTAGATCCACAAATCAGTTTTGACCTTATTCGATCTGAAGGCGATAAATTAGGATTTACGCATTATCGTTTCCAAGAAGAATTTAACGGTGTCCCTATTGAAGATGCCATCTGGATTATTCATACAAAAAATGGTTTTGTAACAGGAATGAACGGTTTAATATACCCTTCTATCGCATCCACCCAAACATTTGGACTAGCTGAAAGCGCGGCCTTAGAAAAAGCAAAAGATTTTGTTGGTGCTTCGGTTTACAAATGGGAACTGGAAGAGGAAGAGCAACACCTAAAATGGGAAACGGGAAATCCTGATGCAAGTTTTAAACCGAAGGCAGTATTAGTTCATGTTACTTCAAACCGTTCCTTTGACGCACGATCTTTTCGATTGGCTTATAAATTTAATGTCTACGCGCATAGCCCACTTTACCGTGCTGAAATTTATGTGGATGCTATTTCCGGACAGATTCTTCGCGAAAATGAATTGATTCATCATATAGATGAACCAGGTATTGCACAAACGGCTTATAGTGGACCGCAAAACATTATCGCTGATAGTTTTGGTGGACAATATCGCCTGCGGGATGGCAGTCGTGGTGATGGCATACGCACTTTTGATATGAATACAGGCACGAGTTATGGTGGTTCAGTAGATTTTGTGGATGCAGACAATGATTGGAATAACATTAACCCTCAAATGGATGAATTTGCGACAGATGCGCATTGGGGGGCAGAAATGACCTATGATTACTATTTTGATGTACACGGCAGAAACAGTTTGGACGACGCTGGTTTCCAATTGAATAGTTACGTTCATTATGATGTCTTCTTCTTTAATGCTTTTTGGGATGGAGAACGCATGACTTACGGAGATGGTGATGGAGTCGCAACACCTTTAACGACAGTAGATATTGCAGGACATGAAGTAACGCATGGTCTTACGACCTTCTCAGCAGATCTAATTTATGCTGGAGAATCAGGCGCACTCAACGAATCATTCAGTGATATTTTTGGAACGGCGATTGAACATTTTGCACGTCCTGATGATTGGAACTGGCTTTTGGGCGACGAAATAGGTATTACGATTCGTTCTATGGCTAACCCGAATGATTTCAGTTGCCCGGATACTTATGAAGGAGATTTTTGGGATACATTTGAAGCTGTTCATACAAATAGTGGCGTTCAAAATTTCTGGTACTACCTCTTAACTGAAGGAGGATCAGGTGTAAATGACAATGGTGACAGCTATTCCGTAACAGAAATGGGATTTAATGTTGCAGATGCAATCGCATTCAGAAACCTCACGGTTTACCTTACACCGAGCTCAAATTATGATGAAGCGAGATATTTTTCGATTCAAGCTGCAACCGATTTATTCGGAGGATGCTCACCTGAAGTTGAACAAACAACAAATGCTTGGTATGCTGTGGGTGTTGGTGGACCATATACTGCCGAGGTGATTGCCGCATTTTCAACAAGTGAAGCGATTGGTTGTGCACTTCCTTTTACTGTAGAATTCTCCAATGAAAGTTTGAATGGGGTGACTTATTTATGGGACTTCGGTGATGGAGCAACAAGTATTGAAGCTTTCCCTACACACACTTATACTGTAGCAGGAACGTTTGATGTAACCTTAACAGTTGACGGCGGAGCATGTGGTGAAGATGAAATTATAAGTCTAGGGGCAATTACCATTGATGAATCCTTAGATTGCCCCGTTCTTTTCCCTGAAACGGGCACAGGATCGGTATTAACAAATTGTGAAGGAACACTTTATGACTCAGGAGGAAGTGATGATAATTACCCCTCATCTCAGAATTCACAAATAACAATCAGTCCTACAGGAGCTATTTCTGTGCAATTAGAGTTTATTGAATTTGATGTCGAAGGTGACCCGGGATGTCCCTACGATTACCTTAATATTTATGATGGTCCAACGACAGGTTCTCCCCTTATCGGAAGATATTGTAATGATAATCTTCCCGAAACAATTGTTTCTTCTGGATCATCTCTTACCTTGCTCTTCAGTTCGGATTGGATTTATGAATTTGACGGCTTTAAAATAGAATGGTCGTGTTTGGACGACGCAAGTGTAGATGAAAATCCAAACTTAAGTTTTTCAATCTATCCCAATCCCGCGCATGATTTAATTACAATTTCAACACCGAACCTCACAGATGGCTCTTTTGAAATTGTTAATTTATTAGGGCAAAAAATTGCAGGAAGTTCAATTAATGGGAATTTAACAACGATCGATATAACTGCAATAAACGCTCCTGGTGTATATTTCATCTGTGTTTATGATGCAACATTTAATATAATCGGGAATCAACGATTAGTGATTCAATAAACACACACATTGAAATTAAGGAGGTTAGATCAGATCTAGCCTCCTTTTTTTTAGCTAAAAATTTTAAAAAAGTGAGCTAAATACTCTTTTTTAATAAGGGGAGTTCTATAGTTTAATACTTTGATTTTCAAATAATTATATGCATATTTACGTGTAATTTTGAATGAAATAGACATGAAATCTGTAAAGTATAAAAAACAAGGGAAAAAAGGGCTTTTTGATGAGCAAAATGCAATTG
>Ga0222668_1000185_pt1 | contig 44047 bp, 54 predicted proteins | sample AntAcemetagen728_FD_179823 | JGI IMG/M metagenome (GOLD analysis project Ga0222668, IMG submission 179823) | Saline water microbial communities from Ace Lake, Antarctica - #728 | ecosystem: Environmental > Aquatic > Non-marine Saline and Alkaline > Saline | place: Antarctica: Ace Lake...
TCAATGAGGCAACACGCCTGGCGGGATAGACTTCACCAGTTGCAAGTTTTGGCCATGGCAGATCGGGAGATGATGAAAACGGAGAGATCCAAAAAGCTAAAAAATGAAATCACCAGAATCTACCCCGAGCCGTCCTCCCCGCCCTTCCGAACCCGGTCTGCTTGAAACCATGACCGTTCCAGAAGTTCAATTATTTCGACCCGAGGTGATGGTGATTCCTTTCGGCTCGACCGAACCTCACGGTCCGCATCTGCCCTATGGGACGGACACGACCATCGCCAATCGGTATAGCCGGGAAGCGGTGCGGCGGGCCAACGCGGAAGGTGGTCGGATCCTCTGTCTTCCGGCGATGCCTTTTGGCAATAACGTCAATTTTAAAGATTTTCCTTTTGCCTGCCGAATTCGGGTGGAAACGCTGATGGCAGTGGTTCTGGATTTGGTCACCTTTGGGCGGGAAGAAGGGCTGCGCAAGTTTGTCCTCGTCAATTGCCATGGCGGCAACGACTCGACCTTGGCGGCCTGCACCCGGCAGATTTTTGATCGTTTCCAAAATGAAGCCTTTGTGGTCATGTCCGGGTGCGGGGCTTTTGGCGGGGCAAGCTATCGAAAATTGTTTTCCGATGACTCGCCCCATGCTGGCGATTATGAAACCAGCCTGATGCAATATTTGGCACCGGATAAGATGCCCTCTCAAGCCCCGGTGGAATCTGCCATGCAAACGCCGACGGTGCCGGACCTGGCGGAGGCGCGGGTGACCTGGGTGCGGAATTGGTCCCACCTCATGCCGACCGCCTGCGGGGGGCGTCCCGATCTGGCCACCCCGGAAAAAGGCGGGGAATTTTTCGAAGCGGATGTGGAAGGGTTTTCTCGCTTTCTGGTGTCCCTGAGCAAGGCACCCTGGCATCCCCGCTTCCCTTATGCGGTGGAAACCCCATGAGTGTACGCGCTCTGGCTGTGGCCACCGGATATTCGGTGGCGACTGTTTCCCGGGCCCTTCGGGACGACCCGAAGGTGGGTGCGGCGACGCGGAAAAGTATTGCCGCCGCCGCCGAGAAAATGGGGTACCAGTCGAACCCCTACGTGGGTCAGATGATGTCGTCTTTGCGGCGAAGACGCGGCAGCACCTTTCATGGCAATATGGCTATCGTTTTCCGCAGCGGGACCTCGGGGATGATTACCGACCTGCGAGCCCAGCAGTGTCTGGAAGGAATGCGCAAACGAGCAGGCGAACTCGGCTACATCCTCGATGAATTTGATCTGACCAATTTCCAACCGAAGGCTCTCCAACGAATTATCAGCCACCGGGGCATTCGCGGAATTCTCGCTTATACCCCATCGTTTTTTGGTGCCAAGGTGCGCTTTCCCCTCGCTTTGGACAGTTTCGCCTCCGTCGCCTATGGCTGGGGGCTTTGGTATCCGCAACTGGATTGCGTACGTGCGGATTTTTTCCAGATGATCCGGATTGCGCTCCATCATGCCTGCCATCGCTTCCAAGAAAAAGTGATGGCCATCTGGGATATGAAAACCGATCAGACCGCCCATGGGGCCGCCCGGGCCGCTTTTCTGGCCCACCATCCGGCGGGTCCGGCTGCCGCGAGCAAACTTTTTCTCCCGAGTCAGAATCTCACCGAAGCCGCTTTTGCCAAGACGGTCAAAAAGACGGGAGCGGAATGCTTGCTGCTGACCTCAAGCCTGACGCCTCCCTCGTGGCTATCCCAATATATTCCCGAGGAGCAATGGATCTGGTTCCGGGATCCTGGTGCGGTTCCACACTTTGGACGCATCGACCCGCAAAATGCCCTCGGCGGGCGCTGGGCGGTCAATTTGTTGGCCGCCAAAATTCAAATGAACCAAATGGGGATGGCTCCGGACTGCCAAAATGTGATGGTCCCGCCGCGCTGGATTCCCGGAAAATGATGCCGGTCCCCATCTGGGGAGGTAACTGTTACACAGCGGATCGATTGTCGAAAAGGGGGGCGTGGTGCCAAGTTGAGAAGTCTTCGACCCGGACCGGACGATGAAAAGCCACCAGGCAGAACACTTTTTACAAAATGCACCCAGCCCCAAATCCGTCCCATCCGGGATTGAACCCGGACTCCGCCACCCTCGCTTTGGCGCAAAGTCTTTGGCCCGAAGCCAAGGCCTTTCTGAAGGACTTGGTGGAAGAGAACAGCTACACCTTATTTCCGGAGGGGGTGCGCCGCAACGCGGAACGCATAAGGCGGCAATTCGACTTCCTGAATTTTTCCGCCGTATCTAAACCCGGTGAGCTGGAGGGAAGTGGCGAGCATTTGATCCTTGATTCTGGAGGCGGCGGCCCCGTCCTCGTTCTCGTTTCGCATTTGGACGTGGTGTACACGCCCGAGGAGCAGGAGGCGGGATATTCCGGTTGGCATGAGGAGGCGGGTCACATCGTTGGTCCGGGCACCTATGACATTAAGGGTGGGACGGTGGCCATGTGGATGTTGATGCGTTGTTTGGCGCAATTGGCTCCGGAGCAATTCGCCTCATTTCGCTGGATCTTGGCTTGGAATGCGGCGGAGGAACAATTGGTGCCGGATTTTTCACGTTGGGTCATCAACTATGTTGGCGAGGAGGCGGGGGCCTGTCTTGTTTTTGAGCCGGATAATGCCAGGGAGAATTTTGAAATCGTCACCTCCCGCAAGGGGCGGGCAGTCTATCGCCTCCAGGTGCGGGGGAGGGGGGCGCATAGTGGCAACAGTCATGCCGAAGGGGCCAACGCGATTGTGAGGTTGTCTGAATTGATTTGTGCGGTTTCGAAACTGACAAACTACCAACGCGGAACGACCGTGAATGTGGGCGTAACCCGCGGCGGAATGGCGATCAACCGGGTGCCGGATTTTGCCGAGGCGGATTTTGAAATCCGCTACCGTGACGGCAGCCATTTTCAGGAAATTCAATCTGTTTTGGAAGGCTGGCAAGCCTCCGGGGGATCGGCGTCCGACCTAGGAAACATCTGCGAGGTACAGTTCGAAGTGCTCAATGAAATTCCCGCTTGGTCAGCGGGTTCCGAGGCGGAATTGGCCGCCTGTTGGCCGCGGGCTGGCGAGGCCAGTGGGGTCCAGGTGACGGTGGGCACCCGGGGCGGGCTGAGCGATGGCAATTTTTTCTCCGCTTGGACCCCCACGGTGGACGGGTTGGGACCCAGAGGTGGCAATGCGCACTCCATTCTGAGGGACGGCGAGACAATTCACATCAACGAATATGTGGAAGAAGACTCGTTTGTCCCCAAAACCTGTCTCAATGTCGCGGCTCTTCGGGAATTCATGGTCCACTCCGCAGCGCCACGATAAAGTCTTCTGGAGCTTGAAAATAGAGCGATCAAAATTGCTCATCTGAAAGTAATGACTCCTTTCTTCCTTTAACTATGAATATCGATCGCATTGAACTTCGTCGCCTTCAGGTTCCGCTCAAAGCGCCCTTTGAAACCAGTTTTGGCCGACTGATCTCGAGGGACTGTATTTTGGTTGCGGTTTTTTCCGAGGGGCTGGCCGGTTACGCAGAAGCGGTGGCGTTTCATCAACCGTTTTATAACGAGGAAACCACCGGCACCGTCTGGCATATGTTGGAGGATTTTCTCATCCCGCAGGCTCTGGGCCGCGATCTGACCGATCCCTGGAAGGTGTCAGATTGGTTTGCCGGGGTTCGCCGCAATTTCATGGCCATTTCCTCGATGGAGAGCGCCCTGTGGGACTTGTATTCCAAGGCCATGGGGGTTTCCCTTTCTTCCGCCTTGGGCGGGACGCGAACGGAAATTGCCGTGGGTGTGAGTATTGGCATTGAATCCTCCATCGATCAGGTGCTGGACAATGTCGGGCATTTTCGTGAACAGGGATATCAGAAGATCAAAGTCAAAATTAAACCCGGATTCGACATCGCATTAATTGCCGCGATTCGAGATAAATTTGGCGATGGGTTGGCCTTGATGGCCGATGCCAATTCCGCCTACACCTTGGCCGATCTCCCCGTACTGCGCGAGTTGGATGCTTTTGGCCTAATGATGATCGAGCAGCCGCTTGCGGCTGACGATCTCATCGACCACGCTCGCCTCCAGAGGGAAATTGCCACGCCGATCTGCCTGGATGAGAGTATTCACTCTAGCGAGGATGTCCGCAAAGCGGTTGAATTGGGCAGTTGCAAAATTATCAACATCAAGATCGGTCGCGTGGGCGGGTTGGCCAAGGCGAGGGCCATTCATGATCTCTGTGCCAAACATACGCTTCCCGTTTGGTGTGGCGGAATGCTGGAGCTCGGGGTGGGGAGGGCCCACAACATTGCCCTAGCTTCACTCCCTAATTTTTCCATCGCGGGGGATACGTCGGCATCCAACCGCTCATTTGCCGAGGACATTGTCACTCCGGCGGTAGATTTTTGTCGGCCGGGATTCCTGGCCGTTCCCACCGGGCCTGGCATTGGATATGAAATTGAGCCGCGAGCTCTCGAGAAATTCACTGAGACCAAGATGACCTTTGCCGCCAGATAGTTGGATGCGGTCGGCCTCGTCTCATCGGGCCACCGGACAATCTCCCAACCAATTTCTACGGGCTTTGCGGATGCAAAAGGCCGCGATTTTCCTGCGTGGAACCCACCAGACGATTGAAACCATCGCCGGTCTGGTCGGCTTTCAGGAGCCGGCTTTTTTCCAAGACTTTCAAAGCGGTGAATGGTTTGCCTCCAGGGGCCTATCGCAAGCAGATCAAGCGGCTGGTTTGATGGGAAGCGGAAAGATTCCTCCTTATGTAACGGTTACGTGATCTTGAGGTTGTTTTGCATCGTTATCTGGAAAAATATTGCCACTCTGCACTTTTACGATGTCCACCACTCCTCCATCCCCATCCTGGCTCTGGTCGTGCCCTGAAAATGATCCGGCTCTGGCCTCGCTTCTCGACGTTCTCGTTGAAGGTGGCCATCTCCGCCGGGGCGGGAAATCAGATCCTGAAATTTGTTTCGAATCATCCGCCGTGGCCGGGGAGGAACCGCTCGAAACGGGAGCTTTTGGGACCGAACCGACGGCGGATGGACGTTCCTTTTATTATACGGCCGGAACAGAGCTTTATCATTTGCAGCCGCCGGATTTTTGGGGTGAAAGAGAATAATGTCATGAGGACAATTCAGCTTCCCAGTCATTACTATCAGGTCTTCGATCTGGATTTTTCACGGGAGATCCCCGCCGAGGGTATCGGTGGCTGGCAAACGAAGAACTTGCCCTTCTCCCTCGATCATTCCGCTGTGGTGGTCATGCATGCGTGGGATGTCGGGAGTCGAGAGGACTTTCCTGGCTGGCATCGAGTGGTGGAATATTTTCCCCGGGCGGAGAAGATCCTCCAAGGTCCGCTTCCTGAGTTGCTCCAAGCGGCCCGATCAGCGTCCATGAAAGTTTATCATGTTTCGGCTGGGGAGGTTCCCTGCCGGCACCTGCCGGGCTACGAGCGTACTTTGGATTTCGCGGGCGGACCCGAACCGAGCGGAGAGAGAATTGCCACCGATCCGGTGCACCGACAGTTGCAGGCCTTCCGGGAAGACGAGGGATACCTTGGAGCCCACAACCGGAGCGATATTGAGGCCGGATTCAAACGGTTGGCCATTCCGGAAGCGGCCCTTCCGTTGCCGGAGGAAGATGTGGTCGTCGATTCGCGGCAACTCTTTGCCCTCTGCCAACGAGATGAGATTAACCATCTCGTCTATGCCGGGTTTGCTCTCAATTGGTGCCTCCAACAGTCCGGCGGGGGAATGGTGGATATGGCCCGGCAAGGTCTGATGTGCTCGACCATTCGCGAAGTAGTCACTGCGATTGAAAATAAGGAAACCGCTCGGGGGGAACTGGCGAAGGAAAATGCTCTCTGGCGTGTTTCCACCGGCTATGGCTTTGTTTATGACCTGGAGGCGTTTGTGGAAGGAATTCTCCGGGTGCCGGAATGTGCCGGAAGAATATCGTGAGCAAACCAAGTTCGATCCAAGTTCCAAAAATCATCTCGTCCTGGGATGATCTCTTGGCAGGCATTGACACCCTTGCCGATTGGGAGGCGAGGCGGACGATCTTGCGGCAACGGTATTTCGATTTGATTCGCGATGAGGAAAAACCGCCAAAGCCTTCGCTGGATATTCAGGTGGAGGAATCGGTTCAGGTGGAGGAATGTTATCGTCGCATGCTCATTAGCTATCAGGTGGAAGCGGACGAACGCGCCCATGCTTATCTGGGTATTCCTTGTCATCTGGAGCGTTCGGCTCCGGCGGTGGTGGCCCTGCATGGGACCACCGCGCAGGGAGGACGGCAAACTGCCGGCCTGGAAGGCCCGTCCGACAAGGCTTACCTCGATCATCTTTGCCGTCAGGGTTTCGTGGTGATTGCGCCGGAACATTTTGTTTCCGGACATCGACAGCCGGACGCAGGCGCTTATGAGACGGCGGCATTCTACGAAAAGCATCCCCGATGGACGGCGGTGGGAAAATTCACCTACGAACACTCGCTGGCCGTTGACGTTCTTCTGACCCATGGGGAGGTGGACTCTGATCGGATCGGTGTGATGGGACATTCCCTGGGAGGGCAGGGGGCCTATTACCTGGCGGCTTATGATGAGCGCATCAAGGCCGCCGTCTGCAATTGTGGGGCTGAATTTTTCCGGCATAACCCCACGGTGGAGAATTTTGCGCGGGATCATTGGTATGTTTATTATCCGCATTTGCGGCCCCAACTTCTGGAGGGCCGGATGCCGGCCATTGATATTCACGAAATCATCGCCCTGATCGCACCGCGGGCCTATCTAGATATTCTCGGACTCAATGACGGGAACCCGTTGGTCCAAGACCAGCGGGTGCTCATGCTTTTGAAAATCGCCCGCCTCTATGACCTCTGCGGCGTGCCGGAAAATTTCGGCTTTTATTGCCACGGCCAGCGCCATTCTGTTCGTCCTGAGTCACGGGCTCTCCTTTTAAAATTCTTCGAAAATCATCTCCGCACCGACAGGAATACTCCGGGTTTTCAGGCAGCCTCCCAACCGCCGAGGGTTGAGCCTTGAGGGATGTCGGCGAAGAAGCGCGAGCGTGCCGCGATGGTTTTTGATCAAGAGCCTCGGCGGGGCTCCCGATGGTTGGGGGGGGATTTACTGAAATTTGCGAAGAGAAAAGTGCTCGGGAAAAACATTCCTAAAAATAGTCAATCTTTCTTCTTGTGGAATTTAAGATTCCTGATTTATTGGATTTTGCAGGACAGAGCCCCTTGGGGCGTTGGTAGATTGCTAGTTGTGTTCGTAGCGGGCAACCGCGGGCTCTCAGTGGCGATTTGAAATCCGATCACCGGAAACAGCCGCAGAGACTCACCTCAAAACAACAAAACAATTCCTATGGGAACAAAACTCTACGTTGGAAATCTTTCCTTCGATACTACAGAAAACGACCTTGAAGATCTCTTCAATGGTGTCGGCGCCGTCAAAGAAACCATCCTCATGCAGGACAAAATGACTGGCAAGTCCCGCGGATTTGCTTTCGTCACGATGACCACTGATGAAGAGGCTCAAAAGGCGACCGAAGAACTTAACGGCAAAGACTTTCAGGGTCGGAGCTTGACGGTCAACGAAGCACGTCCTCGTGAAGACTTCGGCGGCAGCGGCGGTGGAAACCGTGGCGGCGGCGGTGGTGGCAACGGCGGCGGCGGCGGACGCGGCGGTTACGGCGGCGGCGGCGGCGGTGGAAACCGCGGCGGTGGCGGCGGTGGCGGTGGCGGCGGCAATCGTCGTTACTAGTCGTCTGATCTCACGCCGCTTGACGGTGTGAAATTTTGACCCAAGCTGAAAAGCTTGATTTGAAACGTCCTGGTGAAAGCCAGGGCGTTTTTTTTTCGAATCGGAGTTCAGCAACCATTCGAAGGGCCTTCCTCAGAGAAGGGCGATGGTTTTTGCGGAGGGGTACCCTGCCAGCGGCTGGCGCTGCACGGGAGACTGGCTGAAAGACAGCCCGAAGGGCGCGATGAGTGGAAGCGAGCAAGTCACTTCCACCTTGCCCGGCAAAGGATCCCGCGAAGGTCTGCCCGCAGTCCTTCGTATTTATGCTTCAACGAATGCCAGGCAAGCGGAGGAGTTGCCCTTCCGCCCTATAAGTGGCGCCCTACGATGCCGGAAGCTGGGCCGCTTGGAGCGCGGCGAGATAGACGTCGCGGACGCTCACGTTCCGCCCGTGGGCGATCGCGCGACAGGAGTCGTATTCCGGAGAGGACTGCACAAGAGCGTCGCCTAGGTATCCGAGTTTGATCCGAACCGGACCGTGAATGGTTTCCACTTCGCAGAAATCTCGTCGCAACTTCATCCGGCGGGTGCGATGATGGCGGAGTCCGAAGGCACTGGTTTCCGTCAGGATGAGGCGGCTCAAGCTTTCGAAATCATCTTCCCTGGCCAGAACCGTCATCACCCAGCCGGGGCGGTTCTTTTTCATTTGGGCGGCGGTAAAAAAGACGTCGAGTGCTCCGGCGGCGAGGAGGCGTTCCATCGCGGCACCGGCCAGTTCCGGCGTGGAATCGTCGAGATTGCATTCGATTTGAATGACTTCATCCGTATCGGCGTTGTGGCTGTCGAGGCTTTGGCCCAAGACCGTTCGGAGCACGTTTGGTCGGGGGGCGGAATCGCGGGTGCCGAGACCATAGCCGGTCTTCTCGACGCGCATTTCCGGCAGTGGTCCGAACCCGGTGGCAAATTCCGCCACGAGGGCCGCGCCGGTTGGAGTGATGAGTTCACGCGGTTCATCGATTTGACGCAGGGGAAGGCCGTGGAGAATTTCCAAGGTGGCCGGAGCGGGGAGGGGAAACCTCCCGTGGGCACAATCAACCCAGCCATTTCCTTCGACCAGGCGGGAGGCAAGAATTTGGTCCGCCCCAATGGCTTCAAACCCGGCGCAGGCCGCGACAATATCCACCAGCGAATCCACGGCGCCGACTTCATGAAAGGCCACTTCCTCGGGTGGTTGACCGTGGATGCGGCCTTCCGCCACTGCTATGCGGGAGAAGGTGCCCACGGCGTGTTTCTTGATAAATGGGCTCAGCGCACTGGCTTCAATCAGGGACCGAATGGTGCGAAAACTGCGGCCGTGGACATGTCCGGGTGTGGTCAAAAGGAGGGAGGCCTTCGGATCGACGGCTTGAAAATGGGGATGAAGGGTAACTTCAAACTTCCAGCCGGAGATGCCCTGACGGGAGCCGCGCTGGAAATGGGCCGTAAATTCCGCGTTGAGACCAAGGGCGCTCACGGCCTTGTGGAAGACCGCTTCTTCAACTCCGAGATCCCGCAGGGTTCCCACAGTCATATCGCCGCTGATGCCGGAAAAACAATCGAGATAGAGGGTTTTCATAGTGCAGAAGCATTTGGAGCCCGATCAGGACCCGCGTCAAGATCGCGTCTGCCGGGTCGGTCCAAGATCAGCCGCAGGGCCGTTCGATGTTCGATACAATAGCCCTTCCCTTGAGACGTTCCTATAACTCGGTCTCCTTCCTGCTTTCAGCGTTTTGTTTTGTCATTACCGCCGTCTGCGAATTAATCGTCCACATCACGGGTTCGGTCCGCGGGTGACAAAAAATCAAGATCCCTCTTGTCCTGCCCGGGTTCGTTCGTTAGGAGATCTCTTTTGGCCATTGGAATGGCCAAGTTCGGAGGCCCTCGCAGGTCATCTTCCAACTTCCCACCTCCGACTTCCATGGATCGCACACCCGCTATTTTTTCCGCCCTCAATCAGGAACATTTTCGCTTTCGGCGTCGGTCGGGCTTGGTCGCAGGAGAAAGTGAAATCGGTTTGACGGACGAATGGATCTGTCGACTGGAGGCTCCTGAGTCTGGATTGACCCTTCGGATGATGGCGGATTTCAAGCGATTTAGCAGCGAGTGTCTCGAAGTGAATTTTGCCGATACGGGAACCCGGGCGGTGGTCTGGCGGATGTTGGGGGACCCGCTTTCGGCGGAGAATTTCGACCGTCAGGATCCGGAGGTCGAGGCGTTTAGCATTCGCGTGGAATCCGACCGGGTGGAGATTTCGGCCCGCCATGAACGTGGGTTGCTCCAGGGGACACATTATTTGGAGTGGATGATGGCGGATCGCGGGGGACCATTCCTCCGGCCCGGGTCTCAGGAGCGGAAGCCGGCTTTTCAGCCTCGCATTTCCAATGGAGTCTTTGTCGAAGGCCATCAAACCTTGGAAAACCCGGGGCAATTTTCCGATGAATACCTCTCCCTTATGTCCCACTATGGAGTCAATGGGATCCACCTTTATACCAGCGTCTGGGAGGTTTTTCGCAGCGAGATACTGCCGGAACTGAATGCGGCCGAAGGGGAAGTGCGCATCGCCAAGTTGCGGGAATTGAATCGGAGAACTTTGGGTTTCGGCATCGATCTTTATTTGCATCTCAATACCCATCCGCTGGGCGGAGACCATCCGGTCTTTGCCGCCCATCCGGAGGTCCGGGGGGCGCAGGTGGAAATATTTTTCGAGGGGGTGACGGGGCGGGATTGGTTTAATCTGTGCAGTGGGAGCGAAAAAGTCCGCACCGGCTATGCCGAAGCCATGGAGGAACTTTTTTCGGCGGCTCCGGAACTCGCGGGCGCGGTCATGATCATCGGAGGCGAATGTTTCTACCATTGTTTCACTCGTCCGGCGGGAGCGGACAATGGCGACACCAATTGCCCGCATTGCCAGGGTAAGTCGCCTTCGGAGGAAGTGGCTCGTCTGGTCAATCGGGTGGCGGCCGGCGTCAAGGCGACCGGGAATCACAAAGCGCTTTATGCCTGGCCGTATTCGGCTTGGATTTGGTCCGCCCACGATCCGGCCGAGGTGGATTGGATCTCCGGACTGGATCCCAGCGTTTCGGTCCTCAGTAATTTTGACGGTTATGATGAGGACCTCGGCACGGGTGGGGGCGTCCGGCTCTTTGACTACAACATCACTTGCATCGGGCCGAGCACGACTTTTGCGCGGCAGGCGGAGCGTTGTCGGGAGATGGGGCGTCCGATCTTCACCAAGGTGGAGACTTGCACCACTCCGGACGCTTTTTTTCTCCCTTATCTTCCGCTCCTTCCGCGTTGGCAGGCGAGGCTGGACGCGATGAAAAAGACGGGCGTGGCTGGCTTCATCGGGCAGTGGAGGTTTTATGGAATGAACGCCAGCCCGCCGGAAGAACTTCAGTATCGCGCCACTTGGGAAAACGATGGCGAGCGGGCGATGGAAAATATTTGTCGCCGGGATTTCGGGTTGGACGACGCGGGGACCAGCCAGACCCTGGGCGCCTGGAAATTGCTCAGCGCGGCTTGGGAGCATTTTCCCTATTCGGCGATGACGTCAGGAGAGCGCGCCGCCTATATGCGGGGGCCGTTTTATTTGGGACCGGCTCATCCGCTCATTTTTGACGTTCAGGATTCCTACCAGCTTCCGGTTTCGTTTCGGCTCTTGCGGGGGGACGCCAAGGAAATGGTTGCCCCAGAGGAATTTGAAGAATTGCAGAGACTGGCCAAGCCCCGCTATGTCAGCGACCTCCTTGTGACTCTGCCCTTTGGAGTGGAACGCTATTTAGAATTGCTGAGGAGCTGCCGAGCGGACTGGCAGGCCGGGTTGGAGACCTTGCGGACCGCCTTGTCCGGCCAGGGCGAACGGGCAGAGCGCGAATTGGGAGTGGTCGAAACGATCGACAGTCACTTGCGCACTCTCGAGAACGTGGTGAAATTTTATCAGGCCCGGGATGTTTTGCAAAACACGGCCTGCGATCCGGCGGCCTTTAAAACCCGCCTCGCGACGCTGCAGGAAATAGCCAGCGACGAGATTGCTAACGCGGAACGCATGCTCTCGATCCTGGAAGCCGATCCCCGCCTGGGATACGGGTATTGTTATGGGCCGGTCTATGATGCGGAAATGGTGCGAGCCAAAATTGTCCAGTGTCGATTCGTCCGGGACGTTGAGTTGCCCCGCTTCAGCCAAGTGGTGCGATTCCACGTCTGGCTGGAGTCGCCTTAGCAATTCTCATGGGCATGGGGGGCCATGCCGTGAAGAGATTGACCTTTTCGGACTAAGAATCCAAAATGAGCTCCTGGGTGGTCCTTCCGCCTGATTATTTATGGTTGTTTATTTTCTTCGTCATGCCGAAGCCGAGCCCGGAAACGGGAACGATGCCAAGCGCAAACTCACTCCTAAGGGACTCGAACAAGCAGAAAAAGTGGGGCGATTTTTTGTCACCCACGGACTGGTTCCGGAAGCGATCATCACCAGCCCGCTCGTTCGGGCCAAACATACGGCCAAAATCGTGGCGAAGAAACTTGGTGGGACCGGGATGATTGAAGGACCCTGGCTGGCTTGTGGAATGACTTTCGAGACCTGTCTGGAGGAATTGCGTCCGTTTGCCAAACTGGCCTCGGTGATTCTCGTAGGACACGAACCTGATTTTAGTCAAACCATCGGAGCCTTTCTGGGCAAGTGCCAACCTGGAGCCCTCAACGTTCGGAAAGCGTCTCTCACCGCCATCGATTTGCGTGATCTTGAACCGGGCGGGGGTCGCTTGCAGTTCTTAATTCCTTCCCGCCTGATGTAAATCTTATGACACCTGAAATCCTCCATTCGACCAACTTTGTTAATGACGCCGTCGGCCTGATTGAGCGCGAGGCCGATATTGCCATCTTTGAACGCGGAGAATTCCGCCTCGCGCTTAGTGGCGGCAACACGCCCCGGCCGGTTTATGAGGCTCTGGCCAAACATCGCGACGCCTGGGAGAAGTGGGTTTTCACCTTTAGCGACGAGCGCTGTGTGCCCCCGGACAGTGCCGAAAGTAACTACCGAATGGCTCGTGAGGCCCTTTTCGACAGGGTGCCGATTCCGGCCGAAAATATCCTTCGCATTCGCGGCGAAGCGGACCCCGCGGTGGCCGCCAAAGAATACGAGGAGCAACTCCGCCAACGGGCCGGAGTGCACCCAATTTATCGGCACGATTTGATGCTCCTGGGCATGGGCGATGACGGGCATACCGCCTCCTTGTTCCCGGGAACCGAGGCTCCGAAAGTGACCGACCGCTGGGTGGTGGAAAATTTTGTTCCCAAGTTTGACAACCATCGCATCACGATGACGTATCCCTTGCTCAATGCCTCCCGGCACGTTTGCTTCCTCGTCAACAGCAAAGGCAAAGACGATGTTTTAGATCAGGTCTTCAGCGGCAAATCCGATTATCCTTGCGCCGCAGTCCGCCCGACCGAGGGGAACCTGACCTGGTTGCTGGGGGCGTAGAGCCGGACTGCGCCATCCGGAGGGCAATTGATTTGACGGGGAAGCTGGATGAAAAGATGAGGGTGGCCCAATCTTGCTCCCCTTCGGGATCTTTTGTGATATAGTAGGTAGTCTTATGCCCGTGCATCCGCGACTTTTGGCCCCCGAACTCCGCCCGATTTTTGAAAAAGTGTCGGCCGGGGAGCGGATTTCCGATCAAGAGGGACTGACGCTCTACGCCAGTCACGACCTCAATGGCATCGGGGCGATTGCCAATCTGGTCCGAGAGCGGATCAATGGCGACGTCGCCACCTACATCAACAACCGCTACATTAATTATTCGAATGTCTGCTTGTTGTCCTGTCAGTTTTGCGCTTTTGGGGCGAAGAAGCGGGAGGCGCACGCCTTCGAGCAAACGAGTGAGGAAATCGTCGCCACTGTTCGCGAGGCGCTCCTGACCGGAATCACTGAGATTCACATGGTTGGTGGACTTCATCCCACCTTGAAAGGGGACTGGTATTTGGAGTTGCTCCGCAGTTTGCGAGCGCTCGACGAAAAATTGATCATCAAGGCCTTCACGGCAGTGGAGGTTCGGCACTTGGCGGAACGGGTCTTCAAGAAGCCTCTGCGCGAGACTCTCGAATTGCTGCGGGAAAATGGCCTCGGGGCCATCACCGGCGGAGGGGCGGAGATCTTTGACCCCGAGATTCGAGAACGAATTGCCCGCGGCAAGGAAAATGCCGAGGAATGGGCCGAGGTCCATCGGACCTGGCATCAAATGGGCGAGCACAGCACCTGCACGATGCTCTATGGCCACATCGAGGAACCCCGCCACCGGGTGGACCACTTGCGGCGTCTGCGGGAGATTCAAGACGAGACCGGAGGCTTCACCGGATTCATTCCCTTTGCCTTTGAGCCGGATGGCGCCCGCCCCGAATTGAAAGGAATCCCTCATGCCACCGGATTTGATGAATTGCGCAATTTGGCGGTGAGCCGGATCTACTTGGACAATATCCCCCACATCACAGCCTATTGGGTCAGCCTAGGATTGCCGCTGGCGCAAATCGCCCTCAATTACGGCGTCGATGATCTTCATGGCACCATCATGGAAGAAAAAATCTTCCACATGGCAGGTGCAAAAACCCCTCAGGAACAAACGGCGGCCGCCTTGGAGAAGGCGATTCGTGAGACCGGACGGATTCCCATGCAGCGGAATACTTTTTATCAACGGATCGACGGTGCGGTTTCCCAGCGGGACGAACTCGTCACCGCCTGATGTCAGCGAATCCCTTGGCTGGTCTCAGGATCGGTGCTGTTTCCTATCTCAATACCAAGCCGCTCATTCATTCGCTGGAGTCCCGGGCGCTGACGCTCGAAGTGCCCGCGCGGCTGGCCGCGCGTTTTCTGGCCGGAGAATTGGATGCGGCGCTCCTGCCGGTCTTTGCCATTTTGGAAGCGGGATCCGGATGCCTGGTTGATGATGTCGCCATCGCCTGTCGGGGAGAGGTCTTTAGTGTCGTTGTGGCGAGCCAAGGCGAGTTTTCGGATGCTAAGGAAATCTATCTCGACCCGTCCTCACGAAGTTCGTCAGCCCTGCTGCGCGTCCTTTCGGCCGAGTTTTATCCCGGCTGTCACCGCTTACTGGAGAGTGCGGCGATCCCGGAAGGGGCGGCTCGCCTCTTGATTGGAGATCCCGCTATTGCCTTTCGCCGTCATCACGGAGCCACTTGGAACTACCATGACCTGGGCTCCCTTTGGCTGCGTCATACCGGGCTGCCTTTTGTCTTTGCGGTTTGGGCTTTGGCGACGGAAAATAAATCGGTGGGGGATGCCTTCCGGGCCGCTAAGGAAGTCGGGCTTCAGGCCCGGGAAGAAATCGCCGCAAGTTGCGACGATCCGGAATTTGTTAGCCATTATCTCAGTGCGTACATCCAATTCGGCTTAGGCCTGGAGGAAAAAAAAGGCCTGAAGCGGTTTGAAACATTGGCCCGCCGACACGGGGTTTTGCCGCAGGGCGGGCCGGCCGGGATTTCCTGGAACTGAAGCGGTTTCGGATTTGGGTCCGGGGAAGACCGGGCTGGGGCGCGGATCAGACGGGGACGAGAAGGGTGACTTTAGGCCAAAGGGCAAAGAGCCCCATGTCGAGGGTCGCCAACTGACCATTCCGACGACGGGCGAGTTCGGCCAGCCAAGCGTCAGTGACCTGACGATGACCGGTGAGCCGCGTGGGAGAAATTTCAGCGTAAGAAAAATTATCGGCCCAAAAGGTGTGCTGGGGGTGCGCATGGAGGGCGTTGAGGGTGGCCCAGGCGGAACCCGCCGATTCGTCCCGGGCAAACTGCATATGCAGGCGCAGAAGCGTCCCCTCGGTGAGGGAACATGTGGCGAAAGGTTCCTCCCGGATGGTGGCCAGCCAGCGGTGAGTTCGGGCGTGATGAGGATGATCGGGCAGGACCATCGCGAGGAGAATGTTGCCGTCAAAGAGGCGGGTCATTACGGTAGGTTTTCGATTTCTATCGGCGAACGTCGAAGGATTTCTGTTGGGCGACCGAGATCATCGTCCATGGCCTTCTGGATTTCCATTGCCGTCAAGAGATGTCCTTTGCCCTCCGTGACAGGAAAGCCAGAGTGCTGGTGCCGACCGGAGATGGCCTCCGAGGGGGACGACTTCGTTCGGCGTCGCAACAAATCGCCCACCGCCTTGCTGATCGAGGTCTTGGTGGCAATAGCGTGGCTCCGCGCCATGGCGTAGAGCTCGTCGTCGAGATTGATGGTCAGCCTCACAAAGATAATCTGGTGCAGTGGTGCAATGGTGTCAAGATAAGCCGATGAGGCGTAGGTCTCTTCGGACTCAATCCTTAAAAACAAAAAGCGATCCGGTCAGGAGAATTCCGACCCCGAAAAGAAGCCAAGTCTGCGAGACAAAATACGGATAAACCATCAATCCAATCCCGATCATGATTGGTTTCAACGTCCCAACTCTTTTTCCGTAAACAAAGGCCGCCATCCCGATGCCCCCGAAGACAATGGCCGCAAAAAGATTGATCGGGGTGGGCATCGGCTTTGAGCTAGTTTAGGTTTTTAAATGACGCTGGCAGCCACTTCGTCCGCGACCATACGGCCCTTGCGGGTGAGATGAGAACGATCGCCTTTACGGGTGAGGAGTCCATGGGCCACGAGGGCGTCGGCCTTGTCCAGGGGAAGAAGGTCGGAGCGGACACCTCGGTTGGTGCGGAGGGTAAACGCGATTTGCTCGACGCGGCGGGTGGCCGGATCGACAGTTTCGCGAAAGTCGGCCGGGTCGGTGCCTGCTTGGAGGTGGGCGATGTAGGCCGAGGTGTCGCTGACGTTTTTCCAGCGTTCGGTGCCGACCGAAGAAAATGCGCTTGGCCCTAATCCGATGGAATCATGACCAAACCAATAGGCGAGATTGTGGAGGCATTCGCGTCCCGGTCGAGCGTGATTAGAAATCTCATAACTCTCGTACCCGCCGGCGGCGAGGGTATCCATCGTCATTTCAAAAAAATCGGCATCGAGGGCTTCGTCGGGCCGGAATTCCCCTCGGTTGAGACGGAGAAAGTACTCAGTGTCTTCCTCATAGGTGAGGCAATAGGCTGAGATGTGGTCAGGCTGGAGGGCGAGGGTCGTTTTCAGGCTGGCATGCCATTGGTCGGACGTCTGACCGGGAATCCCAAACATGAGGTCGAGGTTGATATTCTCGAAGCCAGCTTCGCGGAGGATCTCGTAGCTGCGCCGGGCTTGTTCGCCGCTATGGACGCGGCCGAGGGTTTTCAGCAACTCCGGGTCCCAGCTTTGCACGCCCATGCTGACCCTGTTGACGCCGAGGGCCCGCATGGCGGCGGCTTTTTCCAGCGACACCGTGGCCGGATTCATTTCCATGGTGAACTCGGTCACCTGGGAAAAATCGATCCGGTCCCGGAGGCCTCCGATGAGGAACTCGAGTTGGCGGGTGGAGAGGGCGGTGGGGGTGCCGCCGCCGAAGAAAATCGTTTTGGGCTGGAGGTCCGGGGACCGTACCTCCCCCTCGGCCAAAATCGCATCAAGAAAGGCCTGAGTTTTATTGCGGTCGCTTGCCTCCTTGTAAAAGCTGCAATACGGGCACACCTTGGGGCAAAAGGGGATGTGGACGTAGAGGTGGGCGATCATGGAACCTGAAAACTAGCAGAAAATTTGTAAAATCGGCGATGAGATTTCTAAAAACGACGGGGGTGTTGTTGGTATTGGGAGCCGTGCTGGGCTCCTCCTTGGCTCACGCCCAGGTGGAGGAAAAGAGCAAGCTCTATTATGCCATGGATACGGAGGCTTTGGGCCCCCAGCGGGTTCCGCGGGCCAGTGTCGTCCAGCGGATGGTGGACAGTTTGATATGCAATTTGACCGGAAAGACCACTGTGGCCGAAGGGTGGAAAACGCTGGTCTCGCCTACAGATACAGTGGGGATCAAGGTTTCTGCCAGTGGTCGGAACGTGAGCGGAACCCATCCGGCCGTGGTCGGCGCCATCGTCAAAGGGTTGCAGGAAGCGGGGGTGCCGGCAAAGAAGATCATCGTCTGGGACCGCAATATGGAGGACTTGCTCGCCGCCGGCTTTCAAGCCTCGGGGGGCGGTTACCAACTTGTGGGGGTAGACCCCGCCTCCGGCTATGACTCGAAGGCGCAGGTCAGTGCACCAGTCCTGGGTAAATTAATTTGGGGGGATCGGAAATTCGGAGACACCTCCGGGATGGACTTTTCCGAACGTCTTGGCGAAAGTGATCAGCTTAGCAGCCAAAGCTACTTTGCCCGTGTCCTCAGCCAAGAGGTGACCAAGGTCATCAACGTCCCTTCGCTCACCGACAGTTTTCTCACCGGAATCAATGGCGCCATCGCTAACATGACCGTGTCCAATCTGGATAACTGGCGGCGTTTTGCGAAATCGGCTGCCGGAGGGGATTTTTACCTCGCGGAGATTTACGCCGACCCGGTCATTCTCGACAAGGTGGTGGTGACCATCCTGGACGCGCTGGTGTTGCAATACGCAGGGGGACCATTTCCCAACCCCAACTACCTCATAGACAACCTCGCTCTTTTTGCCAGCAAGGATCCCATCGCCATCGACGCCACTGCGGTCCGCTTGATCGATGAGATGCGCACGTCGAGCAAGCTACCCTCCATCCGGCGCATGACCACTTATGTCGAAGCCGGGGCAGATTTGGGACTGGGCCAGTACGGAGAATCCCGTATCGAAACCGTCAGGGTGGGGGTGGAAGGATTGCGCTGAGAGTAGGTTTTTTCGTGTAAAGACGTAATGGGGTCGTAATGGGGTCGTAATGGGGTCGTATCTTTATTCTTGCGATTTGGAGAAAGGGACCGGAGAAGAAGGGATGCCGAGAATGCCGAGAGTCGAATTCGAAGGGGCGGTCTATCATACGATGTGCCGAGGAAATCGTCGGGAGAAGATATTCTGGGATGACAGGGATCGGGAGATATTCGTGGCGACCCTCGAAGAAGTATCTGGGCGAACGGGATGGAGGGTGCATGCCTTTGTGCTGATGGCAAACCACTATCATCTGCTGCTGGAAACGCCGAAGGCGAATCTGGTGCGGGGAATGCATTGGTTCCAGGCCACCTACACAGCACGCTTCAATGCCAGACATCGGCTCGTGGGGCATTTATTCGCAGGGCGGTACAAGGCCCTCCCCATGGAGCCGGAGGACCGGAGGCATTTCGGCACGGTATCCGACTATATTCATCTTAATCCGGCGCGGGCAGGAGTGACAAAAAGCGGTGAGTTGACGGGGTATCTTTGGAGCAGTCTCCAATGGTATGGAGTAGCAAGAAAGAAGCGTCCTCAATGGCTAGAGGTGGAAACGGTGCTGGGAGAACGCGGGTTTGCCGATCGGACGGAAGATCGACGAAGGTACCTTGCATGGATGGAAGAACGGGCTCTCGAAGGGAGGAACGCTGGCGATGCAAAGTCACTGAAGCGGGGTTGGTATCTCGGCGGTCACGAGTTCAGAGATCGATTGCTGGAGATGGCTCGGGGCGAGGTCAGAAGTTCACCCGCACTGCGTGATCACAGCGAAAGGCAGGCTGAACAACTGGCCTCGACAGGGCTGCAGCATTTTGGATTGAAGGATGGAGATCTACGGGAACTTTCGAAGGCTGATTGGCGGAAGCGCGCGGTGGGTCACCTAATAAAAACAGAAACGACCGCGTCGCTCAGCTGGATTGGGCGGCGGTTACAGATGGGCACGGATGCATACGTGAGCCGACTGTGCTCGAGGATTGACGATTTGGAACAAAATCCCCAAGTCCGTCGGTGGCTAAAAACCGTTGCAAAATCAAAGCGGGAACACAAATGACAAAAATAAGACGCGACCCTTTTGTTGCCTTCGGGTCAGGGGTCAGATCTTCTTGGTCCGGGATATTGGGGAACTGTGGTGGAAGAAGAAGGGGTGGCGGCGCAGGAGCGCAATGGACCGTGCGGGGGTCGGGCGGTCAACCGAACTGGCGTCACAGGGAATAGGGAACCCGGACTCGGGGGTCATTGGAGTCAAAGTCTTTAGAATTTCGGGTTACCATGATGCAGCCCTCTTGGTCGGCACTGGCAAGTATCGTGGCGTCGGGAAGCTTTAATTTTCGATGTTTCCTTTCGATCACGGCTTGTCGGGCGACTCCGGTGGTGAGTTCGATACATTTCATTGACTGGAAGAGCGATTCCGCAGCGGCCCGCTCGGTATTATTTTCTGCACCACACATCACTTCGATCCATGAAATGATCGAAAATAGGGGCTCGGAGTATCGGTCGATTTCTACTTTTGCTTCGGGATGTCCCTGCAAATAGTCGATAAGAATATCACTATCGATGACCGCCTTCATCGATCCCACTCGGCTCGCAATTCATTGACAAAAGCTCGGCTATCAATTTTTCGCTTCCACGCGCCAAAGGCATTGTCCCTGGCACTAACGGCACTTTCGGACAGCATGTTTTTGAGTGCCCGTCGGATCGCTTCTGCTCGCGAAATTTCCTGACGTTTGCAGATCTCAGCAAGAGCAGTTACGTCTTCGTCCGGAATGTCGATTATGGTTCTCATGATGACGGCATCATATATCAATATAAGAAAAATGCAAGATCTGCCCCGAAAAGTCGGACGTGGACGGATCACCGGATGCGGGGTCGTCGTGCGGCACCGAAATGAGATCATCAAAGAGAATTTTTTGAGATCGCCGGATGGGGAAGATGTCATTAAAGACCCGGGGTGGATTGGTTGCTTCTCAAAAAGGTCTCTCGCTCGTTTTACCTGACGTTGCGTCTGCTGCCGGGTCCGGTGCGGGAGACGATTTCCTTGGCCTACCTGCTGGCTCGGTTGTCGGACACCGAGGCGGATGGGGTGGTGACCGATGGCGAGGCGGAGTTGCTGGCTCGCAAGGACGAACTCATAGGGTGGCTTTCCCAAGCCTGGGATCGGAAAGAAATTGAGGGCGTTTGGGCGATGATTCGGGAAGGGCAGGAGTTTGATGGGCAACGGTTTAATATGCGGGATGGAAAAAAGCCGGAACCGCTGACAGGCGCGGAGTTGGAGCGTTACACCTATTTGGTGGCAGGGTGCGTGGGTGAGTTCTGGACTGCGATTTGCTATAAACACCTGCGAAAATACGGTCTGCGTCCGGAGGGGGAAATGACCCTCCTGGGGATTCATTTCGGTCAAGGTCTGCAGTTGGTCAACATTCTGCGGGATCGAGCCGGGGATGCTCGGATTGGACGGGTCTATGTGGAGCCGAAGTCATGGAATGCAACTGTCCAGTGGGCCCGGGCGTGTTTGGACGATGCGGAATTGTATGTCCGGGCGGTGAGGCCATGGCGGGCGCGGGTTGCCTGTGCCCTGCCTCTTCTTTTGGCCAGGGAAACCCTCGACCTGGTCGAACAGGATCCAAAAGCCTCCAGGGTCAAAGTCTCTCGTGGTCGGGTCCGGTGTTTGGTCTTGCGCGCTTTTTGTTTTCGAAAACGCTCGGAAGGCGGTTGATAGTTGAGCGACGGAAGTTCCGGCGTATGCCGCTGCTGCGGCCAAGCTTTCAAATTTTTCTAATCACACTGCTCTCAGCCTCTGCTTTAGCTTTCTTCCTCTTCGCTGGAGGGGATCATCCATTCGCGCATTAAGACCGCAATGCGTTTGACGGGTGGGTCGGTGAGCATCTGCGCGGCTGGAGCGTTGATTGTCTTGATGGCGGCTTCGGGCACGCATTGTCTCCAGGCGGATTCCGCTTCGCGGGTCCGGTCGGCTCCGAGGATGATCCCGGCGGGACCGGGAAGGGGCTTGGCTTGGAAGTTCTTTAGCGCGGTTTGGTGGGCGGCCACGACGGGATTTTTGGAGAGAGTCGGAGCTTCGGTTGCAGGTCGGGCGAAGAAGCGGGAGAGGGCACGCTTCCAGGTCCCGTCGGTTGGGGGCGGCGGAGGTTCCGTGCCAGTGAGAACCAAATAAGGAACCTGGCGGGCGGCGACGCGGAGTTGGCGCGCCATTTCCATTGCAAGGATGGCCCCAAACCCGTGACCGACAAGATGGAAGGGCCCATCCGGATCGAGTAGACAAATCGCTTCGACCAAGGCGGCGGCTTCGGTTTCGACGGTAAGATGACACGCGGACGCATCCTGGAGGCCCCGGGCCGTGGTGCCGTGGATGGTCCAATCGGATTTGAGCAACTTCGCCAGAGCTTGGTAGGGCGCAGGGCTTCCGTCCAAGTCATGGATGAGGAAGAGGGTGGGCGCGTCGGCGGTTTCGTAGAGGAGAACCAAGGGGTCCCAGAGCTTGGCTGGGCGTGAAATTTGGGCAGGAGAAGCCGGAGCGGGTTCGTCGGCTGGAGAGGGGGGAAGAGTTTTTTGGGCCACCGCGGGTTGAGGCAGGGCATCCGTTTGAATGGTGCCGCCGAGGGTGAGGGGGAAGGCGTCCACGATCTCGAAAAAATCGGGCCGGAGTTCGGTTGGCAGGTGTTGGGTGGCCTGCCGGATGGCGGCGGGCAGCGGGGGTTCCGCTCCGGAGGCGAGGACGGCCCAGGCGAAGGGCGCGGAGCCGGCACAATGGACGTCGATGATATCGGGCAATTGGCGAAGCGCCCTCTCGGTGGCGTCGGTCTCCGGGGCGGGGAGATGAAAGGCACCGGAGGCATCGCGCCAGGCGGAAAGGGCGTAAGACTCGGACTCCTCGTCGGGGAAGGTGATCTTTAGGGTGCCGGCATGGTGGGGCGGCAGCGGGTGTCCGGCGGAATCGAGCAAATCGGCTTTGAGCCCGGGAGTCGGCCGACCTATGGGGAGGGTGGCGACGGTGAGGGGCGTGGGAAAATGGGCGTCCTCCATGCGGATGGCCGCGCCGGAAAGACCGGCTGGGCTATAGAAGAGGATGCCTCGAGCCGGGCTCTCCTGCAGGGTGGTCCAAGCGGCTTCGGGGCCGAGGCGGGCGGAGGTGGCCTCGATGCAAATGGTGCGGAGCGAGTCGGGAATCACGCTGGGGTCTCCGGCCGCCCGGGCACTGAGGACCCGCCATTGATCGACGGAGAGGCGGAGGTGGGTGAGAGCCGGAGTCTCCGGGTCGATCAGTTGGAGGGTGTCGGAGGGATTTGGCAGGACGACGGTGGCGCCGGAAAGCAATCCAACCATGAGCGTTTCCACAAAAGCGCCAGTGCCGGCGGCGGCCTGGAGGCCGATGCGATCACCGGGTTCCAGGGCCCAGAAAGTACGAGCTTCGTCGCAGGCGGAGGCCACAAAGGCGGTGGTCAGAGAGCGGAGGGCTGGGGCTTCGTCTGTCTCGGTGCCATTGAGGAGGAAGGCAATGGGAGCGATCTCGGATTTTGCGTTACCGGTGGCTGCGGAGATGGTTTCCCAGTCCTGGTCGAGCACAAGCAGGCGGTGTGGGGAGCCCTCGAAAATCGATTTGGTTTCCGAATCACAAATGATCAACTCCACATCCGAAGGCGCGATGCGGGAGGTGATCCAAGCGGTGCTGGATCGCGGATCCAACGGAACGCAAGTGTCCCCGGCCCGAAGGATGCCGAGAAGGGCGACGGGTAGCCAGGAGGTGGGAGTGAGGCAAACGGCGATGTTCCAGCCATTGGCAACATTTTCAGTGTGCAGCCAACTGGCGAGAGCGGAGGCATGGGCGTCGAGATCGTCGTAGGTGAGGTCGGCATCCCCGGGACCGACGATGGCCGAAATCTCCGCGTGCCGCCGCGCGACGATGGCGATTTCTTTTTCCAGGGAGAGCCCGGATCGGTCTGAGCTTTCTGGTGCAGGGCAAGCAAGAGCGCTGCGTTCGGAGGCGGTCAGGATGTCGAGGGCGCTGACTTTTTGGCTAGGGTTGGCCAGAATGTCTTCAGCGATTTTTGTGACCCGTTCGAGCAAGGCGTTGGCCTCGGACGCCGGACAGTGGGAGGGATCGGCTTCAATCTGCAGCGCGATGCGGAGGCCATCGCGGAGGTGAAGGGAAAGCGGAAATTGCGAATGGGTGACCAGCTTGGCGTCGGCATTGATCCATCGGGGGAGGGCATCGTGCAGGCGGTCGTTGAGCGAGGGATGCGACCAGAAAAAAGCGGCGGAAAAATCTTCCAGCGTCCGGACCGGGTCTGCCAAAAGCAAACATCGTTTGAGTCCAATGGCGGAATTGCGGGCGCGTTCGGTTTCGCTTTTGGCCACGTCTTTCAACCAGGCTTCGACGGATCGGGATTGGTCGAGAGGAGGATGACAGGGGAGGATGTTCTCGGCGGTGTCATTGGCGTCGGACGCGAGAAAAGTAGCGCGTTCGCTGGCGGTGAGTCGGCTGAGAACCAGGGACCAAATGGCCAGGAAAGCGTCGCGGGGTGCTATGCTCAAACGTTGACAAAGGGCTTTGAAATCCCGGGAGGCTTCGCGCGAAAGCAGGTGCTCGGGAGTTTGCAGACGAGTGATCTCGGTGGTCGCGGCCGGACGGGGATAAATGGTGAACTCCGTCGACGTGGCGTTTTGGGCGTGGAAGCGCGTCCACCATTCTGCCACCGCAGGGACCGGGGGGGAGACGAGATCCGATTCGTCATCGGCGGCAGGGGTGACGCCATCGAGGGCTTCCAGCCATTCGCAGAGTAGATGAAAGAGGGTGTCCTCATCGAGGAGGAGCTTGGGAAAGGAGATGAGTTGATGACAATGACCGCCGGGAAGCTCGATGGCTTGAAAGCGGAGCAGCGGCGGATTGGCGGGATCGAAGGGTTGCGCTGCGTCGGCTTCGAGGAGCGTATTCCAGCGGGCCGGAATCTCAGCGATCGGGACGTCCTTCCAATCGTGAAGGGCCCAGGAGGGTTTTCCGGACTCGGCGATCCGCTGGACCGTCTCGCCATTGGAGGATTTTGAAAATCCCGAGCGGAGAATACGGTGCGAACCGACCAATTGCTGCCAAGCCGCTTGGAGAACAGTGGCGGAGCGGAGTTCGCCCAGATTTAAAGAGAGCTGGGCATTTTGCAATGCGGGATCGGTCGCCTGGGCATGTAAAAAATAGGCCGTTGCATAGGAGGGAGGGGCGACAGTTTCAGGCATGATGGAAAATGTTTTAGAGTCCGGCGTCGGTGACGGCCCCCAGCGAAGCGGTGGTGACGGAGGCGGCGTATTTCGCCAGCACACCGCGGTGGTAGCGGGCTTTGGGCTGTTTCCACGATTTGAGGCGGGTGGCGATTTCTTTCTTCGAGAGGCCGAGGGTCAGGGTGCGGGTGACGGCATCGATGGTGATAGGATCGCCATTTTTGACGATGGCAAGTGGGCCGCCGTCGAAGGCTTCCGGAGTGATATGTCCGACCACAAACCCATGGGTGCCTCCGGAGAAGCGGCCGTCAGTGATCAGGGCGACGTCCTTGCCGAGGCCGCGTCCCATCACCGCACTGGTGGGCGAGAGCATCTCGCGCATCCCGGGGCCGCCGCGTGGTCCTTCATAGCGAATGACGATGACCGCGCCGGCTTTGATTTTTCCTGCGAGGATCGCGGTCATGGAGGATTCCTCGCTTTCAAAGACCCGGGCGGTGCCGGAGAATCGCGTGCCTTCCTTGCCGCTGATCTTGGCCACTCCGCCGTCGGGGGCGAGGTTGCCGCGAAGGATGACGAGATGGCTTTCCTTTTTGAGCGGCTTCTTGAGCGGGGCAATGATTTGCTGGCCCTTCGGGTAGCGTTTGAACTTGGCCAGATTCTGGCGAAGGGTTTTTCCGGTGACGGTGAGGCAGTCGCCATGGAGAAGACCGGCGCCGAGGAGTTCCTTCATCATCGGCACGATGCCACCGATCTCGATCAATTGGCTCATGAGATAGCGACCGCTGGGTTTCAGATCCGCAAGAACCGGCACGCGTTTGCCGATGCGGGTGAAATCATCGATGGAAAGTTTGATCTTGGCGGAGTGAGCAATGGCGAGAAGGTGGAGAACAGCATTGGTCGAACCGCCGAGTGCGATCACCACGGTGATGGCATTTTCCATCGATTCGCGGGAGAAAATGTCCGAAGGACGGATGCCTAGTTTCAGCAGATTGAGGACGGCGGCTCCGGCGTCCCGGCAATCTTTGACTTTGTGAGCCGAGACAGCGGCTTGAGCGGAACTGTTCGGCAAGCTCAGGCCCATGGCTTCAAGGGCGGAGGCCATCGTGTTGGCGGTGTACATGCCTCCGCAGGAACCGGGGCCGGGGATGGCGCAGGACTCCACCGCTTGCAATTCTTTTTTGGTGATTTTGCCGGCCGCTTCCTGACCGACGGCTTCAAAGACCGAGACCACATCGAGATTCTGACCGTTGAGGCAGCCGGGGAGAATCGTGCCGCCGTAAACAAAGACCGACGGTCGGTCGAGCCGGGCCATGGCGATGCAACACCCCGGCATGTTTTTGTCGCAGCCCCCGATGGCAACAAAGCCGTCGTAGCCCTGACATCCGATCACCGTTTCGATCGAATCGGCGATGACCTCGCGGGACACGAGCGAGTATTTCATTCCCTCGGTGCCCATGGAAATCCCATCGGAAATAGTGATGGTATTGAAAATCGTGGCCTTGCCGCCAGCGGCGTCCACTCCCATGGCCGCTTGCCGGGCCAGTTCGTCAATGTGCATGTTGCAGGGCGTGACCATGCTCCAGGTCGAGGCGATGCCAATTTGGGATTTGGAAAAATCGGCTTCCCGAAATCCAACCGGATAAAGCATGGCGCGGCTCGGCGCGCGGTGCTGGCCATCGAGGACAACGGACGAATGGGGTCGAAGGTTTGGGCTTCTTTTCGGGTGGGATTTGGCAGTCATGATCAGGTCATCGTATGGGAGGGGGCGCCGTCCCGCCAAGGGAAAATGCGACTACTTTTCCCCAGCTTCGGAGGCCTCGATCGCAGTGATGGAATCCTCTATGGCTGTCGTTTGCTCGGGATTGAGGTGTCCTTGATCTAAAACCTCGTGATAAGTTTTGAGCGCCTTCTTGTTCCGTCCCAATTTCGCATAGGCCTGAGCGAGATAGATCTGGTAGTGAATCACCGGTTGGCCAGCCCGAGCCGTGAGGTTGACGAGGTGTTCCAGGGTTTCCGCTTCCGTAAGAGAATCATTTCTGGCCCGGGAGATTCGAGCCAGGAGAAAGAGCGAATAGGGATCGTTGGGGTTTCTTTGCAAAACGTAGGAGATATCGTCGTGCGCTTCGTTCAATTCGCCGGTTTCGAGTTTGGCAAGCGTTCGGACCAGGCGGGGCTGGGCGGCGTCGGGAGCGGCTTCAAGGGCGGCATCGGCGTGGGCGACGGCCTCGTGCCATTTCTTGTGGCCGGCGGCGAGCGTGGCGGCATGGCTTTGCACGTCGGCATTATTCGGGCTCAGAGCGAGGGCCCGATCCATGGCGGCCTTGGCCCCAGAGAGGTCGTGGACGGCATCGAGGCGGGAGGCGAATTGGGCCAAGTAGAGGGCGGTTTCCTCATCGCTCGGAAACGAAATCGTGTCGATCTCCGGAGTTGGCGGCGGGGTTCCCGGTCCGCGAAAGAAAAGAAATCCTTGATTGGTGACTTGGGCAAGATGCCAATCCGGAGAAGTGAGGAGATGGGAGAGAAGAACTCGGTATCTGGTGATCGGGCCGGTGAGGAGGACAGATTCCCATTTATTTTCGCGAAGCGCTTGGCGCCAGGCTTGGGAATTGTTCACGAGCTTGGGGTCCGTGACAGGCACGTCACGAGCCACCTCCGGAGCAAGCAAAAGGAGTGCCGCTCGAGCTTCGGCATTGGAGAAAATGGTCTGGGCCTCGATTTTCTTTGCCGCGGCCATGAGGTCCACCGGAGCGATTAATTGAAGTGAGGTGATACGGGAATCCCGTTCTCGGAGAAAAGCAAGGACGGCGGGCCATCCCGTGAGGAGAAGAAGTCCAGTCGCAGCAAGAAGGATAAACCGGCCGTGACGGAGACGCGTAAAGCGGATGAGAGCCCAGATCCCAAGGAGGCCGAAACCGACGAGCACGGTCCAAGTGAGAAAGACGGAGAACCACTGTCCGCTCGCCAGTCGCGAGACTCCGCCCGACTGCCAAAGCCAGCCGTTGAGGGAATCGCGCCATCCGGTCAGAAGCGAAACCTGAACCGATTGGTCTGCTGCCAAGCCCCGGGCGGCCGAGGCCAGTGCGGCAACGGAAGGGAGGCTGCCGACGAGAGGCAAGGCATGCAAAAATCCGCAGAGCAGCGAAACGACTGCAAGGAGAAGGGTGGAGAGAATAGCGGAAGATCGGCCCATGGTGAAGGAATTGAAGGAACGTCGCGCTCCGCGCGGAATCAAGCAAGGAAAGGTCCGAGGGAAGATTTTCTTTAATCTTTGAAAATAACGCGTTGCGTTTCTTGGTGATCCCATCGACTATGACGGACCCGTTTTTTACGGGTTGGTAGCTCAATGGTAGAGCAGTGCCCTTTTAAGGCATTGGTTGTGGGTTCGATCCCCACCCAACCCACTCCCCTTTTCCCTAGGGAACCCGCTTAGATACAGGCTCAGCGGGCTTTTCCCTTTCTCAAACGAGAAACATAGAGAAACACTGAAAAACACCTAAAAACACCTATTTATGGCAGCAAGATGGCAGCAAGATGGCAGCGGATTGGCAGCGGAACGCCCCGTTTTGATGTTCTTGGCTCGGCAATCTACCCCCATCGGGGCCTTTCCGGCATCGGCGGAGAAATAATCCGCTGCCAAAAAAGATGGCAGCAAGACGGCCTTGGAAGAATCATTCCGCGATTCAAACCGAAATCAATCCGCCACTGGTGCCGGAATCAAACCCATCCTTGCAAGCCGGCGTTGCGCCTGGCTGGCGAGAATTCGCTCCCTGTTGGCTTGGTACCATTTTTTCAAATATGCCCGCCGATGCTGGCGGCGGAGGTGCTTGGCGAGCATGGGTCAATCCTCCTCTTCATCCGGGCCTGGCCCGACGTGGGGGTCTGGGCCTTCTCTGCTTGAGGGGCGCCTGTTGAGAGCTTCAAGGATTTGCCCAACTCGGTCGGCGTTTTCGCGGCCCTTCTCGGTGATTTCGAGTTCAGTTTTCATGGGTCAAAAAAAGGTGCTCCCGCCGTGCGCCGTGGTCGGCAGGAGCGTTCTCCGGCAATGGTCAGGGCCAATAACCCAGACAGGCGGCGGAGTGCTGTTTAGGCAAAAGTTCATCGTGCGGTCTGGAGCCATCCCGGCCATTGCCCTTGGCGAGCCAGCGGGGGCAAATTGCGGATGATCTCGCTGATGCGCTGCTCGCAAGCCATCGAAGGCGGAAAACTCAACGACAAGCCCTCGGCTGTTTCCGAGACGGCCCTCCAAAGCCCCCGCTCCAAAGCCTCCGTGGTCAGGGTCGGGTTAAACTCGAAGCGACGCCCCCTTGCATGGAAGAGCCGTTGCAGGCGTTCGAGGTTCGCCAACACAATCGGCCGGAGCGGGTCAGGTTGTGGGTTTTTCCAGAACATTGTTAGTCCTCGGAAACAAGGTCTCGGAGCCAGCCAAACCCCGCCCCCACTGGCGAGAGCTTCGGCGAGCGGAACTCAACCGGCCAGCCATTTTGAAGGTGCCAGATTTCAACGAAAACGCTTTTTAAAACAACGTCCCGGTGAAGCTCGTAGGTCGTGATCGCGTTGCCCTCAACCATTTTCATTTCTGAAAGCTGCTCTCCGTATTTGACCAGCCGCTCCTCGGCTTCCAAGGCGAGACCCTCAAATTCCGGCCAGCGTTTTTCAGCAAGCCGCTCGCAAAGGTCAGCGGCGAAATTTCCCGCCTCCCGCTCGATCAGAAGAAGGTCGGTGAGTGCCTTTTCGTAGCTCGGGATATCCATTGCCGAAAGTTCCCGGCGGTGACGTTCGGCGGCCACTGAGTTGTTGTCTCGAGTTGCTTCAGTGAGTTGTCCGCCCGCCGTTGCAATATCATTTTCGGCCTTGGAAGCGGTCGCGTTTTTGTGCCGGGTCAAGATCGCGGCAATGACGGCCCTGTCCTTTTTGTCGAGGTGTGCATCCAGATACTTTTTCGCGGGGAAGCCTGGCCAATTTGCAAGGCCAGAAAGGAAGTATGTCGGGTGATAGTCCGCGCGGCGCGGCCATGGGGTGACGCACTGGGAATCAGGCTCAATAGGGGTTTCGGTAGGATTGTTCATGGGTCAGATTTTGGCGGAAACTGCATTGAGGGCGGCGGCAAGGGCCGAACCGTGTTTTGTCATTTGAGCGCAGAATTGTGTCTTGCCTTGAACTGTCCTTAGGTCCGTGCGGTTCCGGTCCAAAATGATTCCGCTGTCGATCTTTTTTACTACGGCGTGAAGGTCTTCCAGTTCGCGCCAACACGCCCCGCCCATGGCCTGCGCCAAGCTCCAAAGCTGGCCCATGGCACGAGCGTTTCTCAACCGCTCGTCGTCGAGTGCAATTTTCTGGCTACGAAGTTTCCCTTCGCAGTTCGCGAAGTGGATTCCACCGATCTTCTGAACATCGGCCGGGGAAAAAGTTTTTGCTGAGTTTGGGTGGGTGCCAGCCGTGCCGAGTCGAAGTTCGGTGGCGAGTTTGGCGACGGTCACCGAGTCCGTTTTAAGGAGCGCGGCCAGTTGACGTTGAGAGAGATAATTTTGCATGTGGAAAAAATATCCGCACTCCCCGCAAGTGTCAAGAGAATTGTTTAGGGGCCTAACTGTCAGGCGACGAACTATCGTCAAGCGCGGCGAGCGCGGCAGACACGGCGGCCAGAACTTCCAGCGCTTGACGAAGCCGGTGAGCCTGCTTCCCCGGCGAACCCGCCTCCGCTTGAGCGAACAGGATCATCACCGTCGCCGTGAGTATTCCCCGACGGGCGGCGGCGGCTGTGTCGGCGGTGTCGGCTGTGAAATTAAATGCCTGGCCGACTTCGGCTGCGATGGTTGCCAATACGGTGAGTTTTGTCATAGAGCGGTACCGGTTTCGGCGACTTTCCGAGAGGCGACGGCGACAAGTTGGCCTACTTCGGAAATCATCGCTTCCACGGCGCAGCGTCCGGCGTCCGGATTTTCGGGATTCGCCCGCTGGCCGTATCGGTGTGGAGCGTTCTTTAGTCCCTGAGAAACGGCCTCCAAGCTGGTCAGGATAAAACGGATTGCGTCATCCGTGCGCATAAGGTCGCCAGCCACGCGCCTTGCTTCGAGCCGCTCGGATGCGAGGGCGATCTCTGCTCGTTCAGCTTCGGCCAGCGCACGGCGAAGGCGGACAGAGGCCATGGTTGCTCCCGGGGCCGTCGCTCTTCCAGAAACACTTCCAGAAAGTTCCCCGCCTGCTTGCATTTGCCGGACGCGCCTGGGGGTGACCCCAAGCTCGGCGGCGAGACTGTCCACCTCGGCGTTTCTCGGCCGGCCGACTTTGCGTTTTGGGATATTGTTAGCCATGTTGATAGTTAGGTGGTTAATTAAATACGGGAAATCCGAAAAACGTCAAGCTCGATCAAATGACGAGAGAGATATCAACCGCGGAGCGCATATGCCTGCGGGAGCCTTCCTGATGGGGCAAGGGGGTGTTGGCTTCGGTGCTTCGCTTGTTTTTTTTAGGTGGGTCAATTAATTGACTAACCTCAACCTTCGGCTTTCATCGCGTGCGCGGTTTTTGATTCGTCGGGCTTTGATGTTTTAGGCAATTTATTGCCTGAAACACCTTCGGCTTTCATCGCGTGCGTCTTGGTTAGTTCCGCTGCCTGTTTCTCCCGTCGCTCCTTATCCACGGCGGCCGCAATCACCTTCAGCACTGGCCCGACGATGCCCGACGAATGGCTTGGTTGGCTAAGTGATGGCGCTGGCTTGCTCTCCGGCTTTGATAACTTCATTGCCGATATTCAATACGGCGCGGCATCTCCACCATGCCCAGCGTTCGACAAGTGCGGCGGCTTTGGCTGGAGTGTCGGCAAAGACAACCGGCAAGCCGCGGCTCTCGATGGCATGAAGAGAATTGATGATGGCCTTCGGGCTGGCATTGCTCCGGTATCGGTGCGATGCGATATCGTATTCGGTTCCGACTATGAGCAACCGGGCGAAGGGGCAACCCCTAAGCCTGTCGATCTCTCGCATGAATCGTTCGCGGCCTGATGTGAGACTCCCCACAAGATCGGAGATGGACTTTCGTTCGATGGCGAAATCGGCTTCGAGTCCGGCAACGGAATAATCGCCCTGGGTCAACGTCGCGGTGCGGAATGGCAGGCTTTGGAAGACGAGCGGCGTTTGCTCTCTGGTATCCACGATGATGGTGGGCATGATCGCCGTTATTGAATTACGGACCGGCAGGGGTTGGAATGGTTCGTTCATGGTCAATAATTGTTCCACCCCAAACGAACAAAGGTTGCGTCTCCTTTTTCTGGTGCACCCTCCCTTTCTGTCTCGTCTATGAACTCAGAGAAGGACTCCATGTCATCAGCGAAAATCTCACATGACTTCACAACCTCATCGCTGTGCTTGTTCACTGGCAAGTATCCGAGTGGGACAAGCTTTTTGTGGAAATAGTCGAGAGCTTCAGCTTCAACTTCCGAGTATCCTAAATCAACCAACTCTGAAACAGAACACCAACGTCGGAGCTTGCCTCCGCCGTGCGCACCTCTCCGGGACGGAGAGGGTGGTTCTTTTTTCTTATTAGGGGAGTTTTTAGAGGAGTTCTTGGGTACTCTCTGCTTTTCTAGGGATTTTCCATCCGGGGGTAACGTTGCACCAAAAAGGGGCAACGTTGATTTGATAGTATAAATGGAGTGCGCCCGCTCCTTTGAGCCTTGGACGTATTGCTCTTGAATATCACAAAGGCCGACCGTTTTTAGCAGGGAGAATCCCTCGGCGGCGTGATTGTAGGAATATCCCATATCACGAGCGATGGAAGATATTGACCGCTGAAATGTCTCAGCGCCTTCGAGGTTTGCAATGCGGCGTGATGCCACGTATGCGGCCACGACCTTCCGCCGTGTGGCCTCACTGTCGAAGGTTCGTTCAATGAGTCGCAATTCCTCTTCGTAGATTGCGAACCACCCTTTGTGGGGTTTGTGGATAGGGTCACTCACTTTCATCGTGCGTCCTCCCCAAGAATTCCGGAACATTTCGCCTTGATGAAATCTTGAACCGCTGCCCGCATCTGAGCCAGCTTGACGTCCGATTCCCTCTCTCTTTCGAAGGCGTCATTGAGCCGGTCAATATCCAAACAGCCCTTGCAGACGTTGGTGATCTCTTCCACCAGTGCCTTGGGGGGCATGGAATCCAGCTCCCAACACTGATTGCCGTATTCTTCGATAAACCCGCTGGCGCGGCTGCTGGATAGCTTAACGTCGGCATCCGGCGGCAGGCTGTACTTCTCAACCTGCTCAGTTGTCACGGCTGCGCGTAAAACGGTGGCGTCAACTCCGAAATCGTAATCCAGATACTTCTTCCACGAGCAAGGCATGTTGATGCCCTCGGGGTCGAGGTCTGAGACATAGACGACGATCAGGCTTTCCTTCCCTGATTTTTTGAAACGCTTGGCAACGTCCCTCGCGGCGGGATAGCTCCCATATCCATGCATTGAGGTCAGCGGCAACCGGAGCGGATAAGCAACCTTCGAGGCAACAAGTCCGTATATCGTGTTTTTCTCAAGCAAGATTTCAACGTGTGAAGGCTGGTCGGCATGGACGGCAGAAAAGAAATTACTGAAAAGGTTTTCTGTTATCCTGCGAACATAGGGGCCGAGAGCCTCAGACTCGAACGAGTAGGTTGGGCGGGTCGAGTCGTCAATCCAGTCGTCGGGGATGAGTCCTTCTGACCGTGCGTCAGTGAGGAGCTTCGAGAGAAGCCCTGCGCTTCCTTTTTCCGTGCCGTATATGTAGCCGGATGAGTAGGTGGACGTTCTCACTTTTCGCTGCAAAAGCTGGTAGTGAATACTGCGCCCGGAAATTGCGATTTCCCCCATTTCTTGCCGATACGACCTGATGATGTCTATCACCGCAGCTAGGATTTCTGACCGGCATCCGGCTGGGTCAGTGCGCCTAATGCTTCCCTCGGCAAACACTTCTTCCGATGAACCTTTTGCCTTGATGAAATGTTGCGCCCTCTGTTCCTGCGCCTGTCGGATAGCCTCCGCTGGATCAACTTGTGCAATGGCTTCAAGTATCTGCTCGGAATCCGTTTTCACACGTTGGCCTCGGTTGCGTTCGATGAGGAGCTTGATTCGATCAGCGGACGGGATGCCCTCCATGACAATGGAGTTATCCACGATGCAAGGGATCCACTGATTGCCAATCTCCCTTGATGCCGAGAGCCTCCGGTGTCCACTGATAACATAGTCGTCAGCGGAGATTTCGAGCGGTGCCAGGATTCCGTTTTCCAACACTGATTTCAGAAAGTCCTTCCACTCATCGGAGCCGGTGTTTGGCCTGTTGTAGAGCGTCCAGTTTTCCGGCGTTTCGTGAAGTTGGTCGGTAGCGAAAAGGCTAACGGCGGTGCCGATATTATTACTTGCAATCGAGTTGCAGGAATGTATTGTGTCCATGTTCAGTTTCGTTTTGAGCCGGTCGCCTAGGAGGGTTAGACCGGCTCTTTTTTTTAGAGGGATTTGACGGTGAGTTTTTCCAGTGCGGCGGCGACGTGAATGGGGTTGAAGAGCATCCTTCGCCCAAGTCGGACGGTGGGGATCAAGCGTTTCTTTGATAACTCTTGAAGATGCCGCCATGAGATGCTCAAGAGTTCCGCCTGTGAGCGGAGTGATAGTAGTGTTTTTTTATGGTCTTCCATGACTAAGCTGGTAGTGTTCCATTATGCAACGCCTTCACCGCTCAACTCTCTGGCGACGGAAGAACAAAAAGCCGTCAACGAAAGGGCGCGCCCGGGTCGGCTGTGCGAATGACAAAAACAACCTGGAACTGCTTTCCCAGTTACTCTCTGCGGTTGCGAAAAAGTCAGGAAAGAGTGGGGTGTCCTCGGTGAGCATGGCGGATGCGCAATCCGCCCCTGTCTGCCCTGACATTATCCGGCGAATTGAGATGATCGCCCCGACGGGCCTGCTGGTGGTCGCCTGCTGGGACGCGCTACGACCGGAAATTCTACGTCGATCCGTTCAGACAAAAACGAGCAAGGGGATGCTGCAACGAGCCATTGCCGCATTGGTCGCAGATGGGATGCTGCGCGGGGCCGCTGCAGAGCTGGTATATGCGGCGGGGTCGGCGGAATGGGTGCTCGTGCTCGCGTCCGGGGGGGTGCAAGGCGAAAAGCTGGGAGAAGTCCGCATATCTGGCCGTACCGCCTGTCCTTCGCGGTGGTTTAAGATTTCGCGGCGAATGGTCAACTACTGGCGCACGGTCGAGTGCGATGGCGAACACTGGACTTCCGGCGAGGTCTGGCGGTGCGTCCGGTCGGTAATAAAGACTCACCAAGGCGTCATGCCGCTATCGAGATAATTTTGCCAGCCTTGGCGGGGGCGATGGAGAAAAATCGCGCGGCGTCCTTTGGCCGGACAAGCTCCCGGTAGTGGGCGAATAAGACGCCTTGGTCATGTCCGCTTTCAAGTGCGGTCTGCGGGGCGTTTGCGGTGGCGGCGAGCCGATACGACACAAAGCTGTGACGCATGGCGTTGGAAGGCCACGGGGTGATTCCTGCGGCCTCTCTGGCGGCTTCGTGGGCGTTTCTTGTGGTCTTGGTCAAGACGGGTCCGGCAACCTTGGCGACAGGTTCAAGCCACGCCTTCAGATTTGGCAAGATAGGGACAAGCCGCCGGGATCGTGTTTTCGAGTTCTGAGCGGAAACGGTAATCCACCCCTCCCCGAAATCAATATCGGTCCATTGAAGTTTTTTAATCTCGGCAACCCGCAACCCGGCAAAGAGTCCGATAGCATGAAAGGCCAGCGTTTCGGGGTCGGTCGTTTCGGAGAGCAACCGGGCGGCCTGTTCTGGTCGGAGGATTCCTGGGGCCTCTTGTGACGTTGTGGCGGCTTCGGTGTGTTTCGCGGTGGCGGCAAGTCCCCATCCTCTCTTTTCTGCGAACGACCACAAGGTTCGGACATCCCGCCGAAAGGTGTTTTTCGTTCCCGGGGCCACGGTCAACCCGCCAAGGAATGCATCAAGGTCGGCGGTTGTGATGGCGGCCAATTTCTTCCCGTTAAAATGTTCGGCAACCCGGCGAAGGCGGTTCGTTAGGTCCTTTTGATACTGGTCGCTTTTTCCCGCTGCCCGCTTTTGAGCTACAAGGGCCTCGGTAGCCGCTGGAATGGTAACGCTGACCTCTTGGGTTCGGAGGTGGGCAAGGGCGAAGGCAATGGCCTTTTGAATTGTCCACCCGTAGTTGGCAAGCTCCCTGTCATCAAAGGCGGAATGGCCTTCGTTCTGGCGTCGGACTTGTTGTACCTGCGCCCATCCCTCTGCCACTACCTTGGTCGTGAAAAACTTTCGCTCCCCTTGCCCTGCGTATCTCGCATCTACGATGAAGGTGGGTTTCCCGTGGTTTGTGCTCTTGCGGATTGGCGGCCATGTTTTTGCTTTCATGGGCGAAAGATGGCAGCAAGATGGCAGCAAGTCAAGTTTTACCATAGTAGGCTCTGCCCTTTTAAGGCATTGGTTGTGGGTTCGATCCCCACCCAACCCACTTCCTTTTTCCAGGCTCTCCAGGTTCTCCAGGCTCTCCACCAAACAATGGGGATGAGGTCAATTTGTTGGGTTGTGGTTAGCCCGCATTGAGCGATGACGCGCAAGCGGTAATTGTGGAAGTTTCTAAAGCCATAAGCGCGGCGTTGAATGAGCTTCATCTTTCTGTGGAAGCCTTCGGTGATGCCGTTATTTTTTGTAAAGCGCCACATGGTGACGAGAGCGTCTCGCCAAGAGTGGAGCGTTTTGGCCAAGCGGGCGAGGGGCTCGAACGCGCTGAGCCGGAGTTCATCAATCAGGGCAATGGGGTGGCGGATAACTCATATACTCCAAAGCACATTCGCATTCCATAGCGTATTTTACGCCTCTGCTGGTCTAAAATCCGGATCCACCTCATTCGAAACCCTCAGTTCTGGCCAGCAATCCCATGAAGATCTTTATCACCTCCGACCCCACCTTGCCATCCCACCAGTCGGGAGCAGATTCCTGGCAGCGATGGCGGAGACCGTCCTGAAAGTAGAACCCAACGTGGTAGTTGTCGCGGGCGATCTCGGGACAGCCGCCGTCGCCGCGCTTGAAAGGCATGCCGCTCAGATTGATCTTGTTGCCTGCGGGCACACCCACGTCAAAGTCGAGGAGCGTTCGATTGCTGGCCTCCCCGTGTGCCTCAACGTCGGCAGCGACTACGGAGTCATGCGCGGCGTGATTTTCGACACGCAGAGAAAGGCTCTCGACTGGGTGGGCGCAGAATGAAACTTGTTTGCACTTCCGACCTCCACTGTGACGACACAAAGCTGTCTTCGGGCATTGGCGGAACCTCAAACGCCTGCTTCAAAAATGGGGAGTGACTCTCTCTTCAAATTACCTTCATAAAATCTCTGATGGAAACGTTTGGTAGTGTCGATGAACAAACTCCAACAACTCCTCCAAACTGAAAAATCCACAGATGACCTCTATCCTTGGGTGCTCGCCTTCGCCATCACCGACGGGCGCAGCACTTACAGCACTCTGATTTACGAGGCCTTGCTGGACGCGAACGAGCGCAGCAAATTCACTGGTCGGTTATGGGACAGGACGGATTGCAGGTTTTCTGCAAATGCATCGACACGGGATTGGGCAGCATTCCCTCCGGCAGGAAGGATGGTGCTGAGGGTTTCCAAGGTCCGATGAAATTCAAGACGACCGCTTTCAAGGACTTCCGTCGCCGGGGCCTCTTCTTGAACTCGGAGCATTTTTTCTCCGGACGGAAACCGAGTTGGTGCTGAAAAGCCGTCGCGTGGTACCAGGCCGACTCGTGGAAGAGGGATTTGTCTTTCGCTTCCCCTCCTGGGCCGAGGCGGCCCGGGACCTCTGCCGCCAATGGCGAGCCACAAACCCATGAACACTATACCTTCTCACCCTCCCGCTTGGCCGCGATGGACCATCTGGCTGATTGGCATCCTTTTGGCCAATCTGGCGATTGCCGTTTTGTATTTGGCATTCTCCGCCCTGTTCGCATTGTTCACCCGCTTGGAAACCTTCGAAGCAACTTGGAAGATGCTGGGTTTAACTGCGACTTGGTCTCTGGGGCGGCCCCGCCTGTTTTTAGTCCCCCTCTTTGGGGGGGCGGATGAAATTCTCATCCACGCTTCTCCGAAAAAAGTCTGGCCCCTAGTGACCGCCTTTCCGGACATTCCCAACCCGCCCCGATTTTGGCTCTTCCGCATCGGCTTACCCTATCCCATGTCCACCACCACGGAGGGGAATTCCCTTGGTGCCAAACGCGCCTGCATTTTTAGCGGAGACGCCGTTTTTGAGGAAGTGGTCAGTGAACTGGAAGTCGGTAAAACGCTGACTTTTGGCGCAGACATGGCTTAGTGAGGGGAGGCTGCCCTGAGGCCGAGTAACACGGAGGTTGCCCCGGCGCCGCAAGCAACGGCAACGGCGACGGCCCGGGGTTCAAACCGCCGGTAATCCTCGGACCTGATAACGGTTAAAGGCATTTGTCCCCACCTATGAGGGAGCTCAGCGTGGCCTGGAGACCGGCGTCGAGACCGTGATCTGGAATCCAACCGGCTTGGTGCAATTTTTGTACCGACGCGAGCGAATGTTTGATGTCTCCGGCGCGCTCTTTTTCGTGCTCGATCGCAGAATTCGATTTGGTGGCAGAGAGAATTGTTTTGATCAGGGAATTGAGGGACATGCTCTTCCCGTAGCCACAATTGTAGACGCCGGTGGGTGCTTCGGTGAGGGCGCAAAATTCTAGGGCGGAGACAATGTCCTGAACAAAGATGAAGTCCCGGGTTTGTTCGCCGTCGCCAAAGACCCGCAGTGATTCGCCTTTGAGCGCCTTCTCGATGAAAATCGGTACAGCCGCTGCATAGGCTCCCTGAGGATCCTGACGGGGACCGAAAACATTAAAAAATCGCAGGCAGGCGGTGGACAACCAGCCCTCGCGGGCGAAAAGCCCGCAATAATATTCGCCATCGAGTTTGGTGATGGCATACGGGCTCCGTGGCTCAGGGGTCATTGATTCCACCTTGGGCATGGCGGGATTGTCACCATAGACTGCCGCCGAACTGGCGAAGACCAACTTGCGGACGCCCGCGCTCCGGGCCGCTTGAAGCAGATTGAGCAGTCCGTTGATGTTGATGGCCACACATTCGGACATTTTCTCCATCGACTCGGGGACGCTGACGAGGGCGGCCAGATGAAAAACATAGTCGATGCCCTCCATGGACTGGCGGACGATCGATTCGTCGGTGATCGAGCCTTCGATGATCTCGCAGTCCAGTCCCGCGAGATTGTGGCGGTATCCGGTCCGAAAATTATCCAGCACCCGGATCTCCGCCCGGCCCTGGAAACGTTCGACCACATGGCTCCCGATGAAGCCCGCGCCGCCGGTGACAAGAATCTTCATAGCGAATCGACGAAGTCTCGCATGGCGGGTTCCTGCTCCTCGATGCTTTCAACCAGTTTGAATTGGGTCCGGCAGCGGTCGAGGTTGTGCCCCGGGCGATGCGTCTTGAAGTAGGTGTCGCCGCTGAGAAAGTCGGTCAGAAAGCGCAGGCCGATTTCGAAGGTGATCAATTTTCCGGAAAAGGCCAGTCGATCTTTTTCAGCTGGGAGGAGAAACGCTCGGGTGGCTCCGACATAGCCTTCGGCCAACGCTTGGAACATGGGCATTTGCATCGTGACCAGAGTGAGGTCCTTTTCATCTTCGAGAGCAGGGCTCGTTGCCGTTCGCACCATGTCGCCAAAATCATACAAGACCAGTCCGGGCATGACGGTGTCGAGATCGATAACGCAAATGGCTTCGCCGCTGGCCGTGTCGAACATGACATTGTTCAGTTTGGTGTCGTTGTGGGTGATGCGCTCGGGCAATTCTCCCCGGGCTTGCTGGTCGAGCAATTCGTCCACCATGGCTTCGCGGGAGCGGGCAAAGGCAATCTCGTCAGCGACCGAAGCGGCCCGCCCTTCGGTGTCCGCGTCAACAGCCCGGATGAGAGCGTCAAAGCGGCTGCAGGTATGGTGAAACTTCGGAATGGTCTCATGGAGGCGGTCCCCCGGGAGATCGACGAGCAGTCCCTGGAATTCGCCAAAGGCCCGGGCGGCTTCCCGGGCCTGATCGATGGTCTCGATTTTGTCGTAGGTGACAGCTTCTTCGATGAAAAGATAGGCTCGCCAGGTCGCCCCCTCTGCATCCCGCACATAGGGCAGATTTTCGCGGGAAGGCAAAATGGTGAGCGCGCGCCGCAGGGGATCGGGCACTTGGCGCCGGGTGAGGACATTTCGCGAATGGGAGGTGACCCGGGAAATGTTTTCCATCAGGGCCGCCGGATCGGTGAAGACCTTGTCATTGATGCGCTGGAGGATATAGCGCACAAATTTGCCATCTTCCGAATAGGTCGAGGCATAGGTGTCGTTGATGTGACCGCTGCCATAGGGGGTCGCCTGAAGAAGATCTCCGGGAATCCCAAAAGATTGGCCCAAAGCGTGGAAGTCGGTTGATGACATGGCAGGACGTTAGGGAATCTCCCCTGCAAAAGGGAATCAAATTTCCCCCTCGATGCGGAAATAATCCGCTTTCGGGAGCAGAAGTTATCAACTTTTTGGACTTCGATTTGCCGCTCGGATTCCGGAGCGAAAAGTCACTTGAGGCAAAATCCCGTTGCGTGTCGCCTTGGGGTCGGGTATGGATTTTCATAATGTCCGATGACGATTCCGAGATGCCCGATGTGTGGGACGAGTACCAATGGGAGCGCTTTCTCCAGCAACAGGACAAAAATACGGAAAAATATTTTGGACTCCTTGAGCAATATCTTGATCACCCGGATCGCGATCAGATCATTTCCCGGGAGATGGGCTGGGAAGCCTTTGACGCCGACGAGGATGACGAGTGGGTCGACGCCTCCGAGGGTCTTTGTGAGGAGGAACTTCTGACCTCCAATGCCGGGGGCGTTGACCCGGAGGAGGGAGAATTTGATCAATTTGCCAAGTCACCCATTTACCGGGACACGATCAAACTCCATGCTTGGATCAATTCATGGTTTGAGCGCGATGAATCGCTCAAAGAACATCCCGAGGCCATCCGGCTGGCGACCCAGTCCGCGGTTTGTGGCGCCAAACTCGCCGCGGCTTTATGCGGGGACGATTCGGCGGAGTTGGGGATGACGATTGCTTATCTCAAACGAGGACTAAAAGCGTCCAATAATGCCCTTGACGCGGGCCTCAAACTCGTCGCCGAAGGTCGGATGACCGCCCGGCAACATAGGTTTCTGCAAAGGCAACTTTTTAAGGTGCGTAATCGCATTGTCGATTTGATGAGCGAATACCGGAGCGAGTGGCACCGCCGGTATGGAAAACTCGATTAATTGAATGAATTTCCGCTTAGGGCGTTTAACTTAGTGGATGACGATTCCCAGCCGTATGATGAGGACGATCTTCTGGTCCGGGCGCGCCAAGGGGACTTATCGGCCTTTGATGGATTGATCACTCGCCACCGGGAAAAAATTTACATGCAAATTTGCTTCATGGTCCACAATGCCGAAGATGCCCTCGATCTGACCCAAGAGACGTTCATTCGGGCGTGGAAATCTCTTGCCCGCTTTGACGGGAAGGTGCCGTTTCTCGCCTGGATTCGACGGATTGCTACCAACGCCTCAATCGATCTCTGCCGCCGGCGGAAACGGCGTCCGCAGACGGAACTCGAACTCGGGCCCATGCGGATCGACGCGGCCTCGCGGACGACACCTTCGACCGGGGAGGTTCCGGGCAGCGGACTGGACCGGGCGGAGATCCGCCGCCGGATCGATGCCGCCCTTGAGACGTTGAGCCCGGACCATCGCGCGATCATTATTTTGCGGGAGATCGAGGAACTTTCTTATGAAGAAATCGCCCTCCATCTGGGATGCTCTCAGGGGACGGTAATGTCCCGACTCTTTCATGCCCGCAAAAAACTCCAGACGCAACTAACCGACCTTCATGAAGAATTCTGACGACCTTCAGTGGAACCCCACGCGCCAATTGCTGCGCGAGCATCTGGTGGTCTCTCCGCCGGAGCATCCCGATTTTATTAACAGTCAAGTGCTGGCGGCGATCCGCCGCGAGGCCGCGCTGGCGTCTGTCGTCCCGGCGAAACCGACGTGGTCGCTTGGACGTTTGCTCTGGCCGGGTTTCGCCACTCTGGCTGCAGCGGTCCTCCTTTCGGTTTTTCTGCTTCCGCGTGATTTTGCCGGCCGGGGGAGTGGGGCCTTTATCTCCCAGGTGCTCACGGCTCAGGCGATGGATCCAAAGACCTCGGTTACGTCCTTTCAAGTGCCGGATGAGGGGGGGGTGGTCCTCTGGATTGATGGGGCGGACTATATCCCCGCAACCCATCGGGTACAATGAAGCGGAGCGTTCTTTTTGCCGTTATTCTTGGGGCGTTCCTGCTGGGGACGTTTCCCGCCCGGGCCGCCGGAGATCGAATCTGGACGGCGCTCGTCCTCGGGACGAATGAGAAACCTCCGGCCGAAGTGCCGGAGAAACTCGAAAACTACGCCCCGGCCCTGCGAAAAATTTTCGGTTATAATTCCTTCTATCTTCTGGGTCAGAAGAAGCGCGACTTGGTCAAAGGCAATGAAGCCTGGTTGATGCCGACCAAGGAATTCTTTCTTGGGGTGGATTGTCTGGCGCGGGAAAAGACGTATTACAAACTCCGGATCGAATTGTACCGGAGGGAGAATTTGCTCGTCACCACCGAGGCGAAGCTGGCCCGCGACGCGCCGCTCTATATTCGGGGGCCCCTCTGGGGCGGTGGACAATTGATCTTTTTGCTCGTGGTTCGTTGATGCGCGCGCCTCGCCGCGAGTGAAAGTGAAAGTGGGGGAGGGCCTCCGGGCCAAGCTCTGGATGTGGCCACGGGGGGGCGGACACACCGCCCGCGCTTTTACCTACGCAGTTGGGTGCTGCATACCCAACTCATACCCGATAGATGTCGCCTCACGCGCGGTCGGGGAATGCCCGTCAATCCTCGGCAATAGCAAACCCTTGCTCTCCACCCAAAATGGCAGCCTCGCCGATCCTCGCGTCATGCCTTTCGGCCTTTTGGCGTTCGACTACCTTTTTCCGGCTGTCTGAATACGCTTGCTGGGCGGCAACACTTTTCTGGCCCCGGCCCCTCAACCCAAGGCGGTCCTCGATCTGGCGGCAAGTGTGGCTTAAAGCGGCTCGGGAGCAGCCGATCTGGTCTGCGATAAAGTTTAAGCTCTCACCCGCAAAGTCCCCCCGGCCCACCATCCAATTCAGGCATATGACCTTGCGGCCTGCGGCTTTGACTGCCGTCGGGGAAAGCCCGCCTCTGCCCGGCGTGAGGATTTCAAGCACGCCAACAAATGCGGTCATGGTCATTTTTGGGATCACGAATTCTGGGCGCACGTAGGCATCCTCTTCGGCATTGCCGATTGCGTCGGGGAAGCCCGGCAGAGCCCCTTCTCTGAGCGCGTGGGAGTCGAGCACGCTCGAATCAGAAGTTTCGCCGGAAGCAAAGTATTGCGCGGGGGCGGCCTCGATTCCAGCGTCTTTGCAGGCTTGGATGTATTCGCGGTCGGCGTTGGCTTGGCGACGTTGTGCTTCGGAGAGGGGCATATAAGGAGCCGCTCAGTCAAACGAGAACACGAAAAAAGCCGGGCGAGGGATAACCCTGCCCGGCTTTCGGTGAACCTGCCCCCGGCGGAATTGCCGGGGGCGAGAATGGTTAAGTTTCGGCTAGAGCTGCTTTTGCCTTGGCGGCGTCGGCGTCAATTTTGGCGAGCGCGGCGTTTCTTTTCGCGGTCTTTTCGGATTGCACGCGCATCTCGGCTTGCTCAAGTTCCACGAGCGCGGCCAGTTCTTCGAGAAGCGGGGTGATTAGCTTTTCGGCGACGGCGAATTGCTCCGAGTTTTCGAGAACTTCCAAGACCGTTTGGGCAGCGGCGAGTTCCTGAACTGTGGGGTTGCTGGAAAGATTGCTTAGTTCTCCAAGGCGGGAACTCGGATCCGTGATGCGAATTATTTCACTGCCTTTGTGGCAGGTGAACTGAAAACAAACTCGTTCCCGGAGCGTTTTGACGACTCCGCGCAAGGCGTGAACGGTCGTGTAAGCAAGCGATGTTTCGTGGTCGATGTCCGTCAGGATTTGGCGGATGTCTCGGCGGGGATGAATGTTTTTCGTGCTCATAAGTTATTCCGAAAGACGGCCTCCATTTTTGGAAAAGTCCATTTTCTGGCGGGGGCTAAGGCTGTTGAATTCGAGCCGGGTGCATGACGCGACTTCTTTCAAACCAAGGC
>Ga0222668_1000187_pt1 | contig 43659 bp, 34 predicted proteins | sample AntAcemetagen728_FD_179823 | JGI IMG/M metagenome (GOLD analysis project Ga0222668, IMG submission 179823) | Saline water microbial communities from Ace Lake, Antarctica - #728 | ecosystem: Environmental > Aquatic > Non-marine Saline and Alkaline > Saline | place: Antarctica: Ace Lake...
ATCACCGATTGTTAACTCTCCATTTGCTTCTATTTCTAGTGTCACTTTGGGTGTTGCATTACAAATAGGACCTAAATACATTACGAAATGGGAATTATCCATAGCCATAGCCAAAGGATCTATAGTTGGTGTTAAGCCGATATTATCAGCTGCATTTACGTATAAATGGGTGCCTGTTACTGTCAGAGAATTATCAAGTATTGAACATGTTAGAATTGGTAATGAAGATTCAAAATCAGTAACTGGCGTTAAAGCAGATCGCCCATAATTATAAGTTGTTCCGTAAATTAGTGATGTTGTTAATTTTGCTCCACCAATCAGGTGATATACCAAATATTGAGTTTGATCCTCAGTAAACCAAGTGTGAGCAGTATTATTATATGTTATGCCTGGATTGGCGTCAAAGATTACCCCGTCACTTATTGCAAAGTAACTATCTACTCCAGGCATTAAACCTGAACCTAAATCAGAAGAAGGGTCATCATAAGATCGTAGCATTGAGTTCCGCCAATTATTACTGCCATTTTTATAATTCAATACGCTTCCCGTTGGAGTAAAACAGTATGTATGCATATTAAATACCAAAAGTGCATCTCCGACGACAGATCCTTCAAAAAAAAGCCCTTGGTTTTTATCTCCAAAAAATCCACCAGGGGAATGATCCACTTCTAAACCATAATCTCTTTTAACATTGTTTAAATGGAAAGCAACAGGAAGTGGAGTCCATATTGGATTTATATAAATAAAATTTTTATAATAAGAAAAATTCGCCTCATTTTTCATGGCTTTAAACTCTATATTTACAATTACTGGACCAGCGACTACCCATGTTAAAACGCCCAACGCTCCACCTACAATACTGGTTGATAAAGCTCCCAAATCTGGCACTTCATCATCCATATCTTCAAGTAACTGAGCCGCAATAGCTCCAATAACCATATTATTAATATTAGCCTTTAATAATAAACTTCCTGCGCTAAAGGGTTGTTTTCCAGAATTTCCTTTATTTGAACCGTTCGCTATTACAATTACTTCGCAATCTACTGGCATGCCAGCCCCAGGCGCATGTAAATCAGTATAATAACTGTCATATAAACTTGTTGTAGATCTTCCCACAAGCATACCTGTAATATTTCGAGCAGAGAAACCACTCAAGGGTCCACTTCCAACTATGACATCATCACATTGTTCAGCTATCATGGTGCGCGTAGCTGGTTCGTATAACACTTTTAACAAATCTCTCATTGGACCAACAAACTCACATAAAAAGCGATCATCAAAAGAATAAGGCTTATTAACCCACATTGTAGACATATCCAATAAACTAGCTTGTGCAGCCATGGGTATATTTGCGCCGTTAATTGGACTATCAAAAACAATAAATGTCTCGCATTCATGATCTTCATCCGCATTTTCCATTTCACGTAAAGCCTGCATAGTAGCAACACCACCCATACTTTGACCTAAAATTGTATTTTTAGCATTGCTGCCTGCAGAGTGTTTTTGTATGTTCACCCATTTTATAGCTTCTTTGATGAACTCTGCCGTACGTGGCAAAGCTGCTGCACCATCTACATAATCTAAAATGATGATATCATATCCGTTGTTAGTGAGATAATTCAGCAGTGAGTTGTCGTCGAAATCACCATCAGGGTGCCTCATTCGATCTAAAATATCCGCTCGTGTTAAATTAGCATCCACATATCCTATTGATGGGTTGAATGCTTCAGCCCAAATGAAGGGTTTTTCAATTCGTTCATGTCCACACGCTAAATAGACATTGACAGTCCCACCAACGTTAGATTCTTCTGCACCTATAGCATGTATATGATCTGGCAAACCATCTACAACGCTTAGTGAAGCAGATTCTTGCGAAGTAATGTCAAAATGTGTATAAAATATACTAGCATCTGTATAAACCACTTTTACTTTATAATTATGTTTACCTGATTCAGAAAATATAATTGGAATATTTTGATCAAAATCAACTTCTAAATAACCCTGCCCATTTCCCACATCAATCAGCAATGAATCCACGGTTTTACCCGTATTTGTATAAAATAAATTAGAATCAAAATAGAAATTCACACTTGCTTGTCGCGTAACCGTCTCAACGGGACATAAGGTAAAAATTTCATGTTTTATATATGGACTGCGTGCTCGTGGAAATACATCATATAAATTATCACCCGTTACGGAAAACAGATTGTCGGCAACCGCCAAACTATCTATTTTATAATATTCTTGATGCAAACCCACAATAAGAATTACAGTAGAATTACTATTTACTGTATCCATCACATTCATATAATCATCTGGAGATGGTAGTACACTATTTGTGTCAACTGCCATGGACGTTAAAGAAGCATAAAGCAGACCAAAAGTTAGGCTATTCGCCTTGCTTGAATCTGTTATAACTCCTCGAAAAGGTTCCATTATAATCATAGGAAAACCATGGTCGTAAAGAAGTCCGTTTGGCACATAAGAAAGATCTACATTTTCGAACATTTCTTCCATTTTTGCCTGAAAAGCAAGGTTAAGACTATCACTATTTCGAATTTCCGAAGAAATAGCCTGACTAAATGTATTGCATGATAATACTACACCGCATAAGAGCAGTTTTAATTTTGTTTTCATAAAATTTATTTTTAACTGGATTAATGAAGCGGTTTGAAACCGAATTTAAGTATAAGTGGTGGTGAGTAGTTTAATACTGAAAATCAAACCTGCCGTCTGTAATTTTTAGAGCCGTATCAATATCACAATCGGGGTTAAATAAATTAATGTAGAACGTACCCGAAATGATATTCTCCTCAATATTTAAATAAGTAATTGTTAGTTTTCCTAAATCTGGATTGTCATCAAGGTAGTAATAGTTGCATCCGCCTACCCAATTTATGTATCCGTCGGAACCATATTCCTCGTTGTAACGGTAATTATATACACCTTCTGCATGAGTGATATCTGATCTAATCATTACATCTTCACGATCCTCAGTTTCCTCGTCATTATATCTACGACCCTGTATTATCAATCGTTTTTCTATTTCATCATAACTACCACTAACTGGAGGTATAGACCAAACAGACCACCCCCCATTAGCCACAAACAACTCACCATTAATATAACAGCCAAAAGTATTTAAGCCTTGGTGTGTTAAAGGCGGCATAACAGGTTCGGTAGGTTCGGGGTCAATTGGAGGATCTTTTTTACAGGCAAAAAATAAAAGTGGGAGAATTAGAAGGGTAAATTTTGATGTTTTCATAAGTTTTGGTATTCAGTTATTATAAGCAATTTAATTAGAATAAATAAATTACGCAAATTTTTTTGTTATAACTAAGTCGCTTGTTGTCCATTTTTGATTGGAATAGGTTGATATTTCGCCCCTTCAGGGCTTTAGCAGAATACTTATACCATAACATAAGGCTGCGCCTAGTGTTATGGTATAGCGCCCCTTCACGGCTTGAGAAGAAGTTGTATATTTTAGAATTTATTAGCCCCGTAGGGGTGTCTTTCACAAATAATGGGCCTTAGCCCATAGTATTAAAAACCTGTAAAAATCTAAGCCCTGAAGGGGCGGAATAAAATATGGGACTAGCACTTGTTAAAAATTATGTTCATATTGTGTTTAGCACAAAATACCGCCAATTATTTACAAATGACATAGCATAAAATGAATTACACGCGTCTTTAGAGGGAATCTGTAACAAAATGGACATCCAAGTTAAATAATTGGCGGGAACAACAATTCACCTTATTTATCCTTTCCTCTATTCTTCATGGGGAACCCGTAAGCTAAACCAAACAGAAAATATTCAGCTATATAAATTCGATTTTCATATTTATTATACGGTGGATAGTATGGGAAAAAAACCTGTGTTTTACGACTTTCAAAACCCAAACCTACTTTAGTGAAAAGTTGAAAATTAGAAATGATATTTAGTCTTGCGTCCAATCCAAAGAGACCAAAAAATGATTCGCGATATTTACTATTCAAAATAAGAGTTTCGGCGGGTGGTTGGTAATAGATGATACGATCTTGGTAATTATATTGAAACTGAGCGGCAACAGCTATTTGAAATTGTTTTACTGGTTGAAAAAAAGTAAATGAATAGTCTGCGACAAAACCAGTTAAACCATAGAAATCATTGGGCTCTGCAAAAAAAATATTTTTCCCAAAAATAGGTCCAATAAACAAACGTTGACGTCTTTTTTCAACTCCTAACAAAAAACCGTTACTTTGTCCAAGCGTATAATAATTGCTAAAGCTAGTAAAAAGTCCAATATCAATAGTTAAAGTCTGCTTGCCAATATCCTTTCGATTCTTTTGGTCAGCATCACTTAATTGACCATTCAGGAGAGTGGGAATAAAGAATATAAAAAGCAAGCTCACCAAAGGCATTCTATTCATTTGTGATAAGTCTTTATTTTGATAAATATCCATCTAATTGTTATTAATAACCTGAACTCGATTCATACTAACCTGTCAGTCAATCAATTAGTTGTTTGTGTAAAATGAAAGACTTGAAAACAGCACTCTTTGAACAAAAAAACTTCAATTTAACTCGTTAGATTTTCACTTTTGTTTGTCCAAATATCACTATTTTCAAGCCTTCTGAAAGGCTATTATAAACCGAGTTCAGGTTAATATCTAAAATCAAAACGTCCGTCGGTTATTTTCATTAGGGAATCGCCGTCTTCACAATGATAACTTTTATAACTTAAATTGATATAAAATGTACCTGAAATAATATTTTTTTCTTCGTCCAGATGTGTAATAGTCAATTCTCCATGATCATCCATATCAGGTAGATAATAATAATCGCATAGCTCGCCATACCAGTTTCTATAACCAAGAGAACCATCTTCGGCATTAAAGCGATAACTATAAACCCCAACACCATCAGTAATATCCGCCCTAATCCTTATATTGTCGCTCTCTCCAGTTTCTTCATTTATATGGCGGCTAGCTTGAAGACTCAAGTCTCCATCAAACTCATTAAAACTACCACTTAATGGTGGGAAATCCCACACTGTCCACCCTTTATTCGCCACAAACAACTCGCCGTTAATATAGCAACCAAACGTACCAATTCCTTGATGTGTTAGAGGTGGCATAATCACTGATGACGTTTCGGGTGGAATGGGAGGTTTCTCACACGAAAAAGTCAAGTAAACAAAAGAAAGCAGTCCTAGTTTAAAAAATGTTTTAATGTCCTTCATAATTATGTGTCTGTTTTAATGTAAATCATTGCTCTGGTAATTTCTTTTTGGTTGGAAATCCATAAGTAATGCCTATCATTCGAAAAGGGGATACCCCAATTTCCTTTTTATATTTATTATTAGGGGGGTAATACGGAAAATGTACTTGCGTTATTTGACGCTCTATGCCTAGACCAAGTTTGAAGAAAAATTGTAAATTATTGAAAATATTAAATTTGGCATCTAATCCGATAAATCCGTAAAACAACTCTTGATAACGGCTGCTGAGAATTAGTGTTTCGGCAGGAGGTCCATAATAGAGAACTCTATCTTGAAAATTATATTGAAACTGCGTAAAAACGGCAAGATCTAAATATTTAATCGGCCTAAAAAAGATGAATGAATAATCCACAATAAAACCGGTTAAACCATAAACATTATTCGGTTTCGAATAATAAATACTATTTCCAAAAGTTGGTCCAATTAGAAATTTCTGCCTTTTTTTCTCAATACCCATTACAAATCCCTGACTTGGACTAAGCCATGTTATACTAGCATCAAGAAACAACCCAACATCAATCGTTAAAGTGGGCTGACCAATTGGCTTCTTTACTTTTTTGGTTTTATCGTCTACTTGACCAATAAGCAAAGTCGGAAGAAAGACAATAAGAAGTATATAAAAAGTACGCATTTTGTTTATTTTTAGAGCGTGTTTTTAACTATAATATTTAATATCGATAATCAAAACGGCCGTCGGTAATATGCATGATGGTATCTCCTTTGTCACAATTTTCATTCACCAAATTGAGGTAAAATGTACCTGAAATAATGTTTTTTGTTTCGTCTAAATGGGTAATCGTCAACTTGCCCATATCAAACCCAGGATATTCACGATAGTAATAGTTGCATTTATCAGCATTCCAATTTGTATAACCCCGACTTTTGCCATCCTCATGATATTGAAAATCATAGGCATTTAATCCATCCAAAACATCTACACTCATTTGAATATAATCGCTCGTGCTTTTTTCAGAACCTGAATAACGCGTACCCTGAAAATTAAATCGTCTCGTCACCTCATTAAAACTCCCGCTCACAGGCGGTATGGACCATACTGAAGATCCCTTACTTGCTACAAACAATTCTCCATTAATATAACAACCAAAGGTATTGATTCCTTGTTGGGTGGCAGGCGGCATTATGATACTTGAAGGATCTAGCGGAAGGGGATCTTTCTCACAAGATACGAAAAGAGTCACCGTCGTCAATAAAATGAAATGTAGTGCATATATTTTCATATAACTTAGGTTAAAGCTATTGTAAGATAGGAATTTATTTTTACTACTTGATTAACTTTTCTAAAAAGTCGTGAGAATGAGCATAAAAAAAGCCTGATCAAAAATGACCAGGCTTCTTACTAAAATATTTTCTAAAAATTATTCTTTCGTAATTGCTGCGCTCATATACTCACGATTCATGCGCGCAATATTTTCTAAGGAAATTCCTTTTGGACATTCCACTTCGCAAGCACCTGTATTTGTACAGTTACCAAAACCTTCTTTATCCATTTGCTCAACCATGTTAAGTACGCGCTCTTTCGCTTCAATTTGCCCTTGAGGCAATAATGAAAATTGAGAAACTTTCGCCGAAACATACAACATAGCCGAAGCATTTTTACACGAAGCTACACAAGCACCACAGCCAATACATGTTGCTGCATCAAATGCTTTGTCTGCGTCAGCTTTAGGCACAGGGATAGCATTTGCATCTTGCGAATTACCAGAGGTATTTACTGAAATAAATCCACCAGCATGTTGAATGCGATCAAAAGCAGAGCGATCAACAACTAAATCCTTAATTACAGGAAAAGCTTTTGCTCTAAACGGTTCAATAAAAATCGTATCCCCATCTTTAAACATCCGCATGTGCAGTTGACACGTTGTTACACCACGATCTGGCCCATGGGCTTCGCCATTGATGTACAGTGAGCAACTCCCGCAAATTCCTTCACGACAATCGTGATCAAAAGCAACAGGATCGATACCAGTTGTAATTAACTGTTCATTAAGCACATCCAGCATTTCTAGGAAGGACATATGTTCAGAAATATCTGTCACCTTATACGTGTCCATTTGCCCTTTCGATTTGGCATCTTTTTGTCTCCAAACCTTTAACGTTAAATTCATTCCTTGTTCTGACATATTTTAGTCATTATTGCTTAGTCATTAGATATTAGTTATTTTCTATTGACTTTATAAAAGCGTTTAACATTTTTCCTTCTTCTTCAATCAACTTTTCGATCAAAGTAAAATTATTTTCGCTAAGAAATGTAAGTTCTTTCGCAATAAACAATTGAGCTTCTAATTCCATTAATGAGCCTCTAGCAATTTTTTAAAATTGTGCGAAACTCTTTGAAGAATTTCTTCCATACCCTTCTGCTACATTTGAAGAAATAGAAACTGCAGATCTTTTTCTTTGACTTTGAAGTCCAAAAATTTATTTGTCAGGGATCTCTTCGCAAAATCGATAAACCATTTTCACAATTTCAATTCCTTTTAGCCAAACTTTAAGCTCTTTCTATGTTTTTATTTCACCCATTCTCCTCACTCCAGCAATTAAGTGTAATTCTGAGTAACTAGTTACTAATTACTAGTTACTAGTCAACTACTTATAAGACCTCTGCTTCAATTCAATATCAACAAACTCCAATTCTTCTTTGTGCAATACAGACGTTCCTGGATCGCCATTCCACTCCCACGCAGAAACATAGCGGAAGTTCACATCATCCCGTTTCGCTTCTCCTTTTTGTTCCCCATCAAGTTCAACAGACTCTTCTCTAAAGTGGCCTCCGCATGATTCTTCACGTTGCAATGCATCTTTCGCGAAAAGTTCACCTAATTCTAGGAAATCGGCAACACGACCAGCCTTTTCAAGCTCAGGATTAAACTCATTTAAACCACCAGTTACCCGCACATCTTTCCAAAATTCTTCTCGAATTGCTCTTATTTTAAGTAAAGCATCTTTTAGACCTTCCGTATTACGTGACATTCCAACGTTATCCCACATCACTTTACCCAATTCTTTATGGAAATGATCTACCGATTTTGTTCCTTTAATGTTGACCAATTTGTTCAACATATCTGTTACATTCTTTTCAGCCTCATCAAATTCCGGCGAATCTGTAGGAATTTTACCTGTGCGAATTTCGTCGGCCAAATAATCCCCAACGGTGTATGGCAATACAAAATAACCATCAGCTAACCCTTGCATTAAGGCAGAAGCACCTAAACGATTTGCTCCGTGATCAGAGAAATTAGCCTCACCAGCTGCATAACAACCCGGAATTGTCGTCATTAAATTATAATCAACCCAGATTCCGCCCATTGTATAATGCACAGCAGGATAAATCATCATTGGAGTTTTGTAGGGATCCTGATCTACAATCTTCTCATACATTTGGAATAAGTTACCGTATTTATTTTTGATAACATCCGCACCCAATTGCGTAATACGTTCAGGCGTTGCATTGTATTCGCCATGAACAGTTGCAGCCTCTTTACCGTATCGTTGAATTGCCGCAGCAAAATCTAAGAAAACCGCTTCACCTGTTTTATTCACACCAAATCCAGCATCACATCTTTCTTTAGCGGCACGCGAAGCAACATCACGAGGAACCAAGTTTCCAAAAGCAGGATATCTTCTTTCCAAATAATAATCTCGTTGATCTTCGGTAAGTTGGACAGGTTTTATTTTACCTGAACGAATGCCTTCGACATCTTCAATGTTTTTAGGAACCCAAATACGTCCATCATTTCTCAATGATTCAGACATCAAGGTTAATTTTGATTGATAATCACCCGAACGTGGAATACAAGTAGGGTGAATTTGCGTATAGCAAGGATTTGCGAAAAAAGCGCCTCTCTTATGCGTTCGCCAAGCTGCCGTAACGTTAGAACCCATTGCATTTGTGGACAAAAAGAAAACGTTACCATATCCACCCGAAGCAATAATAACTGCGTGAGCCGAATGACGCTCAATTTCGCCAGTCACCAAGTTTCGAGCAATAATTCCTCTCGCCTTGCCCTTAACCAACACCAAATCTAGCATTTCGTGACGGTTATACATTTTAATTTTTCCTTTACCAATTTGACGATTCATTGCTGAATAAGCACCTAGTAATAATTGTTGTCCCGTTTGACCTTTAGCATAAAAAGTTCGAGAAACCAAAACACCCCCAAAAGAGCGATTATCTAACAGTCCACCATAATCACGAGCAAAAGGAACCCCTTGCGCAACACATTGATCAATAATATTAGCAGAAACTTCAGCTAAACGATAAACATTCGCTTCTCTTGAACGATAATCTCCACCTTTTACAGTATCATAAAACAAACGATAAACAGAGTCGCCATCATTTTGATAATTCTTTGCTGCATTGATTCCACCCTGAGCTGCAATAGAATGCGCACGTCTTGGTGAATCTTGGAAACAAAACGCTTTCACACTGTATCCTAACTCTGCAAGAGAAGCAGCAGCCGAACCACCAGCCAAACCAGTACCCACAACTATAATATCGATAGACCGCTTGTTAGCAGGATTAACAACATTGATGTGGTTCTTATGATTGGTCCACTTATCCTTAATCGGACCTTTAGGTATTTTCGAATCTAAAACTGACATCTTTATTTATTATAAATGTGAAACGTAATGAAATAATGCAATGAAAATAAAACCAAGAGGAATCATAATCGCGTAAATATTTCCTAATTTTTTAATGACCGGCGTATAACGATTGTGACTAAACCCTACCGATTGGAAAGCCGATTGAAAACCGTGCAGTAAATGCAAGGCCAAAAACACAAATGACACAACATATAGGCCTACACGAATTGGATCCTCAAATTTATGTTGTAATTCATAAAAGTATCGCGTTCCTTCCACACCATTGTGCATAGCTAGCGTATCACCCAAAATATATTTTGTGTTGATTTCAGGAATCCAGAAATCATAAAAATGCAACCCTAAGAAAGCCATCACGGTCAACCCTGTAATAATCATATTTCTTGACATCCATGTTGAATTCGTATTTGGCTTGTTCATGGCATATTTTACTTGACGCGCATTGTTATTTAGACGATCCAAATAAATACCCATGGCCAAGTGAAAAACTACCCCAAAAATTAAGATCGGTTGCATGACGAATTGAATGATTGGATTATTACCCATAAAATGAGACGCCCCATTAAAAGCATCTGCACTGAACACCGAAGTCAAGTTAATGACAAGATGCTGAAGTAAAAAGAAAAGTAAAAAGAAGCCAGACAATGCCATCAGTACTTTTCTCGCGATAGAAGTTTTCATTTTGAAGTATTTAATCAATTAATCATTTGTTTATTCAACTCAGCCACATTACACATTAAATCAAGCTAAAAACGTAAGATTTACGCATAATCTAAGCCTTATTGACCAATCTTAATAAAGACAAAATTAATGGTGTTTTTAATTAAACACAAATTATTAGTTTTTATCTGAATCGCAAACCCCTTGTTTAGAATCAATCTAAATTATCAACCCTTCAAGAACGCAATAATAACAAGGGGTTTGATGATTTTGTTCAAAGGCAGTAGTGAGATTTATGGCTTTTTTTTTGCTCCAATACCACAAAAACGGTATTTTTGCACAAAGATTTATCCTTATTTATAATAAATCTAAACAACGAAGAGATGATAAAAGTAACAGATTTAGCAAAAGACACAGCTGCTAGGATGATGCGTGAAGAGCAGCATGAGGATTATTTTATTCGAGTTGGTGTAGAAGGTGGAGGTTGTTCCGGTTTGATGTATCAACTAAAGTTTGACAATCTAATGAACGAAGACGACAAAGAGTTTGAGGACAACGGAGTTAAAATTGTTATGAATAAAAAAAGTGTTTTATACTTAGCGGGCACCACATTGGATTACAGCGGTGGATTGAATGGTAAGGGATTTATATTTTCCAACCCAAACGCTTCACGAACGTGTGGATGCGGAGAAAGTTTTTCACTTTAAGCAAGAAGATTAAAAGATGAGCGCATATACAGAAGAAGAATTAGCCGAAGAGTTAAAAAACCAAGAATACAAATTTGGGTTTACGTCTGACATTGAGTCGGATAAAATTCCTGCTGGATTAAGCGAAGATGTAATTCGCATGATCTCAGCCAAGAAAAATGAACCACTTTGGTTATTGGAATATCGCCTAAACGCATACAGAATTTGGTTAACTATGACAGAGCCGGAATGGGCCCATGTTCATTACGAAAAACCTAAGTTTCAGGACATCTCCTATTTCTCTGCACCAAAAAAGCAATACGAAAGTTGGGATGATGTAGATCCTGAAATGAAAGCAACCATGACCAAGTTAGGCATCTCTATGGATGAGCAAAAAAAATTAACCGGTGTTGCGGTTGACTTTGTGATGGACTCAGTTTCAGTTGCAACTTCTTTCAAAGAAAAACTTGGGGAATTGGGGATCATTTTCATGTCCTTTAGCGAAGCGGTGCAACAGCACCCCGAATTGATAAAAAAACATTTAGGCACAGTTGTGCCTACCTCTGACAACTTTTATGCCGCACTTAACTCTGCTGTATTCACAGATGGATCGTTCTGTTATATTCCAAAAGGAGTTAAGTGCCCTATGGAATTATCGACCTATTTCAGAATTAATGAGTCGGGAACAGGACAATTTGAGCGAACATTGGTTGTAGCAGATGAGGGAAGTTATGTTTCTTACCTTGAAGGGTGTACAGCTCCTCAACGAGATGAAAATCAATTGCATGCTGCGGTAGTCGAATTAATTGCTTTAGACAACGCGGAGATAAAATATTCAACCGTACAAAACTGGTTTCCAGGAGACAAAGATGGTAAAGGTGGGATTTTCAATTTTGTGACGAAAAGAGGTATCTGTTATACGAACTCCAAAATTTCATGGACACAGGTTGAAACAGGATCTGCTGTAACTTGGAAATATCCTTCGTGTATCTTAAAAGGAGACAATTCTATCGGTGAATTTTATTCAGTGGCTGTGACCAATAATTTTCAACAAGCTGACACTGGAACGAAGATGATCCACCTTGGTAAAAACACAAAAAGTACTGTAATTTCAAAAGGAATTTCAGCCGGCAAATCACAAAATTCATACCGTGGACTGGTTCAAATTCACAAAAATGCAGACAATGCAAGGAACTTTACGCAATGTGATAGTTTATTAATGTCGGATACCTGTGGAGCGCATACATTCCCTTATATCGAATGCTCAAACAGTAGCGCTCGATTAGAGCATGAAGCAACCACTTCGAAAATTGGTGAAGATCAGATTTTTTACTGTCAACAACGCGGATTGTCTGAAGAGAAAGCTATTGGTTTGATCGTGAACGGATACGTAAAAGAAGTATTGAATAAACTGCCCATGGAATTTGCTGTAGAAGCACAAAAATTATTAGCGATTTCTTTAGAGAATAGTGTTGGGTAGTGATTAGTGGATAGTGATTAGTGATTAGTGGATAGTGATTAGTGGATAGTGATTAGTGGATAGTGGATAGTGGATAGTGAATAGTGATTAGTGAATAGTTAATAGGGATTAGTGGATAGTGGATAGTGGATAGTGAATAGTGATTAGTGATTAGTGAATAGGGATTAGTGAATAGGGATTAGTGAATAGGGATTAGTGAATAGTGATTAGTGGATAGTGGATAGTGATTAGGCAGTAAAACTAAAGACTAAGGACTAGCGACTAGAGACTAAAGACTAAGGACTAGCGACTAAAGACTAAAGACTAAAAAATAAATAAAGATGAGTAAGACATTATTAGATATTAAAAACCTGCATGCAGAGATTGCAGATGAAGGAAAAGCGATTTTAAAGGGATTAAATTTAACCGTTAAGGCTGGTGAGATCCATGCCATCATGGGACCGAATGGCGCAGGTAAATCAACCTTGGCATCTGTTATTTCGGGTAAGGACGGTTATGAAATAACAGCAGGTTCTGTTGATATGGACGGCATTAATTTACTCGAATTGGATCCAGATGAACGTGCAAAAGAAGGCTTGTTTTTGGCCTTTCAATATCCGGTAGAAATTCCGGGTGTATCTAACATTAACTTTCTGCGCACAGCTCTGAACGAAATTAAAGAATACCGCAAAGAGACACCAATCACAGCCAAGGATTTTATGGCCATGGTTCGTGAGAAATCAAAACTCGTAGAACTTGATGCGAAATTAGCTTCACGTTCCGTTAATGAAGGATTTTCTGGCGGAGAGAAGAAAAGAAATGAGATCTTTCAAATGGCTATGTTGGAGCCAAAAGTTGCGATTTTAGATGAAACAGATTCGGGATTAGACATTGATGCTTTGCGCATTGTTGCGGCCGGTGTTAACAAATTAAAAAACGAGAATAATGCCATCATTCTAATTACTCATTACCAACGTTTATTAGACTATATCATTCCTGATTTTGTGCATGTCTTAGCAGACGGTAAAATCGTTAAAACTGGGGACAAAAGTCTAGCACTTGAGTTGGAAGAAAAAGGATATGATTGGTTAACCGAAGCAAAAACAGTATAAGATTATGACCGTTGTAGCTACCGAAAAAATGGAAAAATTCTTGAGCAACCTTGTTGTTTCCACTACTCCTTCTCAAAAAGAAGCTGCGGAGAACTTTCGCGAAATGGATTTTCCTACAACGCGCAATGAATATTGGAAATACACTCGTTTAGGAAAAATCACCAACAAGCAGTTCACCAATCGTTTCGATCAAAAAAAGGATCTCGACATTGCAGACGCTATTGTTTCTTCTCAATACCTTGTGGTTGAAAATGGAAGCATTCGCGAAGATTTAAGTCACTATAAAACTGACTTTAAAATTGAATTCAAAACCGACACTGCAGATTCTGAAAAATACACCCTAGACAATACACACGTTTTTACAGCACTGAATAAGGCTTTTTACACACAAGTAATTTCAGTTAGCATTGCACCAAAAGCAATTATTGAAGAGCCGCTTCAACTCATTTTTGTCGAGCAAGGGTCAGGAGTTATTGCCAATTGTCGTGTAGAAATAGAAGCTGGAAAATCATCACAATCTTCCCTTATCTATACGCAAATCAGTGACAATAGTGTTGGGTGTTTCAATAATTCAATCACAACAATTGAGGTGGATGAAAATGCGCATTTCACTTTGCATAAACTGCAAGCAGGGAATGACACAAGCCTTTCAATTTCTACCGAACAAGTTGTTCAAAAAGCAAATAGCACCTTTAAAATCAACACCTTTAGTTTCAGCGGCCTATTGATTCGAAATAATGTCAATATTCTCGTTCAGGGCGAAAATTGCGAAACATATATGAACGGTGCTGTCATTACTAAAGATAAAGAACATATTGATAATCATACGTTTGTAGACCATCAAGTGCCAAACTGTTACAGTAACGAAAATTACAAATATGTGTTAGATGGTCAATCAACCGGTGTTTTTAATGGACGTGTTATTGTGCAAAAAGATGCACAGGTGATAAATGCGTATCAAAACAACGGCAATATTTTATTGTCCGAACAGGCTTCAATCAATTCGAAACCAGAACTTGAAATTTATGCTGATGACGTTAAATGTTCGCATGGATCAACAACAGGTCAATTGGATGAAGACGCTCTTTTTTACCTTCAAGCAAGAGGAATTTCAAAACCGAAAGCAAGAAAACTATTGGTTTCAGCATTTGTTGGAGAAATCATTGAATCAATAGACAACGAAAGGCTTAATACATTGCTCCATGTCATTCTAAAAAAAGAGCACAACTGGGATTTTTAAGTTAGCACTTACTAGAAAAAAACGAAGATTTAACCGGTCTTCGTTTTTTTTTGCTTCATCTTAGCACTTCGTTGATAATTATTTAAGGAAAACTTAATCAGATTATCGGAATTCAAATATTTGTAGTAAATTAGAGTCTTAGACTTTAAAATGAGAACGCAACCTCAAATTTTCAAACCTATTGTAATCAGTATTTTAATGCTGTGTCTTTCTGCGTTTTCATTTGCCGCATCACCACAAGACCGAACAGATGAATCGACTGGCGGTTCTGCAGAAACAGGAATCGATTCGGGTGGAATCATTTCTGAGAGTGAAACCCTTTGCGGGCCGAATACAGCAAATGTAATAGAAAATGTAAGCGCACCGAGTGGTGACATTATGGGGTTCCTTATTATCAGATGGGAATATCGTCTTGAAGGTGGAGTTTGGACAGATATACCTGGAGAAAATTCACTATACTTTTCGCCGGGCTATGTTAGTGAACGGATGGAATTTAGAAGGGGGTGCCGCGAGGAAAGTGATCAACCATGGATCTATTCAAATACAATAATTAAGGATGTCGTTCCTGCTATTAGTGATGTAAAAGTGGTCACACTAGACGTCACCTGTAAAGGAGGAAATGATGGATACGGAGGTGCGCAGGTTATTGGTGGTACCCCCGGTTACACGTTCGATTGGTCGAGTGGTAATACGGGAGGTTCTGTATATGACTTCAATGCGGGAAACTATACGTTAACAGTCACTGATCAGAACGGATGTACATTTACAACGAGTGAATTTGAAATCAATGAACCGGAAACGATTGTTACGCCTTTTGAGATAGAAAATTCGGCGACACTTTGCCCAGGAAGTTCGGATGGTTCACTAATTGTGGATGCCTATTTAGGTACCCCTCCTTATTCTTTTACTTGGTCGAACGGTGTCACAACACCCTATAATTTCGATTTACCAATGGGCACTTATCATGTATCGGTTACAGATGCAAGAGGATGTACGAACACGCTATCTGGGTTAAACGTTGAAGAACCCTCAAATCTTAACATTACTGGAAACGAAGTTGCAACGAGCTGCTTTGGATCAAATGATGGGCAAGCATACATTGAGGTTGTGGGAGGAACACCTCCATACTTCCAAATATGGAATGACGGTAGTCTTTCATCCGAACGCAATGACCTAAGTTCAGGAATATACGAAATCGCTATATTGGATGCAAACGGCTGTGCTCATTCTGAAACGATTGAAATTTCGCAACCAAATCCACTCGCCATTTCACCATACGTGGTTAATAATATTATTTGCAAGGCATCACTTAATGTTGTTCCTGACGGCGGAACAGCTCCTTATACTTATGAATGGAATTCGGGTGAAACAAGCAGTTATCTCACGAATTTATGCCCTGGAGAATATATCATCACGACTAAAGATGCTCATCAATGTGAACAAACCGATACGCTGCGCATCTCGGCCGATTACACGATCCAAACAATTAACATTGAAATGATCCTAAACCCTTATTCTGAATCAGATGAAATCGTAATTAAAGTACCGTATAAAACTGAGGTCTTTATTGAAATTTATACAACGCTTGGACAATTGGTGGAATCCTTTGTAAATCTTAAGCCAACAGATGAAAAAGTAATTCATCTTCAATTAGACCTATCGAAATATAGTAAGGGAATGTATTTAGTTCATGTCGCACAAAATGGATTAGTAGCCACTGACAAAATAATCTTAGCAAACTAATTGATTTACTCCGTAATTCGGGTTAAGACTCCGTAATCTATTCTTTTCCCCGTTGTTGTTTTCATGGACAGGATATCAACCTCAATGCGTTTTCGTGTAAAGATCGCTTTTGCTATCTGCTTCACTTGTTTTTCCGACAATCTTGGGGAGTAGGTATTGGCGATTAAGAAACCATCCGATTCCAATAAACTATGTGCATTCTCCATGAGTTCAGCGAACTTATCTTCAATTTTCCAACGCTCCTTTTTTGCCCCTAATCCAAAAGCTGGAGGATCCATTATCAGACCATTATATCGATTGCCTCTTTTAACCTCGCGCTGCGCAAATTTCAATGCGTCATCATGCACCCAACGAATGTCAGATAAGGAAGATGATTCCATATTCTCTTTTGCCCATCCATTTATTTGCTTTACCGAGTCGCAATGGTACACTACTCCACCTTTTTCGCTCGCTGCAAGTGAAGCCCCTCCAGTATAACCGAATAAATTTAAAAAACGTTGACCTGGCTGAATACGATCAGCAATAAAATCCCAATTCGTGCGCTGCTCTGGAAATAAACCGACATGCTTAAACTGTGTTAACTTAAGATTAAAATTCAACTTTCCATAACTGATCATCCAGTTGACTGATGTTCCAGGTTTCAAACATTCCCATGCTCCGCTACTCGACGAATTTTCCTTAAATAAAAAATGTGCTTTTTCCATCCATTCTTTATCCGAAAGTACCGGCGTGAAATAGGCGTTTCGCTCTGGACGAATCGTAACAATACTTCCCCAACGCTCAAGCTTACGCTCATTACCTGCGTCAATCAATTCATAATCGTTCCAGTGCTCTGTATAGATTCTCGCCATTCGACAAAGATATCTAAATTGATGAAATTGTGAAGGGATTTTAAGTGTCCCGAAGGATTTTAAAACTAGAAATAAATCCTATACTGACCGATTGGCAGAAACCCCGTTTGATAAGTAGTAGAAATAGATTCAGATGCTGAACTGTATTGTGTATAGAAGATATTTCGCTTATTGGTAATGTTCTGCATATCTACCGCCCATTCTTGTGTTACACGTTCACCAATAATTTTAAAGGCGATACGAAAATCTGCACGTGCATAATTTGCGTATTGACTGCCATAGACATTGTTTGCATCACGCACCTCTGTTCCGGCTGCAATACTCTCCTCAATTAAGATGGGCGTATAACGTCTACCCCCATTAATCATCACTTTTCCATCAAGCGTAAGTGCTGCTTTCCCGCCATTAAAACGAATTTCATAACCAAGTAAGGCATTTGACGTAAAATTTCCGTTGAATGCCGAATTGTATTTCTCTCCATTACTTGCCGTATAGAACGACTGATAAAGCGAACTTGTGAGGAGAAAATAAAACCCTTTGTCCAAATATTTTTCCAACGTAATCTCAAGACCATAATTTTCACCCGTGCCGGTGGACTGAAGGTTACTCGGAACAAAAGAAACAAAATCTGCTCCATAATTAAGTATTGAATAAGCTGAAGAACTAGTTTGCACGGGTACATCAAATAAATATTGATAATACGTCTCCACCTTGGCATTAATACCAAAGGCAAAACGGTGCTGATAACCCAGGACAAAATGATGACTCTTTGTGAAACCCAGGTTTTGATTCGGCTGTTTCACCACTCCACCTTCCATGGTTTGCACGTAATACAGTTCAATGGGTTGCATTTGACTGTGCAATCCATACCCCAAACTCAACTGATCCTTTGGAAAAAACTTCCAAGTTGCTCCTAAACGAGGTTCTACAGCAACCTTATTATTTAGGGTTAAGGATTGAAGGTGCAACCCTGTATTGACCGTTAACTTTTCAGAAGCACGAAATTGATATTGTGCAAACGGTTGGTACAAAAAGGTATTTCCTTCAAAAGCACGAAGAGAAATAAAGTCAGCTATTGAACGATCATATGTTGAGTCATTCAAATTGAGCAAGTAAAAATCAGTATGAATACCCGCTTTTAAAACATGCCTCGCATTTATTTTCCAATTGTAATATAAATCGATTGTTTGCTTTGCAATAGTTGAATTACTGACATAGGTGGTAAAGGCATTTTCAAAATTAAAATCCACTGTATCATTGATCACTTGGTTAATTGCAGCTTGCAGACCGACGGAAAGATTGATATAAGATTTCTCCCCTATTCTTTGCCTATGTGTAGCGCCAATGACGCCAACATTTGCACGAAAAGAAGTATTACTAAAATCAATCGCAAACAAATCCGAGCTATCCGCCTCCTCAGCAAGAATATTAATATTGCTCATACCACCCAGTCCAAAGACAGTCGTTAATCCTCTTTTAGATGGAAAATTTAATTTAAAGCTTGCATCTTGATAATTGGGGACCGCAGTTGATCCAAAATTGATTCCCATTAATTTAAATAAGCCGAGTGTTGAATAACGATAATTGACCAAATAAGAAGACTTACGGCTTTTCGAAATCGGTCCTTCCGCCATAAATTCGGCTCCATTGAATCCAATTTGAAACATAAAGTCATGCCCTTCATTGTTTCCTGAGCGCAGATTCAAATCGAAAACACCCGCAATTGCATTTCCATACTCTGCGGGGAAAGCCCCTGTTAAAAAATCAGAATTTGCCATCACATTATTATTTAACATACTTATCGGACCACCTGTAGTGCCAAATCGAGCGAAATGATTTGGATTAGGAATATCAATTCCTTCCAATCTAAATAGCACGCCTGTCGGTGAATTCCCACGTATAACTATGTCATTACGTGAATCGTCTGCGCCTTGGACCCCTGCGAAATTTTGAGCCATTCGCGCCACATCATTCTTACTACCTGCATAACGATTGGATTCTTCAATTGAAAAAGAACGTGCACTTACACTCGTCATTTTATTTACGGTTTCCCCCTTCTCGTCCGAACGAATCTCAACCTCTTCCATCATGTTCACCGATTCAACCATTCCTATCGATAAGACAATGTCTTTAGACGTTAAATCTATATTTTGTTGAACATAGGTTTCATAACCCACATATGTCACTTGAACGGTTTGTCGACCAACAGGAATAGAGTCGATCCTAAAATTACCATCCACATCCGTCACAGCTCCAAGTAAAGGTGAAGATCCAACAATGATAACTTTTGCACCTACCAGCGGCATAAAACTTTCTTTATCTGTAACAGTACCACGAATGGTATTTTTAACACCTTGTCCGTAGGCCGTGGACATCAAAAGAGCGAATAGTATTAAGAAAGATTTCATTTATTTAAATTGTGGAGATTCGCATCAAGCAGATAATAAAAGAAGCGAAAATCTATTTATGGACTCAAAGGTAAACGAAGTTTTCACGATTGCAAAACACCCAATTCCAAATTGTAAAATAGAGGCGCCGAATTGTCGAAAATTACAGACGAATTGATTTATACGATTCAAAAAAAGAAAAGAATGCTACAAACACGACCTTAAAAAGACAAAAAGTGACGTTTTTTAGGAATACCTTAGAACTAGTGTAAGAATTAGGTGTGCGAATTGATAGAAATTTATATTTTTGTTAACGATCAAAATGACACAGCACGAAAAAAAGATAGCCGTAATTGGTGGAGGGAGTTGGGCAACTGCACTGGTTAAGATTTTAACAAGTCAGAAAATGCTGATTAACTGGTGGATGCATAATGAGGCTTCAGCTGCACATATTATAAAATACCGTCATAATCCAAAATATTTGCAATCCGTCGAATTTAACTTGGAGCACATTAATGTTAGTACCGACTTAAAGGAGATTATAGAACCTGCCGATATTATTATCATTGCTACACCATCTGCTTTTCTTCATGAATTGTTTGTTAATTTTCCGAAGGAGTTATTAAAAGACAAATTTATCTTTTCGGCGGTTAAAGGTATCATTCCTGAATTCAACGAAATACCTGGACAATATTACCATACGCATTTAGATGTACCCTATGACAATATTGGAATCATATGCGGTCCGTGTCATGCCGAAGAGGTGGCTTTAGAGCGACTTTCTTATTTAACCGTTGCTTCGCAAGACGAGGACATGGCAGAATACGTCGCTGAGCGATTGCGATCACGTTATATCAAAGCGACTGTTTCGGACGACATTTTTGGAACCGAATTTTCTGCTGTCCTTAAAAACGTGTACTCGATTGCGAGCGGAATATGCGCTGGTCTTGGATACGGTGATAATTTCCAATCCGTGTTGATTTCAAATGCGATTCAAGAAATTGAGAACTTCATTGATGAAGTGCACCCCATCCACAGAGACACAAACTCGTCTGCCTATTTAGGCGATTTATTGGTTACGGCTTATTCAAAATTCTCGCGCAATAGAACATTTGGTTTCATGATAGGAAAAGGCTATTCGGTCAAAATTGCTCAAATGGAAATGGACATGATTGCAGAAGGTTATTATGCCACCAAATGTTTAGTAGAGATCAACAAAGAATACGGTGTTGAGATGCCTATTCTAGAAGCGGTGAATAATATCCTTTACGAAAAGATTTCGCCCGTCATTGAAATCAGAATATTGAGCGATAAATTAAGTTAATTGTCACGCCAATACACGTGGAGAACTAAAACCTACTGTTTAGCTGATAATACAGCGTTTGCATCTTCCAAAAACTTCACTTCTTCCTTCCCTTTAGTGACGCCACTTGGATAACCTAGTTTACCAATCTTAGCCAATTTGAACGCACCTGTTTCGGGATTTTTCTTTGAGGTAAACAACCATACTGTCGGATATCCGCTTACACCCAGCGCTCGTTGCAAATTTTGATTTTGCGTTCTCAATTCAGGCGATTGTTGTGTTCTTTTTGGAAAGTCAAGCTCAAGTAAAACAACATTCTCCTTTGCCCAATCAATAAAAGCTTGTTTTGCGAAGACATTACTTTGCATCAGTTTACACCAACCACACCAATCACTCCCTGTAAAGAAACCAAATATGATTTTATTCGTTTTTACAGCCTCTTCATGCGCCTGATCTAAATCATCATACCATGTTAATCCTCCTTTTTCAACACTTGTTGCTTTTGCTGAAAACGACCCCATTGTGAGGCTCAATACTATCAATAAAACAAATCTCATACTTCACAATTTAGTTCTTGTTATGCTGTGCGTTTATATAACGCGGAACAGCCACTAAGGTAACCAAAAATAGAGGGATTTTTTGTTATTAATTTGTTAAAGTCAACCAAACAGAGATAATCAACGCAGCTTAGGACTCCAATAATGTTGATCCAACTCCTTTAAAAGCGAAGACCAATATTGAATAAATAATTAAACCCTAATCCAAATCTAAAATATTGTTGGTCTGGTTCCGTATCGAACTTTGCAAATGTATGGACAAATTGTGGACCGATACCAAACGAATTATTCAAATACCAACGCTTTGACCAATTCCACCGAAATCCGTTACCAACCGAATTTAAATAAGAAAACGCATGTTCATACGTTGTTTCAGAACCTGAACCAGCGGCATATATTTTATCCTTATCATAAATAAACCCGAAGCGATAGAAAAAATAAAACTCGAATCTCCGTCCTTTTTCGTAAGGGTCAAATTCATAGTAAAATTGTAATCCATTTATGCGGAAATTGGGAGAATTGTATCTAGCAAGAGTAATTCCTAACATAAATTTGCGTCTACCATGTTCCGCATAAAAATTAAGTCCTCCGGCCAGAATACCGTTGTTGGAACTGAGCACTGCACCCACTTCCATTCCATAATCGTAAATGGTATAAGAAGAATCGAGTTCCCTCTGTGCTTTTACAGTTGTAGTACCAAAAAAAAGAGTGATTAAAAAAATCTGTTTCAGCCGATTCATTATTTTGGGTTTTAAGTATCTAAAAATTAATGTGCTGGTGGCGCCTTTAAACCAGCTCTAACTGCCACAGGCAATGTATTTTCTTCGGGAGGAATAGTACAATTATAACCAGTCGTGTAAGCACAATAAGGGTTATAGGCGAGATTAAAGTTTAATTGTATCGTTGTTCCTGACGGGATCAGAAGATCTAAATACCGTCCACCACCATAGGATTCACTTCCACTTGTGAGATCACGAAAAGGAACGAATAGGTAATTTTTGTATTCTTCTGTTTCACGGAGGGTTAGACTTTGATACGCTGTTAATTGACAAGATACCCCCTTGAGTTCAAACTTCAAGTTTGCATAGGGGCGATAGTATTTGATCATTCCAGAAGAGGTACTCATTTCAACAGTATCCTCGCGTTCAATAAACTCAAAAGCCGCGTTGACAATAAAAGACAAATCAATTTCATAAAAATCATGCCCATGAAAAGCCTTTCGTTCTTTTTTACTCAAGGGAGAAGATTTTTTGCTTAAGTAATGCGCATTTTGCTCGGATTGAAAAGCCACAACCTCCTCAATTAATTCATTCTCCGTTTGGGTGAGGCCATTAAACGAAAAAACCATCAAACCTATCACGCAAATAAAACGTGACAGGCCTGATGGCTTCGTATTTCTCGCAAGCGTCATTAATCTATTTTAAGACAAATGCATCTTGACCAATTTTCACACCTTCACAGTAAATTTCTGCCACATAATTCCCTGCCTCAAGTTCAACACCCAACTCATAGAAAATACATAAATCAACCGCTTTATTTTGGTAATTCACTGCCTTCTTATCTGAGTACAGTAGAGACTGTCCACCTTCCGTTTGTAAGGTATTTGCATTACTTGAGCTCAAAACCGAACCTGCAGGCGTAATGATTCGCATATAGACCATCTTATTTCCAGACGAGGCAATTGCGTTTTCACCTAAACTAAAGCAAGAACGAATATGCGAACATCTTGACGCACGATCAGCTTCTTTGTAAGATCCAGAACCTTTTTCTTTGATTCCCTCAGTTACAAAACCGAAAGCCGTTAATTTTGATCCTTTATTCACCTTATCTGTCAGCTCAGAAGCTGTTGATTGGTAATTATTGCGCGACTCCGTCATCTGATCCAAATCCGTTAAGGTTTTGTTCAAGTTTTCAGTTAACACGCCGTTTGCTGTATTTAAGGAATCAATTGTGCGGATATAATCCTTCATAATTGAACGCAGTGTTTCCGTTTCTTTCTGCAATTTAGCCACCGTACTTGCATAATAACGTTTATCACCTTTTGCATCTTCCAACTCTGTCATCAAGGATTGAATGCGTTCTTTTTGCGCATTAATACTATCATTCATCTCCACGTTGTCCGATTCCATTTTATCGTACATAGTTAACATGTTTTGCAAATTTTGCTTCACATTATCACCCATGTCCAGTCCTTGGTCATACATCATTTCGTTTAGATCCGCCATTTCATTTTCAAGATCTATTTTTGCATTATCACAATCGGATAGTTGCTTATTCTTATCACTCAATGAATAGGCCATGTAACCGAGACCACCGAGTAATAATAGAATAATTAGGATGTATAAACCATCTCTCTTTTTTGCCGTCTTATCCGGTGTTGCCGGACTTGGTTGTTTATCCCTGCTAGAGGTATCGATAAACGTTGTTCCTTCGTCTTCACTCATATTTTATATTTTTTAACTAGATATCATTTTTTCTCTCAAATTTTTCATGAAAGATGATGCGTATACAAAATCAACGACTTCTTCATTGTCGGTTTTAATGATTTCTTTGTTGTCACCTTCCCACCACTTTTTTCCTTGATTAATGAATATGATATGGTCACCAATTTCCATTACCGAATTCATATCGTGCGTAATTACAACAGTAGTGATGTTGTATTCGTAGGTGATCTCTTTAATCAGATTATCAATTACGATAGATGTATTAGGGTCTAGCCCCGAATTTGGTTCATCACAAAATAGGTATTTAGGGTTCATTGCAATCGCCCTTGCAATTGCGATTCTCTTTTGCATTCCACCGCTCGTTTCGGCAGGGAGCAAATCATTTTTATTGATAATATTGACACGGTTGAGGCAAAAATTTGCCCGCTCTCGCATTTCCTCCTGCGACATGTCGGTAAACATTTTCAAGGGAAAAGACACATTCTCTTCGACCGTCAAAGAATCAAATAAGGCACTGCCTTGAAACAGCATTCCAATTTCTTTGCGAATCTCAATACGTTCCTTCCTGTTCATTGCTGAAAAGTCACGGCCATCATAAATAATTGCGCCTTTATCGACCTCGTGCAGTCCGACAATACATTTGGTTAAAACTGACTTTCCTTGACCAGAAGCTCCAATTATCAGGTTTACGCGACCTTCCATAAACGTAGCCGACACATCAAATAAAATTTGCGTATCACCAAACGATTTAGATATGTTGTCCACTATGATCATTTAAACAAGAATCAATTGTGTTAAAATATAATTCGCAACAAGGATAGCAACCGAGGAAGCAACAACTGCTTTTGTACTCGATCTTCCAACCTCTAGCGAACCCCCTTTTGTAAAATAACCAAAATAACCGGGAATCGAAGTAATTAAGAAACCGAAGATCATGGTCTTACACAAGGCATAATATAAGTAAAATTGGTCTTCATACCAAAAAGCTTTAATACCAATTAAATAGGTTTCTGTAGAATAAAGTCCCGATTGAACACCTGCAACCCATCCACCAACCAAACAAAGGGCCATTGAAATAATCACTACAAAAGGCAAAAACAAGGTGGTTGCTAAAATTTTTGGAAACATTAAATAACCTATAGAATTGACCCCCATAATTTCAAGGGCATCTATTTGCTCTGTTACACGCATTGTTCCGACTTCTGACGCAATATTGGACCCGATTTTACCTGCCAAGATAAGCGATATAATTGTAGGTGAAAATTCGAGAATAGTAGATGATCGCGTGATATAACCAATGGTATACTCTGGCAATAAAGGAGATCCCATGTTTGCGGCCGTTTGAAGCGAAATTACACCTCCCATAAAAACGGATAAAAAAGCAACAAGGGGTATGGAATTAATAACGATAGAATCTACTTCTCCGAAGAACATTTTGCGAAAGACCTTTCCCTTCTCCGGTCGGGAGAAAACGGACTTTAACATGACGAAATAACGCCCTATATGCTCGAATAAATTCATACCGCCGCTAAATTAACGAATATTTTAAGAAGTTGAGTCAGTGACACCTCTTCTTTACATTTTACCAATTATTTAGACAACGAAAAACGCCTACCGAATCAATCCTCCAAGGATCGATCAAAAAAAGATTGAGATTCCTATCTTTGTTGACCTTAGAATAAATTATAATCATTAATAGAACAAGAATGCTCATAGAAAAAATGAAGGTTGAATTGGATGACGTCGTCCATTATTCACTCAAATCTGAAAATGGTAACGTTGATATGAACGCCAAAATCGGTCAACCGATAAAATTAAACTTCATTGGCATTACAGAATGCATCTCCTGCCATCAAAAAAAGAAATTATTTGCACAGGGTTTTTGTTATGATTGTTTTATCAATTCACCCGAATCAAGTCCATGCATCATTAATCCGGAACTCTGCGAAGGACATCTGGGCAAGGGAAGAGATGTGGAATGGGAACAACATCATCACGTTCAACCGCATGTTGTGTATCTCGCTGTCGCATCAGGTTTAAAAATTGGGGTGACCCGCGAAACTCAAATTCCAACACGTTGGATTGACCAAGGCGCTTCATTTGCTATACGAGTAGCCGAAGTTCCTTATCGTCAATTGGCCGGTCAAATTGAAGTTGCCCTCAAACAAACCTTCACCGACAAGACGAATTGGCAACGGATGCTCAAAAATGAAATTGGCGATTTTGATTTAGAGACTGAGAAGTGGCAAATTGAAGAATTGCTGCCCAATGATTTGTCACAATACATGTCGGAGAATGATGATATTACCGAAATTAAATATCCTGTTCTTCAATTTCCAACCAAAATTAAAAGCGTAGGTTTTGACAAAACCCCGCTCATTGAGGGCACCCTATTAGGTATTAAAGGGCAATACTTACTTTTAGATGGTGACCGGGTGTTGAATATGAGAAAACATACTGGTTATTATATTGAGTTTTAGTCGCTAGTTGTTAGTCTTTAGTCGTTAGTCGTTAGTGAATAGTGGTTAGTGGTTAGTGATAGTCGATAGCTAGTCGTTATTTTTAGTATGGTTAAGATCAGATAAATACCATTTGCAACGAAATTGATAATCTATTAGCGACAAGTTGGGAACTTCTAAATAGCAATTTCCTGCGGCCGCAAAACCGCAAGAGCAAGGCTTTTTAGTACCCTCTCACCAATTTACCTGTTACTAACTCTTCATTTGAGCGAATTTCAAAGATCAAAATTTGATTCATTTCTGTATCAGCATCCCAAACAAAATGATTCATTTCAGTTGGAATGAGCGTTTGAAACACAATTTTCCCATCCAATGAATACAGCGATAAGAGTAATGGCTCCGAATGCGCACCAACTACAAAATTTACCGTATTGGTATAAGGGTTTGGATAAACAGTAATACCGTTCTCCACCTCTATTTTATCGACACTCAAAAAATCCGTGGCATCTAGTTTTAGGAGCCAATAATCTGAAGCGCCTTTATTATTTTCTGTTTTGACACCACTTATACCGGATTCTGAGCCGCCTAAAACATATAAAAGCCCATGGTTGTCACCAACTACACTTGATGCCCAATCGTCAGAATCACCGCCGTAAGTTTCTTGCCCTATTTCATTGCCGTCTTTATCGACAATAACCATCCAAATATCCGTGGATTCTCCATAACTAACTGCGGTTTTATTTCCGGATATATCAGAGTGAGAGGTACCCATTAGTATTAATTTATCCGCTGGCTGACTTAAAATTGAATAAGGACGGTCAAAATTATTACCCCCAAAAGATTTGTCCCAAATTACGGTGAGGTCTAAATTTATTTTTACCAACCAATAATCCTGTTGACCAAAATTTTCAGATGTCTTATTACCACTAATTGAAGAAGAAGTACTGTTCAACAAATATAGTTTTTCATTAAGAATTACTATTTCGCCTATTTGGTCTTCATTATCTGATCCACCAAAACATTTATCAGAAATAATCGTGTAATCTTCATCTATTTTAACAATCCACACATCATCACTTCCGTACCCTGGATCAGTTTTATCACCATCAGCACCAACAAAGCTTGTACCTGCCAAATATAGGTTACCCAAATCATCTTGTGTAACACTAAAAAGATTATCAAAAGCATTGGTTCCAATAGATTTTTGACTAATTACACTGCCGTCAGCTGGATTAACTTCTACAATCCAATAATCTGTTTCACCTTTTGAAAGAGTAGATTTATTTCCTGAAACACCAGACATTGATGAGCCTGCAAGTAATAAATTTCCATTTTTCAGCCTAATCATAGATTTTGGAGAATCCGTATTTTCTCCTCCATAAGACCTATCCCAAATTATATTTCCATCAAAGTCTAAACAAACCAACCAATAATCCATTAATCCATAACTTTCCGAAGTTTTATCGCCAGAAGCAGGAGATAGAGAAGCTGTCAAAATATAAAGTAAATCTCCATCAATTAAGGCTGATACGGAAAAATCATTTGCTGATCCTCCAATTGTTTTATCCCATAAAACACTGCCATCTAAGCTGGTTTTTATAACCCAAATATCTCTTTCACCTCTTCTATCTTCAGATTTATCAAAAGAAGTATTAGAGTTAGAGGATCCTATCAAAAAGAGAGCATTGGATAACTCATCTTTTAATATTTTATTTGAACTATCATAAAAACTACCACCAAGAGTTTTTTGCCAAACTATAGACGGATTTTGAGCCACACAATTTAAAGTATTTACTAAAAATAAAAATTGAAATAAAAGTTTCATTTAATGGAGTTTAGATTTAAAAACAGGGTGCATTAAAAAAACACACCCTGTCAAAATTTATTTAAAAACTAAGGTCTAATCGCTATTTCTTGCATTGTAGAACCATCTGCAAAAATTAACTTCACAACCAATTGACTATAAGGAAAATTAGAGCCTGCCACAGAAATGTTTTTTTGCTGTGTTGTATCCGCATTCATACTTATCTGTTCAGTGTGCAGTGTTGCACCAGATAAAGAAAGCACTTGTAGCGTAAAATTCATTTGCCGTTCAGTACTGATCTCAATTTTAAGTTCGTTATTCTGAATTGGATTAGGTGCAATACCCAATTCTACAAAATCAGCATTCGTAATAGGAGTATAACCTGCACTATCATGTTCAAAAACCAAAGGTAAAACCGATCCATTTTCCCAGCCAAAAGTAACACGATATAGCCCCGAAGAAAAATTATTAGATGGTGCTACAAAATTACCTCCATTATTAAAAATTGTTGCCGGATCGATTATTACTGGTGTAAAACTAACATCATCAATTCTCGAAATATAAATAAATGAAAAATCTTCATCTACTTCATTAACCCGCACCCAAGATTGGCCATTAGCAGCCAAGCCGGGTAATCCATTTAACAAATCTCCAATTGTTGGCGCTTCAAAACCCCAATATTGATTTATAGTTTCCCACCACTCCCAATTGGGATTAGTTCCATCATTTTCATCATCATTGGGATCATCAGGATAATTTCCAAAAGCATTAGTGCATGTTAATTCTATTGGTAAAGTAGATGAAGGATAATTATTATATGTATTGATTGCCCATGGTCTATTTCCGATTCCACAATTAGCCTCACTTATTGAAATTACATCAGTATAAATTGGAGGTAGCTCCCAAAATTGCTCTAACTTTTTCTCAACAAAATAAATATTACCATGGACAGCCGCACTTAATAAATTGTTAGATGCATCTCTAATGCCTTCGGCAGCTAAAACATCATTCCTTGTATAAACAGCTCTACCATCTAAATATCCAGGATAACCTTTCGCATTATAAACCGTCCACGTCATAGGCTCATAAAGTGGTACCGAAACGCCTGCATCATAATCAAAAGTATTTCCTGAACTCACCATTAAACGTCCATTTGATTCAGCTTCATTTTGCGCCAATGTAACTTTCCACGCATAATCAGGTCCATTGCAAGTCCACGAACAAGCATCTATATATTCATCATCTTCTGGGCAATACAAACAATGTGGTTCAAAATCAGACTCATCTTCAACCTCTCCGAGAGAATTAAGTGCATTTATTTTATAATAATAGCTATTGCTATTAAGATATTGGGCATCAAACCTGAGGTAGTTTTGGGAAGGATAAAGTGTGACCAAGGTGTCATAGGTTACATTCGATAAGCTATCAATGTGCCGTTCGAAAATTAACACTTCGTAAGTTGCATTTTGCACCTGCTCCCAGCATAGATAGCCGTTGGATGTGCTCGGTTCGGCATTAATCACTACCCCCCCCCATTTGCAATGGAAAGCACGGCTGTAAACAAGCCTAATAAGGTTAAATTTAACTTTTTCATAATAAATATATTTTAGATTAGTAATTATCGCAATTTAAGGTTTTTTTTATGCCAAACCAACTATTTTAGCAAAAAATTTTATTCAAGCTGCACAAAGCGTCGGTTTTGACACCCCCCCTTATTGAAGGAACCTTACTCGGCATAAAAGGTCAATATTTACTTTTAGATGGCGACCGGGTGTTGAATAGGAGAAAGCATACGGGTTATTGTATTTAGTCGTTAGTTGTTAGTCTTTAGTCGCTAGTAAATAGTCGTTAGTAAATAGTCGTTAGTCTCGGCTGAGCCGAGAGTAGGTAGTTGTTAGTCGTTAGCTGGTCGTTATTATAGTTTGGTTAAGATCAGATAAATATATTATATTTAGTGAAACTCATTCATTATGAAACTAATTCGTCATATTCAATTCCTACTCCCTTTCTTAATTCTATTGGGATGTTCAACAGGCTCCAACCGTTTTGTATTTGGACCGGGATCCTACGGAAAAAACAGACTTGTCAAAACGGAGTCGGAAGAAAAATTTACACATTTTAAAGACTTAGAAAAAGAGCAGACACCATTCAATACAGCAGAATTAGACGCGATTGAAGACACCTTGCGCAGCAGTGCAACAAAAGATGGAATTGAACCGGTAGCATCTGCGGCTCGGGAAGATGAGACGATTAATTTTGAACAGAAAGAGGATGCGATCATCACCCTCAAAAAAAACTTGGCCACGGTAAAAAGAAGTTATTCAAAGCTATATGGTAAAAATGGTCCTCTCACTTCAGATGATGATACAGGTACAGTGGTCACTGTGATTTTGATTATTCTGATCATTTCTATTTTATTAAGCATTTTACTCTTTTACTTAATTATCAAATTAATTAATCAAGCCATAAATGACACTGCAGAAGAGGCTTGCTATGTGGCGACAATGACTTATGGATCATACGATCATCCGAAAGTGAAAGTTTTACGAAATTTCAGAGATGAATTTTTAGCTGAGCGCAAATGGGGTCGTAACTTTATTCAATGGTATTATAAACGTTCCCCTTCTTTTGTAAAAGCCTATCAAAATAATCGCTTTGTAAATGGGTCTTTGCGAATCTACCTCAACCTCTTCATCTTTTTTATCAGCCCATTTTACAAAAAATAGATGGGGTTTTTATTTTGAAAACAACCGTGACTTCGTTTCCCAAAAGTCTATGTAATAGAGGATTTTAAGGGATAAACTATTGGTCGCTGGAAATTCAACCAAGTTATTTACATTTTGAAAATACGATTCATTGGTACTTCCAGAGGATGCAAAAATAGAATTTTTCCAAACAAAACTAAGCTCGCTTCCGGGCGCAAACACCCACCGATAAACCATGTCAATTGTAAACGCATTAAAGTTTGTATTGTGTAAAGATTCACCTAATTCATTGACCCCATCATAAATAGCTGCATCAAATTGGCCCATTTCATTGAGAATAAAAAATGAATTATAATTCACCTTTGACCAATAATGGCGCAATGCAAAAGTTAAGCCCATGCGATTCGTGAAAATATAATCTGTAGAAATTCGATTGATAACCGTTAATCGATCCCGTTTTCCAAAAATAGGATTCATTTCTTCAACGGGCACTTCAAAATTTTGAGTGAGTGCAACCCCTTCATTGTTGCGATTATAAGCGATATCAGAATCGAGAACAATCATCAATTGATCATTGACTCTAAATCGCGGACTAACCGAAAAGGTATAATCAAATCGCTTATCTTCATCATAAGCGTAAATACCTGCCGTCATGTCCAAGGCGAAAGGTTTACTGTAATCAGACGATAAAAAGCCTCCCACCCCAACAAATCGATCCGCTTCATAAAACCGACCACTTAGGCGCGGTTCAAACCAATCATGATTGCGTGTGGGTCCTGCATCTATCCATAGACTAGCGGTCATAAAATTTCGGAAGGTCCCAATAACACTTGCATAAACCGAAGTAGAAGAAAATTCGTTTGGATCCACTAAGCGGGCATAAGAAGCAATAAAATTCGTTCTGACCCGATAAAACCGCCAAAAAGGCTCATAAATATTATAATCAACCTGAGCTGAAATGTTTCTCAAATTATTTGTCGTCTGAAAACCTAGGTCATTTTGATTATAGGTTTTATTCGACTCATTATAATTCAAGGACCATAAAAAATTTCCACGCGTTTTAGCTATTTGCGCACTTGTTTTATAGCCCAATTCCGGTTCAGCATTTTCAAACCGTTGCGATAAGGCGCCAAATACACTATAATTGTACTTTTGCCCGTTTGTAAAAAAGTCTCCCCCTAAAGCAGAGACATTTGCATCATAAGCTTTCCCATTTCGCAAGACATTGGTGTTGGTAAAGGTTACCGTCGAATTGTGTTTTAGATTTTGGTCTAGGACAAAGACATTATAATTGATTGCGGGTGCCGTTTCAATCCTTCTGCGCTCAAACGTTTCATTGTTTTCCACGATTGATTCCATTGGTTTTGTGATGGCATTAAAAACACCGATTCCTGTCCCTGTTTTTGTTCGACCGGATAATTTAGTGGCATTAATCAATTGCGTTTGACTTGGGTTTTCCACTATCCTTTCATTCGAATCCAACTGAGATTCGACAGATGCAAAATGAATAGGAACACCACCAACACGGCGCGAATACAAGAGTGATTGTTTATTAAAGAGCTCGGTACCCTCTGTAAAAAACTGCCTATTTTCGTTGAACTGCACCTCAAAAGGAGAAAGATTGAGCACTTGTTGATCAAACTGCACCTGACCAAAATCGGGCACCAAAGTTAGATCGAGTGTAAAAGCCTCATTCAAGCCATATTTCAAATCCATTCCTCCATTTAGGGTATATCCCGAACTTCCGTCATAATTCTCGATATAACCAGAAACATAGGGCGTCAATGACAAGCGGACGGGTGATTCAATACCCGAAATCCCCTCCAAGGTTCCCAATTGACTAATTAAATTTATGCCTTGCGGATTATAATAATTCCAATGTGACACCTCACGTTTACGACGCACATTGCGCATAAAATTGATGCCCCACTTTTGCAGTTCTTTTTTTGGAAATCGAAGGGCAGAAAAAGGAATTTTAATTTCGGCGATCCAGCGATCATCTTTAATGGAAACTTCACTTTGCCAGACGGCATTCCAGCTCGCATCAATTGAACTAACTTGATGCAATTCGTCGATTTGAACACCTGCACTCGTAACGCTAAATGAGAAACCAATCGTTCCGGCATGATAAGGATCAATGACCAAGCCAAACCAATCCGCATTTCCAGGATCATCTCGTTGAGACAAAGTAAGTGACATGCTATCGCGCTCATCAAATAGCTCTGCTCCTATATATAATGCCGAATTATCGTATGCCATTCGAACAACCGTTTTTCGGATCGAATTTGCTCCTGCCACGGGTGTGTTTTGAATAAAATTACTTGCTCCGTTTGCATTTGACCAGAACGATTCATTTAATTCCCCATCCAGCACAACTTTCTCATCAATGCGCTGAATGTTGAGCACATTCTCATCTGCAAACGAAAAAGTTGCACGCAATAAAAGCGGTATGATCCATAGCCATTTCAGAGGCTGCAAAAATAAATAGAAAAGTTTTAATAACGTGTAAGAAGTGGATTAACGGCCGTAAATCAGGATAAAGAAAATCCGATCCTCAATGAAGAAGATCGGATTATTAAAACTATAATTAGGACGACTACTACATCTTGCTTAAATCTGGTGCGTCACGTGCAAAAGCCGGAATACCTGTGATATCCATACCTGTAATTAATAAATGAATATCGTGAGTTCCTTCATACGTCACAACAGATTCCAGATTCGCCATGTGGCGCATCACAGAATATTCATTCGTAATGCCCATTGCGCCTAAAATTTGTCGTGCTTCACGTGCCACGGTCAACGCCATATCTACATTATTTCGTTTGGCCATAGAAATTTGAGCAGTAGTTGCCTTTCCTTCATTTCTAAGTTGGCCTAGACGGAAAGTGAGCAATTGTGCCTTCGTAATTTCCGTGATCATCTCAGCCAATTTTTTTTGCGTGAGTTGAAAAGACCCAATTGGAACACCAAATTGAATGCGTTCTTTAGAATAGCGCAAGGCTTGATCATAACAATCCATAGCTGCACCAAGAGCACCCCAAGCAATTCCGAAACGAGCAGAATCTAAACAGCCGAGTGGAGCACCTAAACCGCTTTTATTCGGCAAAAGATTTTCTTTTGGCACTTTAACATTCACAAAAATTAACTCACCAGTAATTGAGGCGCGAAGAGAATGTTTACCGTGCATTTCAGGAGCTGAAAAACCTTCCATCCCCTTTTCAACAATTAAACCATGAATGCGACCTTCTTCATTTTTTGCCCATACGACTGCAACATCAGCCATTGGCGCGTTAGAAATCCACATTTTTGCTCCATTCAAAACATAATGATCACCGGCATCTTTAAAATTCGTAATCATTCCGCCTGGATTAGATCCATGATCAGGTTCAGTCAAACCAAAACAGCCTAAAAACTCGCCAGACGCTAATTTTGGTAAATATTTTTTTCGTTGTTCTTCATTTCCATATTTCCAAATTGGATACATGACCAATGAACTTTGGACAGATGAAGTTGAACGAAGTCCAGAATCGCAACGTTCTAATTCTTGCATGATTAAACCATATGAAATTTGATCCAATCCTGGTCCACCATATTCCTCAGGAATATAAGGTCCAAAAGCACCTATTTCACCTAATTGTGGAACAAGATGAGCGGGAAATGCAGCTCTTTCATAATAATCCTCAATAATTGGAGATACATTTTGTTTTACCCAAGCGCGCGTGGTATCGCGAACAAGCTTATGCTCTTCGCTGAGTAAATCGTCCATATTAAAGTAATCGGGATGCGTAAATAAATCCGTCGCCATAAGTCTATTTTTAAATCTGTTTGCAAAAGTAAATATTTTAACACGAAATAAGGAAAGATGTTATATTAAACTAACATTCAAAAGTCGTAAATGTTTTATTCGACTATTTTTGCATAGTGGAGATGCAAGAATTGGTACAAAATTTCGGCGAAGGCGATCCGATTAACCATACATTTAATTATGTGTTCTGGTTCATGATGGCATTTAATCTAATTGCCATTGCATTTTCAAAGACGCTGAATCGTGGCTATTTAGCTACACTTTTCAAAGCCGCCCTCAGCAATCGGCAATTGATGAACAATGTGCGAGAGGATATCGACATCTGGAAAGCCACTTCAATCTTGCTAAACTTAGCCTATTTTCATTGTATCGCCATTATAATTTGGATGGCAATAGGACTTAAAGAGGGACTTTATATCTTTTATATTGCACTTATTTTAATTGGAATTTCTATTGTAAAATTGTTTGTTATTCGCATTATTTCATTCATAACGCAAGGCTCAAATGGAACATTAGAGCACCTACATAACCATTTTGTTTTCTATCAATTGGGTGGTGTTATTTTAACTCCGATTCTCATTTTTACGCACTACGTACCCGTCAGTTACGTTACCATAGTATTAATTATTATCGCCTCAATATCAGGATTCTTGCTACTTGTGCGAGAGTTTCAAAGTTTGACACAGGCCTTCCAATATAAAATTTCAATCTTCTATATTATTTTGTATCTTTGCACGCTCGAAATAATGCCCCTATTGGTAGGACTTCGAGTTTTCATCCTAAACAATGGACTTTAACTAAAAAGAGGAAGGATTTATGAGCGTCAAAACGATATTAGTTTCTCAACCAAAACCGGAGACCGAAAAGTCGCCTTATTTTGATTTGGCTGAAAAATACAAACTAAAAATTGATTTTAGGCCTTTTATTAACGTTGAGGGGGTTTCATCACGTGAATTTAGAGAACAAAAAATTGATCTTGCTTCCCAAACGGCAGTTATATTAACGAGCAAAACGGCTGTTGACCATTTCTTCAGAATTGCAGACGAAACACGATTCAAAGTTCCTGATGCCATGAAATACTTTTGTATGTCAGAGGCAGTTGCTTTTTATTTACAGAAGTACGTGGTTTATCGCAAGAGAAAAATCTTTTACGGAAGACAAAATATTGGTGATTTAGTGGATGTCTTAAAAAAGCATAAAACAGAGCGTTTTTTATTGCCTTGTTCTGACATTTTAAGAGCTAACATTCCAGACACCTTAAACGAAAACAATATTGCGTTTAGCAAATTAATTTTGTACCGAACTGTTGCTGCGGATCTTTCGGATTTGGAAGATGTAAAATATGACGTCTTGGTTTTCTTCAGTCCTTCAGGAATTGAATCATTATTGAAGAACTTTCCGGGTTTCAAACAAAACGGAACAAAAATTGCGGCTTTTGGACCGACAACTGCGAACGCTGTAAAGCAAAACAATCTTCGCTTAGACATTCATGCGCCAATGCCACAAGCACCAAGCATGACCATGGCAATTGAGCAATTTATTAAAGATGCAAATAAAGAGAACGGGAAGAAAAAATAATCCTATTCGATTCAAATAGAACATTCGGAAACCCTGTCAATAATGACGGGGTTTTTTATTTTTCACCAAATCGCGCATACATTTTTTCGATATCAAATTTTTGATAGCCATAATAAGTAGTACCATCCACGATTACATAGGAACCTTTCTCTATCAGTCCTGGTCGATTCAGACTTTCACACAGAACATTAGACAAGGTCATGGATGAAAAACCATATTCTGGTTTCTTTTGGAAAGCGGCCAAACCAACCTCAGCATTTTTGACTGTAATTGAAGATCCTACTAGGGTTGATCCATCTTTTGATGCTAATCCCGTCAGCGCACCATCAATGTTAATCCGCATTAATGTTAAGTTTGAACGCTCGCCAGCTGAAACCCCTTTATCACCTGAGTTTTTAATTTCAATATCACTAATCATCACCCGACTTCCAGAAAAATCAATACAATCATTTCCCGTATTTTTAAAGGTAGAATATGAAAACTCCCCCGTGCAAAAGTCGGCGTCAAACCCATCACTTTTTGTATTTTCAATCAAGCAATTTTTAATCGAAAAATGAGAACGAATAAGATTTAAACCATCTTCACATGTATTGCCTCGTATCGTTAAACCATCTATTAAGACCTCAGATTCATAAATTGTAAATGCACCCGTCAACACCCATCCTCCATAATTCAGCGTTCCCATATTTTCAACCACAACATGATTTACTAAAACAGAGTCAGCTTGTAAAATCGTAATCCCCATGCCTGTGCTATCGCTTGATACAAATCGAACAGGAGAATCAACTGTCCCTCTCATTTCGGTGTGATCGTTCAAGATTAAACCGCCATTCTTAATAAAATCGATTGTTGTGCCCGCCTCAAAAAGAACGCGATATCCCTCAGGAATGTAGAGCAGTTTATCTAAGACGTAGGCACCCGACTTAAAACGCAACTCATTCCCTTGAACAGAATAATACGCCGTGTTTTCACTAAATCCGTTCATTAATTTAATACGCGGGTGCTCATCCTTAAATTTCCCCCACTTTATAAACTTTTTAGATTTTATTATTCCGGGTCTATTAGCGACCTCAAACAGAATTCGTGATGGTTTCTGATTCAAACGAATTGATATTGAATCTGCCAACTCCCCCCCTTTAAATCCTTGAAGAACGATTGGCTCTTCAAAGCGAATTAAGGAATCTTTCTCCCCTTTGATAGTATACCCTAATAGCGTCACTGTTGCAAAATGATAATTCTCAACTTGAATACGGTAATCTGCTGAATCGAACTTGGTACGGTAGGCATTGATTGAAATCTCTTTTAAATAAAATGATGAATTACCCAACTCATATTCATTTTTAACGCCATTAACAGGCGGATCAATTGATGCGCTTGCCAAAAGAAAAGCATCCCAATTTTGGTCGATCGTTTTTAGTTCATTTCTAACAAGCGCTGCCTTTTCATAATAAATGGCCCGATCAAATTTAAATCCTTCTTGTTCTAAACCGAGCAAGTTTTCATTGAACTGAATTGCAGAATCCAAATTAGAAAAGAGTTGATCCAAAAATTCGGGGCTCGAAAATTCAGTCAATTTCTCAATATAATATTTCCGAAAGGAAGCATTCTGAAAAATACGATAATTAAGACATGATTCTGGAGCCAATGAATCAATTTCAGTTTTAAAGAGCTCATTCACCATCAGTGGATTCAGGGGTCGAATCATGGGTGCCATATCAAAACCAATATGCTCCAACTTGGTTGTGACTGGGTTGTAATAAAAACGTCGATTGTGCCAAGCCATAGCGTGATGAATATTCCCCATGTCCATTAATGCATAATACGTTGCCAATTGTTTAATATCAAATATCAAGTCGGGATGCTCATAGCCCATTTTAAAATGCTCCAACAAGCGAGACCCATTAAAAAATTGAGCCGATAAAGCCGCTGATTTCAAGGTTCTATTTTCCTTAAAACAGGTTGGAATAGAGGCTTGATAAAAAGGGGCAATTAATTTGCTTTCACCCTTAAGACGGGCTAGGATAGCGAGTGCCCAAAAACCACTTTCATCCAATTTTAAAATTGGCCCTTCCCGTCTATTTCTGCTTTCCAATAATTGCTTATCAAAATGTTCCTCCAAAGCATAAACCCCCTCATAACTATCATTCACATTCACCTGCAAAAAATCATACCGTGTAGACAACAAGCCTTCCTTTTCAAACCATGCATGCATAAACCATTCGTGCATATAATTTCTCGTTTTTGGGTGTTGAATAGAAAAACTTGTCAACCCCTTAAAAGCAAAATCATCAGCCGTTTTAACACGATACGAAACACTTCCACTTATTAAATGATCCGTCCAATCTCCTTTTAATCGAACTTCAACAGGAATTGTATCCCCTTGATACATCCAATTTGCATCCACGTATTTTTTAAAATCATCACGAATGATCTCCTCTTGCACAGCAGAAGAAATAATAGAATCAATTTTTTCTTGACTTTCCTTTGGCATATTCAAATGAACAATTGAAAGCGAATCATTTTCTTTTGTTGGCCTGTGCTTAAATCGTTCTACTTTCAGATTATCAAAATAAGTCACCTGTCCTGACCCTCCTGTAAATACAAAAAACGTGAGACTATCCAAGTCTGTGATCGCTTTGAATTGTAGATCATGTTTCTTCCATCCCCGCTCAAACTGATAATGACCACTTTCTATAGAACTGAGCGTAAAATTGGTACTTCCTGACGCAACAGCAATCAAGGCACCTGTAGAAAGCGTGTCTTTTTCCCAGACAGACGCCTTAAAAAACTCGTCCTTCTTAATATCTGTTAGAATAAATGAAAATCCATAGGGATGATCTTGATCGAGCTTAATCGAATAGGAGCCCTCAAAAGCAAATTCATTCGTTTGCGTTTCGGCGGACTTAAATTGATTTCCTTGATTTTCGAAGATAAATGAGCCATCCTCGGCGGTTAATTGCGATTCAGCGTCACAAAAATAAACCATTTCACTATTCGGTTGATCTTGCTCAGACGAACATGAAACTATGAAAAAAAGAATAGAAATAAAAATCCAAGACCAAGGTTTCAAAATCGCGTTTATTTTTAATCCAAAGCAACCTGCTTTAGACAGACAAATTTAATACAATCTTAGAATATTAAATTCATCAAACACTTATTTTGAGCTGTAAATGTGCGAATAATAGCTACTCCGTGTAAAAAAGTGACTTATTCTTGATTAATAATAAAAAAAAATCCAATCCAAACTTGTAAATCTTTTAATTGCGGGTAAATTTCTTAATTTTACCCCTTTGAGAATATGGCAATGAAAAAAGAAGAAGTGACTCAAGATAAACTACCGAAGCGAACGCGCAGAATTATCCTCAGTATTGTTTGGATACTTGCATTTTTGCCGCTCGTGGTAATATTATTTATGCTCAGTCAGGCAAGACCGGGAATACCTTCGCACGAAGACCTTGCTAATCCACCCGACAAACAAGCTTCTATTATCTATACGTCTGACGGCGAAGAGATGGGAAGATTTTGGAGCGTTAACCGTAAAAGCGTTGATTACAATGCCATTTCTCCTTATGTTATATCCGCCTTAATTGCAACGGAAGATCAACGGTTTTATGAGCATGCAGGCGTTGATGCCGAAGGTTTAGGAAGAGCAGTTGCCATGGCCGCTATCGGCAGAGACGGCGGCGGAGCGAGTACGATTTCACAACAATTAGCAAAATTATTATACACTGCGAGTGACACCGCAAACGGAGGTGTAGCAAGAGATAAATGGGGGCGTTTAGAACAAAAATTTGGAGAAAACATTCTCGCTGTTCGATTAGAAGCCCATTATACCAAAGAAGAAATTATCACCATGTACTTGAATAATTTTGACTTTTTATACAATGCTGTTGGTATTTCGTCCGCTTCACAAGTCTATTTTAACACCACGCCAGATAGTTTGAAAATGGAAGAAGCGGCCATGCTTGTGGGGATGTGCAAAAACCCGGGTATGTTTAATCCGTTGAAATTTCAATACAAGGATTATGAGGCGAATGAAGAAGGACGTGCACAATATGAAAAAGACAGTACCCGTGCATACAATCGGAGAAATACTGTTTTAAACCAATGGTTAAAAAACAGCAATGATGGAAACGACGCTTTGTTGGTTAAAATAACACAGGCAGAATATGATTCATTGAAAGAAATTCCGATTCGCGTTGATTATCAAATTGTGGATCATAAAGAAGGATTAGCGCCACACTTTAGAGAAATATTGCGAAAAGAATTGACCAAAACATTTGAAGAGACCAATGATGACGGGTCGTTTAAATACCAAAAAGCAGATGGTACACCTTATAATATTTATAAGGATGGTTTGCGGATCTACACAACAATTGATTCGCGCATGCAGGTGTATGCTGAGGATGCTGTTCAGAAGCATATGGAAACAACATTGCAAGCTGAATTTGATAAGAACAATGCGAAAAACAAGATTCCTCCTTTTGGCAATGAGATAGATGAAGAACAAATCGCCGCCATCATGAATCGGGCAATCAAAGCTTCGGATCGTTATCGACGGATGAAAAAGAATGGTTCGTCAGAATCACAAATTTTAAAATCCTTTGACATTCCTGTGCGGATGAAAGTTTTCGCCTATACGGGTGATTTTGATACAACAATGACACCGCGCGATTCTATAAAGTATTACAAGAGTATTTTACAAGCCGGCCTTATGTCTATGGACCCGAGTACAGGTTTTGTAAAAGCTTGGGTGGGTGGACCAGATTTTAATCACTTTGCATTTGATCACGTCAAGCAATCACAACGACAAGTAGGATCAACCATTAAGCCTTTTGTTTATGCAGCAGCGATTAGTTTAGGTAAAATCGATCCATGTAAAGCCTATATCGATATGGAATATTGTATTGATGTACCTGTCAGTCCTACGCGCAATAAATCATGGTGTCCCAATACAGGAACAAAGAATACGGGTTCGCTTATTCCGACAAAATGTGCATTGGCGGGATCATTGAATAATATCACTGTTGCTATTATGAAAGATATGGGTGTATCTGCAGGACCAGCGACCATGGATAAGATGTTAAAAGATGTCGGTATTTATCTCCGTCATGAAGATGTCGTTCCGGCTATGTGCTTGGGACCAATGGATGTTTCCTTATATAATATGGTAGGTGCACAAAGCACATTTGCAAACAAAGGGGTTTATATCAAGCCGATCTATATTATGCGTGTTGAAGACCGAAATGGAAACGTTATTATTGACCTAGAATTTGACAGTCGTGAAGCCATGAGTGCAGATCTTGCTTATACAATGATTGGCATGATGAAAGGAGCCGTAAATGGCGCATCAAATATTTATCAAGGTGGGCAAGTTTATGCAACGAGTAGTTCGTTAAGAAGCAGTCAACCGTGGGGCGGAATTTCGTATCCGACAGCAGGAAAAACAGGAACAACGAATGGGGCATCTGACGGATGGTTCATGGGGCTAACACCTGACCTTGTAACAGGAGTTTGGGTTGGTGCGGACGATAAAGACATTCACTTTAGAAGCTATCCTTGGGGACAGGGAGCACGAATGGCTTTACCGATTTATGGCTATTATATGCAAAAAGTATATAAAGACGCAAACATTAAGATTTCAAAAGGTGATTTTGTGGCGCCTCCAAATTATGACGCGAGTACTTTTAAATGTTCGTTTGAAGAACAGGGGCCTGAATTATAAAAAATTGATATGAATAAAGTTGTAAATAATGTAGAAGAAGCCTTGGCTGGAATTGAAGATGGGATGACCTTAATGGTGGGTGGATTCGGTTTATGTGGTATTCCTGAAAATAGCATTGCCCAATTGGTAAAAATGGGCGCAAAGGACTTAACCTGTATTTCCAATAATGCCGGGGTTGATGACTTTGGCTTAGGACTACTTTTACAGAAAAAACAGATCAAAAAAATGATTTCTTCCTATGTTGGAGAAAACGACGAATTCGAACGTCAAATGTTGAGCGGTGAATTGGAAGTAGATTTGATTCCGCAAGGATCATTGGCAGAGCGTTGCCGAGCAGGAGGCGCAGGAATACCTGCCTTTTATACCCCTGCTGGCTATGGAACAGAAGTCGCAGAAGGTAAAGAGGTTAAAGTTTTTAATGGAAAACCACATATTTTGGAAGCAGCGCTCACGGCTGATTTTGCCCTTGTTAAAGCTTGGAAAGCAGACACTGCGGGTAATTTAATTTTTAAAGCGACGGCGCGCAACTTTAATCCTATGATGGCAATGGCGGGTAAAATCACAATTGCAGAAGTGGAGGAGATTGTACCTGTTGGTGAATTAGATCCAAATTTCATTCATACGCCAGGAATTTTCGTACAACGTGTTTTCAAAGGCGAACGCTTTGAGAAACGAATTGAGCAAAGAACTGTTCGTACTAAAAACTAAGCGCTCAACCCATGAAGAGGTGCATCCACAGATTCGTTCCGTACAAAAGTATCTCGTGGTATACGGCACTACTCCTCTTTGTCTTTATTGCGTATTTCACCTTTAATTATGCGACCCCTAACCCACTAAGTTGGGATAATTTAGGGTACCATGTATACCTGAGTGAACTGATTAATGATGGCAATTTACGTGTCCCCGACCTCGGCTATTATGAGCGCATCATGGAGCAGTATAAAAACACCACAACGCTTTATCAATTTGTACCCACCAATCACGAAGCACTCGGAGGTTATATCACAAAGTACACCAGCGGTTGGGCTCTTCTAAATGCACCTTTTGTTTACGCAGGACATGTATGGGCAGGATGGTTTGGATATGCCCAGGATGGTTTTTCCAAACCTTATCAAATCGCCGTTATTATCAGCAGCTTTTTTTACACCTTAATTGGCTTGCTGTTTTTAAGAAAAATTTGCCTACACTTCTTTACCGAAAAAATCACTTCTATTCTACTCCTTATTTTAGTATTGGGCACAAATTATTTGCATTTACAT
>Ga0222668_1000190_pt1 | contig 43042 bp, 35 predicted proteins | sample AntAcemetagen728_FD_179823 | JGI IMG/M metagenome (GOLD analysis project Ga0222668, IMG submission 179823) | Saline water microbial communities from Ace Lake, Antarctica - #728 | ecosystem: Environmental > Aquatic > Non-marine Saline and Alkaline > Saline | place: Antarctica: Ace Lake...
AGTTCTGCTCCATCGCCTCCGGCTCCGTCCCAGCCCTCGCCGGAGCGGTTGCAGCGCTAACCCCATCCTGCTACGTTTAACTCAGCGAGACCATCGAGAGTTTTAACAATAAACGGGACATCCCCAAGCGCCTGCCATCACGGCGCAGGGAAAAAGGGTGTAAGCAGATTGGATTGTAGAAGCGAGTGCTTTGAAAGCATCATTCAGCGATTGTTTGATTCTGTTCTCACTTTTATCTTTTTTAACCACGAACTACACCATAAGAATTATTTGTCAATAGTATTATATATTCTAGAGTTCATTCGAAATAAAATAGTTCATCTATAACCCGAAAAATTTGATTACTTGGTCGAAAGGTTTTAGATCCATGTTGGAAAACTCTTTAATTCCAGATTTGCTTGCTCCAATATGTACTGCCGAATTTCTCTTTTTTTGAATATCTTGAATATGGTTTAAAGGTACATTGAACTCTTTATCTAGTTTTAGCAGTCTGACGTATTTTATTAATCGACCAATCGCTAGTTGGTTGTCTTCTTTCAGAAGTTTTTTATCAACACCATATTCTAATAGTAGTTGAAAGAGCATCGCTTCACATATTGCTCCTGAAAGAATTACAGCAGTTCGATATCTTTCATGTTTAATGTTGAGAAGATAATCTTCGTAGAATGAATTAATTAAATTGCTGAAGTCATCCTTTTCTTTAAGTAATGTGACCTCACCTTTATCTGCCCATTCTCGTGGCTTTTTGGGTATTGGTATAGGAATATTTTCAATAATAGTTTTGGGGACTCGTAAAATTACAGACCCATTCGCATGCTCCATTAATTCCGAAGCTACATCGTCTTGGCTCAAAAACCAGCGTAAATATTGTGGAGTTATTCCTTCTTTTAGTGAGGAATCTTTCAAGATTAATGGAGTTGAGAATCCTTTATGTGGTGTATCCTTATCTAAAATTTTGAGTCTTAACCGAGCATCACCAGATGCCATGATTACTAATGTTCCTTTGGGAATAGTCCTACCATGCTTTAACCGATCTATTAAAGAACTAAGTTTTCGAATCGTGTGTCCCTTAAATTTTCGTCCGATAAAACTTTCAAGTTCTGAAGTCATATAAATTAATTTCTTACGATAATGTTGTGAGGGAATCGAGTTCCAGTTTTTATGTTTATGTATACTATGTGGCAGGGGACGAGTGTTCAAGTAGATTTGAATTCTAATTCAATAGCAATTTTGAATATACCTAGCACATTTAATGTCTGCTTTCTGAGGCCAGTTCCGCTTCCCAACTGAAGACATCACCTTCGGGCAGTGAGGAAATACCTGACAGCCGGAGCATATACAGCACTTGGGCGCGGTGGTGCATGCTTTGGGTGATGACGTGGGCGAGGGCCGTGCCGAAGGTTTTTTCGCGGGGGGGATCGTCGAGGTGGTCGGTCCAGAGATGATCCCAGCCGTTTTCTGCCTGGACTTTGTGGGCGATGGACTGCAGTCGTTTTTCGGCGACGGATAAGCGACCGCGCATGCCCTCAGTTGTTTGATCTGTTTGCCGTTCAAGGGGATCGCCGGCCATGAGTGACGACCAGATTTCCATGTTACCGATGATATGGTGTAACGTCGCGCGGACCGTGTGGTGGCCGATATCGAATTGTTGATCGAGTTGTGCGTCTGAGAGCGTGGCGCAGATCTCGAGCAGTTGGCGTGTGGTCCAGACGTCGTGGCCTAATAGCCGATCAAGTAAGTCCATGCTGGTTGCTGGTTTCTATGAAAAACAAATTGGCTGGTATTAAATCTGTTTATAAATGGCTTGCGCTATCGAGCTATGCCAGCAACTCGAATTTCATGGCAACGTTGCGGATGTGTCTTATCTGTCGGACAGACTGTAGCAAATGGGAGAGTTCTCGTGCGAGAGGAAACGTGAAAAAGAATCTGCGCGGTTTATTTTTCTGCCACGAAAGGCACGAAAAACACGAAATAAATTAACAGGCTGGAAGAGGGATGAGGAAACGTAATGCCTTTTCAAATCCTGTTTTTTGAGGGGAGCTTTAAATTCTCTCTCGTTATTTTTTGCGTTTTAAGAGCAGTTCATAACCATAACGGTCGTTGCGTCCGGAGGCGCGTCTGGCAGTGACAATTTCCCAGCCTTCGGCCCCCTTGAGGTTGAGATCCTCGATCAGTTCCGAATCGAGTGGAGAAATAATTTCGTATTCCCAGCGATTTGCGATAGAACTATTTAACAGGAGACTCAGGAATTGTGTTCCCAATACTGCCGCGACAAGTACGATGAGAGTGATTAAAAGTGGTCTGTCTGTTATAGATTTGACGGCTGGTTTATTTTCACTGGCATCTTCTTCCAGAAAATCCAGCGGAGGTGCGGCCGTCTCCGGCTGGTGGGGGACGGGAGGCTGTGTCACAGTTGGTTTGTCTGGCTGGAGCGATCTAGGTTGAATGGTGCCCCTGGTTTGACAGTTCAGACAACGGGCTTTTCTGCCGATAAATTCATCGGGGGCTTCCTCAGTATGACCGCATTGGGTACAGACAAAAATTGCCATTGAATCATCTCGCTGGTTGGGATCTGAGCGATCAGAGTAAGTTACCTAAACCAACATTGTGTTCAATTGGACATGCTTGGTCAAGTGTTACGATTTATTTCACCAGCTTCGTGCTCCCTTTGAGAGTTCTCATGAGCTTATTTTTTCAGAGTCAGCGTGCCCAGATCGACGGGGGTTGTGCTGGCTTTTGCTTCCGCAGGCGGTACTGAGAAAATGTGATTAATGAGATAGCCGGGAGAGGGATGTATTTTCGGATTATCAGAATGGAAACGAACGGTCATCGCATAAGTTCCCGCAGGCACATCATCGATGCGAAAAGCACCATTGGGGGCAACGCTGGCGCTGAAGCGGAGCGATTCTGACATCTGTTTTTCATGCGCGGCCTCGTATTTCTCATAGCTGGCTTTCTCCGTTGCATAGCGGTCCGATGCCTTCCAGTTTTTATACCAGGTCAGGTACTTTTGAGGATCTTTCTGTAGTTCTTCTAAAGCCATGATACCGGGCGGGGGATCCAGAAAGCGATATCCGTCAATCATGGCGAATTGCCAAGTCACTTTCTCTTTATGATTCGCGGGCGGGACCAGTTTGCCGATGACGGGACGGCCCGTGCGTCCCAGGTCAAGATGAATCGTTTTCCCGGCAACGAATTCCAGAGGCACCATAATCGCCGAGGTGGCTTCCCTGGCTCCTTCATGTACCATCAGCGAAATCTCGCGGCTAAGATAACCTTTGCCGGGAAACACACGGTCAAAATCATAGCGACCGTCGGGCCCTGTCGGTTGAATAGTCCAGGTGGAAAATTGGGGGCCATTTTCATTTGACTGGTGAAAAATGCTTTCCTGAATTGTGAGGTAAACTTTGGGAGCAGGTTTATTACCAATTCGAAATTGACCTTCCACGCGGGCCCAGGGTGTCAGTCGCAACGGATCGGGCAGAGGGCCGGAGTCTGACTGATAGTGAGCGAAGCCGGCAGGGTGGGTGATGACGAGCTGAAACGGCTCGCTTGTAGCGGGAGTATGAAAATGACCATTGGTATTGGAGCGGACCAGTGTTGCAGACGTGGAGCTGTCGCGAATATCTCCGTTGCGAATACTGATCTGGGTATTTTTCACGCCGACCGCAATTTTAGCGTCTATGGCAGGTTTCCCGTCAGGTGTCAGGATTGTCGTGGCGATGTCTTGTGCCGGTTCGAGTTCGAAGTCGAGCTTCACGTCGCCCTCAGTGTTTTTCAGCTTTCGCGAAACAGCGACTCGATAGCCGGGGGCTGCCACACGAATATAATGTCCCGGTGCATCACGCGCGATGCGAAGCCGATACGTTCCCTCCCGCGCTTCGGAACGATCAGACGTGAGCCATAAGATACGGGATTGAGTACGTGAACTTTGAACACCGTGAGTCACAAGGAACTTTTTGATGGGTTGTTTAGTCTTGGCATCAACCACACGTCCTGAGGGAACCAGCATCTTAGGGGGAGTGAATACATATTCCTCATCGCGGGCGATGAGTGTCTGGCTACTCAGATACATGCCACCCGGACGGCAGATGTCGGCCTGAAATTCATCGAGGGGGCCTTCATTCCATTCCCAGACACCATTCTCATCGGCAGATTGATTGACGTAGTCAAATTCAAAGAATCCCATCCACGATCCTCGCCAGCGCTGGAACAAGATCCTGGCTTTGGGAAGACCTTTGCCTTGCTCGTCAACCACACGAATTCGGATCTTACCTCCTGGCTTGAGGACAAAATCAACGGGCTGCATCTCGGGGTCGACACGGACTTCCTGTACTTCAGGGGCGCGACCTTTGGCGGAAACCACAACACGCGTCAAGCGGGGCTCGCAGCCGGTGAGCAGGTAGACGCCTTGTTCGTCTGTGGTCGTTTTGCGAAGGTCGTTCATGAATTTTGTTCTGACCAGCGCACCGGGAACGGGCTTGCCGTTTTCATCAGTCACACTGCCGGTGATGGCGAGCCCGCGATCGAGGACGATACGTCCGGCGGGAGTTTGATTTTCTTTGACTTCAAATTCGTTACGCGCGAGACGGTCTCTCCAGGGGCTGAACTCAGGATGATTCACGGCGATGTAAACAGAGGGTTTTGACGCGGGAATATGTGGAAAACGCCATTGACCTTTTGCATCGGTGGTGATTTGAGTGCCGACGCCCATCTTGCTGTTATCGCCGGGGCGTTTTTTAAAATCCACGCTGGGTTTAATCCTGGCACCCTCGATCGGTTGCCCTGCGTCGTCAACGACCACGCCGCCTACCGTCCAGGCGGCATCAAGTTTGGCAGTGAATTCTTCTGGATGCTTACTGGGACTCCAGCCAGCCCAATAGGGTGTGTAGCCGGGCTGTTTGATGCTGAAATTAAATCGCTTGAGACGCTGGGGGAATGTCAGTTTTAGCACACCTTTCTCGTCCGTTTTTACGAAGGAACCATAAGTGCCCGCGCGGTCGAAGCTGCCACGTAAAATCTGTTCGGCGGTGATCGCGGGGTTGATACGGGCTTCTACCGAAGCGTTCGGGACGGGTTTACCAGCGGGGTCAACAATGTTGAGTTGAAACGTGTGCGGACGCTTAGTCTCTTTTGCAGCCTTGGTTGTGGAGAGCGGAGCTGGCTTGCTGGCAGGCTTATTCTCCGACTTAACCTCAGCCTCAGTTTGTGCTGTCGAAGTGGAAACGAGGGAAACCATCGCCAACGTGACTCCGAGTGCCAGTAACGTGAAAACGCCAGTGCGTGAAACGCGTAACGGCTCGCGTAGTGGTTCGCCGAACAACCGGGCCACGCGACGGCGGATTTCGGACGGTGACTTTCCACTGGCGGCAAGTGAAGACAAATCACAATGAGGTGCCGTAGTTCGTTTTGCCAATTCCGCGATGCGCAGCAATGCCGTTGCATAATGCACGCGCGACTCGAATACGGACGTGGAAGCAGAAGGAATTCGGCATGTCATCTCATCACAGCAATATTCACGGAGTGTGCTGATGCGGCGGCTGAGATACCACAGGGCCGGATTGAAAAACAGCACTGCCTCGGCGCAGCGTTGAAGAAGATTGACCCACATGTCAAAGCGTCTCACGTGGGCCAGCTCATGTGCGAGAATCATTTCCAGTTCATCCGTCGACAGCCCGCTGATGGCAGACGCCGGTAATAAAATGGTCGGTCGCGCAATGCCTACGACTTTCGGTACAACAATCTGTTCCGCGCGGGCCAGCGCCGGCACGACTTTCATAGACCATTGCTGTGCCAGTGTGCGCAAGGCTTCGACCAGTGGTCCTTCTGTGATTAATACGGCTTGCGCACCAAGTCGATTCGCACGAATGCTGGCGACGATCAAACGCGTTAACATCAAGGCGACACCTGCGGCATAGATGACAACAATCCAGGGTGCCAGCAGCAGCCAGCGGGATGATCGACTGACAGGAGAGGGAGCTACAATATTAGAAGCAGTGGCCGTGGTTGGCTGAAGTTGATCGGCTGGTTGTAACAGTGGTGTGCGCGTTTGTGTTTCGCTAGAAACGATCAATTCAGTTTTAACCGGGGTGTTTGATTTTGGTAGGGAAACGGGCTTCGGCTCTGCAACCGTTGTGAGCGTGGTTATCTTGCTGATGGTATTATTTATTGGTTCGCTGACGTCTAGTAATTGATATGTGATCGGCAGAGCGACCAATGCCATCACAAGGGCCGTCACATTCAGAACGTAACGCCGTTCGACCGAGGCCGTTCGCCAAAACTGATCGAGACTCCACAGGATAAGCGCTAACAGAGATACTTGCCAGACAGAGTGCATGAGTGTCAGGCAAAGCCGACCGCTCAATGCGGGATCAATGAGGGAATGCCAGGTCATTGCTTTTGCTCCTTCGCCTTGCGTGTGATAAGCTTGCGGATTTCGGCGAGTTCATCGGAATCCAGGTCGGCCGTTTCCAACAGGTTGAGTACAAGATCAGAGGAAGAACCATCAAACACGCGGGAGAGCAAGTCTCCCATAATGCCGCCCGTCACAGCCTGTTTCTTCAATTTAGGCGAGAACAGAAACGACTTGCCTTCCTTTTTCCGTAGCACAAATCCTTTGCGATACATGATGTTGAGCATCGTAATGACTGAACTATGTGCGAGCGGGCGGTCTGCTTTCGCTTCGAGCCGTGCCCGGACTTCGCGAACGGGTAACGGCGAGTCGTCCCACAATATTTTGAGGATTTCGAGTTCCAGTTCCGTGGGGTGTTCTGATACCGGACGTGCCATAGCGTCGTTCCTGCTGCAGAATGCGAGTGCATTCATTGTGCTTATTATAATCGTTTAATTCTTTAGAGGATGTTAGCTGGAGAATTTTCTACTGTCAATACAATCATCTAATTCTTTAGAAGAAAGTGCCAGTCAGACGCAGATTCCTTTTCGTTGCCGGTTTTGAAAATGGATGTTTTTCTTTACTTCTTCGCTCTGGTGGGGCATGATGGAAGGCGGTTGTTTTTGACAATCGATTTCTGTTCCTTCGGAGAGAGTGAGGCGCTGATGCTGGTTAAGAAGTTGAAAGACAAACTGATCAAAGGCGAAACCGTTTATGGTTCGTTGTTTCAGCATGCGGTCGTGCCGGCGATGGTAGAATCGATTCCAAATAACTCGCTCGATTTTGTGATCGTCACACCCGAACATACAACGCTGGATCTGGCGGAGTTTCTGCCGCTGCGGTATGCGTTGAAGTCGAAAGGCATTGTCTGTCTGGCGCGCACGCACAGTCGCGACCCCGCCGATGTGGCCCGGGTTTGTGATACGTTTGATGGTGTGGTGGTGCCGTATGTAGAGGAATACGAACAGGCGCAGCAACTGGCGGCGGCCGCCGTCTATCGACCGTTGAAAGGCATTGTGCTGGATCGGGTATTGCAGACTGGCAAGTGGGTCAATCAGAAAACCGAAGACTATATCGAAAAACGGAATGCGAATACGCTGTTCATTCCGATGATCGAATCGGTGCCCGGCGTGGAAAATCTGGAGAAGATCTGTTCGATTCCTGGAGTGCATGCCGTGTTCGTCGGGCCCGGCGATCTGACGGCCAACATGGGGATTCCCGGCGAATACGATCACCCGGATCTGATCGCTGCGATTCAAAAGGTGATCGATACGGCTAATCAGCAGCATGTCGCCGCCGGCTGTTGGTTCGGCACGACCAAACAGGCAGTCCGCACCATTCGCCAGGGTGCTCGACTGGTCGTCTACGCCAACGACGGCTTGATGCTGCAACACGCAATGCAAAGCGCCTTCACCGAACTCCGCAAGGGATGAGAAGGGGCTTGGTCAGACCGTCGGCTCTATTGTGTTTCCCAAGCAAGTCAGCGGTACGGCGCTAGCCGCCGTTGGATGTTTTGTGACAGGTTTCTGATAACGGTGGCTAGCGGCATTCCGCTCATGAGAGTGTTTGATTAGATGGAAAAAGGTGAGTCGAATGTTCTGATAGAGGAAAGGATCTGAGTCGTGTGCCCAGACAGCCGATGAAATTGACAATGATTCTGGCATTGTACATGATCTGTTTGATTGTAATCGGGATCTGGCATCTCTATCTCAGTGTGCATAATCTGGCTCTCGCTTTCAAACACATCATCTGGGCGTTTGGTTTGGGGTTCAGTGTTGGCTTTCCGGTTGCGGCTCTCGGCGCTTTATTCAAGTACCCTCTGGGAGGAATCATCGCGGGGGCATTGGTTTGGTATTTGCTTGCGTTGGGTTATATCATACTCTGGGTGGGAATTCCCGTGGAATGGATCTATTAAAGAGTCATTTTTGTTAACCGTAAAATATTGAGGGGCGAAGCTCAGCCGATGACACAACAGCAAAAGAATACAGCGGCCCTGATTGCAGTCATTGCTGGACTGACTTCGATTCCGCTTACCTGGATGACGATCTATGGAGGCCGGCTTACTGCTGGCGAGGGAAGTCATCTTTCGATTCCGATTGCAAAACTTTACGTGACTGGGGTAAATGGCTCGATTACCGTGATCTTTCAAACGCCAATCTGGTTTATCGTAGGTATCGCAATTGCTGCGAATGTGCTACAACTTATGCGGAATTCCAGGCAGTTTGCCATACCTCGATTTGCCGAGTGGTTAGCCGCACTTTTCGGGGTCGTGTGGATTGGCGCCGGAATCAGTCTGACACTGTTTTCGGACAAGGTCACACTTGGCATTGGTTCGCTGCTGGGATTGTTCTGTGCGGGAGTTGCGTTGTTGTGTCTTGTTGTCCCTACATCAACTCAGCAAGACTTACTTTCGCGATAAAATAGCAATAAAAGGTGTCTGACACCTTTGTATTAAAACATGGATGAGGAAATGCAGGAAGTCAGAGTCAGTCGGGGAGCAGAACTAAGGTTGGCGATGCGGATCTATCTGCTGGCGCTGGTGATTGGCCTTGGCGTGGGAGTGATGGGGTCGGCGTTTCATTATAGTGTGGATCGGGCCTCTGATCTTTATGCCGAAATTGCCTGGCTGTTTTCCGGCAGGGGAGTGATCGCCGCGACCGTCGCCGCGCTGTTGGGAGCCGCGATGGTGGGACTCTCGGTTGTGTTGGTACGCCGGTTCGCGCCGGAAGCTGCGGGAAGCGGCATCCAGGAAATCGAAGGCGCGATGGGGGGGCTCCGCCCTGTTCGTTGGCGCTGGGTGTTTCCCGTGAAGTTTATCGGCGGTGTTCTGTCGATGGGAGCAGGCCTTGTCCTTGGTCGAGAAGGACCGACGATTCATTTAGGCGGCTGTATCGGCAAGATCGTTGGTGAGAAAACGAAGTGTAATACCGACACGATGAATACACTCCTTGCCGCTGGTGCCACTGCAGGGCTGAGCGTTGCGTTCAGCGCTCCTTTGGGCGCGATTCTGTTCATGATTGAGGAAATGCGACACCGGTTCAAATACAGCTTCATCTCCCTGCATGCGGTGATTCTCGCAAGCATCAGCGCGAATATCGTGAATGACCAGATATTTGGTACGATGCCTCAACTGCCGGTCCAGCTACAGACCTGGTTGCCAAATTTACCCCCGCCGGAAGATATACTTTTCTTCTTACCGTTCAATCTGATACTGGGTGGGCTCATCGGCATTTTAGGCGCCGGGTTCAACACCGGCTTGTTGAAATGTCTCGGTTTCTCTGACCGCTTAGGTCCACGTACGATGCTGATTGTTGCTTCCTCTGTCGGTGCTGTTGTCGGAGTACTTATGCTGATTGCGCCCGAATTCGTCGGCGGTGGTGAGGCATTGGTCAAGGAGATATTCTCCAAGTCTCCGCTGGTTATATTTCTGGTCGCTCTGCTCATTGTTCGCGCAGCCATGACATTCTTGAGCTATTCGATGGGCGTTCCCGGCGGTATCTTTGCACCGATGCTGGCGCTGGGCGCATTGATCGGTATGAGCTTCGGCCAAGTGGCGCAAGAGATTTTTCCCCATGTTGACGTACACGCCGGTAGCTTTGCGATTGCCGCCATGGGGGCTTTGTTCGCGGCGACGGTGCGGGCACCGATGACGGGCATCGTGCTGGTCGCGGAAATGACGGCCAGCTTCGAATTATTGCCTGCAATGATCGTTACCTGCATGACCGCAAGTATTGTTGCCCAGTCTCTCGGCAGCAAACCGGTTTACGATCTGCTGCTGGAACGGACACTGGAACGCGATAAGAATGGTCAAATGGACCTTCTGTTTTAGCAAACGGCAAAGAAAATGACAGGATCACCGGACTCCATGTCGATGGCACTCGCAGCGCCAGTTGTTTGTCGGTGCTGCGTCAAACAGAATGAATCTCGCTGGATGTCGAAGTACCCCTGCTTGTCATCGTGACCGTGATCTTACTATTGGTCGCGCGGAGCAAATCGATTCCCCTTCCCGAATAGATGGTTCTGGTAGATGGTTCTGGTAGATGGTTCTGGTAGATGGTTCTGGAGCCACAAGAAAAAACGACTGGATGAAGTCGTCTCTTATATGAAATGCAGCACGTGCCAGAACAGCATTGATGCCGCGAAGTTGGCTACATAGGAAACAAGGCAGACCCAACTCTGGCCGCGAGAATATTGATAACTACCGAAGAGCACTAGAAGGGCAGTACCAAAACAGACAGACACGAGAGGGATCAGCGTCATTAACAGATCAAACTGATAGTGTGTAAAACGAAAGCGGATAAAGCCATGCACAAGGCAAAAGAGAACCAATGTAAGCAGGCATTGAAGATAGATCAGCAGTCGCAGGATTGTATTTTTGTGTAACGGAAAATATCTCGAGCCGATCAATTCGCGAAGTCTGTAGACTCCCTTGAGAATCGCATTTCCCATTAAGTACAGTTTGTCTGTGACATTATTCTGCATTACTGATATCCGACGATGGTGTACCGTGCCCGACCCGATTTTATCACGCCGAATTCCTATGATCAAATTCGATTTCGAAAAAATACTGGATTCAGCAGTTATAAATCGGTTCTGACATTCGATTCAACCGACGGAACGAAATCACCTGGATTGAGAAAAATAGACTCGCGTAACACGTGGACTTGTGTATGATAGAAGGGGCGGCTTTCTGTTTTCACTTCTGCGGAGCATCTCTCAATGACGGTTCGAACCTGTTTAATTCCCGGCTTTGTTTTCTGCTCAACAACCCAGGTCGCCCAGGCAGGAATGCCGCCAAGTTTACTGCATCTGACACATATTGCCGAGCTGCGGCTACAGAGTATTTCATTTTTTCTCATGGTGCTGCTGGCCAGTGCGTTTTTTTTAAAACGGCTGTGGAATTTTCTGGCCCGTGATTTTCCAAAACTGCCCCTGCTGTCGTATCAGGGCGCATTGGCGGGGAGCGTGCTCTGCGGGCTGACGGTTCTGTTTGTCATGACGACGATTTCCGGCGCACAGGAACTGCTCGCGCCGGATGCCAGGGAGAGACCAGGTCAGACAAAACAGTTAGTCCAGGCTGATTCTGAAAAGGTGATCCCTTTGCAGTCATCATTGAAAGTGCGTCGCGCGAAACTGGATGAATTACATTTTGCGTTGTTCGTCTACGCGGCCGCGCATGAGGGAAAATTACCCGATAATCCCGAGGCCACGAATTTTGCTGAAGAATTTTGGGTGCAGCCCGGTGGTTTGAATGTGAAGTATGGCTATGTCAAAGGTCAAAAAGTCGGTGACTCCTACGATCCGATCGCGTTCGAACAGGCCGTCTATGATGATGGGAAGCAACTGATTCTGTTCGCCGATGGTTCAATCAAAGTCCTCACATTGGAAGAAGCGAAAGACTGGCTTGATGACAAATGAATTTTTTTCACACCAGGAAATCAGAGGCAGCCTGGAATTGATGGCCGCTGATGCCTCAGTAATGAGATGATCCTCAAAGACGAAATTCCATTAGAAACTCAGGTACTTCAATGACCGCAGAACTCAGCACACCCGTTGAACCGGTTACGCAAAATAGAACCATTACAGTGATTTCCATTATTGTTTTGTGTGTCTTCGCTTTCAGTCTGGGGATTATGTTTCCTTTTATCGTGGGTTTTCATCTGCTCGCAGGCTGGATCTTGTATGTTCGTCGGGTGTTACCCACATTGACGATCTCCGTGGGCCAAACCTTCTGGTTCCTGATCTTCCTGCTGCTCTTCACGGTCGTGCTTCACAGGGCGTTGAAAAAAATCTATCGCTGGAAACAGGAATCATTGATAACGCTCGCCGAACAGTCAGCGGTTGCTCCGTGGCAGAAACGCTGGACGTTCACTCTTGTCACACTATTTCTGATGCTGGCGCTGAGTGGAATCAGTGTGACCAGCATGACGCATCAGGGCTGGTGGATGGCAACGGGAAAGGACCAGATTCTGGTCTATCATACTGGATCTCGCGCTGCAGCAAGACGCAGTACGTCCAAAAATAATCTCAAGCAGATCGGTCTGGCGATGCACGGCTATCATGATAGCTTTCGTCAGTTACCCGCGGGCGGCACCTTCGACAGTACGGGACAGCCTCACCATGGTTGGGTTGCACAACTGCTGCCTTATCTGGATCAGGGTCCTTTACTTCAACAGATCGATTTCAACCAGCCCTGGAACGCAGAAGTAAACCGAAAGCCGTTTCAGACCAGAATCAACATGATTTATAACCCCGGAATTGTATCGGACTATGATACAGGAAAGAGCAGTAAAGAAGCGTTCCAGGGATATCAGCCTGCCCATTACGCTGCCAACAGTCAGATGTTTAGCGTGAACACGAAAAACAATTTTCGACAAATCAAAGATGGTAGCTCCAACACCATTTTTGCCGGGGAAATTAAAGCCAACATCAAGCCCTGGGGCGATCCACGCAATTTTCGCGATCCCGGCCTAGGCATTAATCGAAGCGCACGCGGGTTTGGCAGCCCGTTTGTCGGCGGGGCAAATTTTTTGATGGGTGACGGTAGCGTGCGCTTTCTTTCCGAGGACATCGACCCGGCTGTGTTAAAAGCACTCAGCACGCCTAACGGGGGAGAGCCGGTCGGAGAGTATTAGGCTGCCTGTTTCACCATTTCACCGGGACTTTTTCATCCGATCTTTGGTCGCACGGTAGCGGTTCTTTAACTCATCGTTGCCGAGTTCCGGGTAGAGCAGCATTGTCACGCCGATTAGTTTTTTGGCTTCGGCTTCGTCGCCGGCATCGAATAAGGTTTGAATGATGTGCAGTCGAGCGTCCAGCCAGGGGAGTGTCCCCGGTTTTTCGGCTACTTCGAGTTGGCGCCATTTTTGTGTGGACTCTCGCAGGCATATTTTTGTGCCGCAGCGTTCCAGGAGCAGTGCCACCTGTTTGACGAGAGAGGCGTCGTTCGGAGACTGTTTTAACAGACCCTGATAAAATTCAAGAGCTCTGATCGGTTGGTTAACCGCCAGATAGGCTTCTGCCAGACAGAGGTCCAGACGACGGACCTGCTGCGGGTTCAATTTTTCGCGGCGGGCTGCCAGCTTCTCGGCCGATTTTAATTGCAACATCCCCAGTTCTCTGCGGGTTTCTGGTGTCAGTTCCAGATCGATCTGGGAAACACCATTCAGAACCGACAACAGTTCATCGGTGCCTGCGGTTTCCAGACTTTCTACCAGCGCCTGCGCGGCTGACGGATTGCCCTGCCCCGCCAGTGCGATAATCTGCAGTCTGAGAGCATGGTTCGAAATGTCATTCCAGTTTTGGATTTCCTGCGTCGTTTGTGAGACACTGGTTTCCGAGAGTTCGTTGTTTCTTTTTAATTGCGCAACGATGCTGGTTGACGTGTGAATGATTAGTTCTAAAAGCCGATTCGCTTTTGCATATAAAGGCGGGTTCCCATTCAGGTAGATCCGCGTCAGCCGCAGAGCGATTTCTGCCTGAGATTGCAGGTGCGTCTCGTGCTTGTAATCGGGAAAACTTGCGAGAAATTTCTCCAGCACATCGATGGCTTCCTGCCGCCAGGCTTTCGTTGGTTTATTCAGCGCTGCCAGACGCAGCAAAATATTTTCATAGCAGCGGGCGATCCCCAGATGTGCGTCGGCTGCTTTCGGATGGTTGTCTGGTATTTCTGAATACAGGACAAGTGCTTTTGAGTATTGCAACCGCGATTCTTCCAGTCGCGCCAGCATCCAGCCTGCTTCATAATAACTGGTGCTACTCGGAAAATGCTTACGAACTTCATCGAGGGCCGTCGTATAGGCAAGCCTGCGCGTTTTTGTGCGGCTTTGTGTATAGAGTTGACCCAGACACCATGCGGCCAGCAGGCTGGCGTCGGCGGCTTTAGGATTCGCATCATAGCGCAGGGCCAGCGATTGAAACCGGGTTGCCGCCTGTTTAAATTGTTTGGCCTTTAACTGTAGCGAAGCGCTGGTGAACCCGAGTTCGAATGCCAGGTCGATTTTGCTTTGTTCGGCTGCAAGTGTTGCGGTTTGATCGTAGGCAGCGATGGCCTGTTCGATTTTTCCCTGCGAATACAATAGTTGAGCCTGCTTCAGGTTTTGAGAAATCCGACTTCCATATTGGTCTACCTGATGTTGCTGGTTGACCAGCATGCGTGCACGCTGTGCCCAGTAGCCGGGCTGTGAGTTCCCAAGATGCTGCGTGCGCGTTTCAATTTGCTGCCAGATTTCATCAGCGAGCGCTGCCTGGTTATTGTCCAGCGCCACTTTTCTGAGTTTGATGAGAGCGTTGACTTCCAGGTATCCGAGTTCACTGGAATAGTGACCGTATTTCTGTCGGAAACCGATAATTTGCGTCGCCGCCAATTGTGATTTGTTTTCCGCCAGCAGCACCCGCATCGATTCCACGAAGATCGGTTCATTGAGGTACGCGGGCGGGTTTTCTTTCATGAGAAGTGGAATGGCGCGTTCAGCGGCGCGGGTGTTCCCGGCGATTCGATCGCACTGAATCAACGCCAGTTTGCTGAGCCAGGTTACCTCAAGAGTCGAAGCCCGTCGCGACAGTGGTTCAAGCCATTCTTTGGCAGCTTTGAGAGCCGCTTGTTTTTGGGGCAGCTGATCGCCGTATAAATCAGCGAGTTTCATTTTTGTTTGCCCAATCAGCAATTGATAGTCCAGCAGTGTATCACGAATGACAGCTGTTTTGAGCACGGTAAAGTTCTGATGAGTGCCTGATCTTTTTAAGAGTTGATTCAGCTGGTTTTCTGCTGTGATCAGTTCCCTGTCAGCCAGCACCAGATGTGAGATCGCCGTTTGCTTGAGTGTGTCATTGTGGGGGACCGCTTTCGATTGCCAGTAGAGGATGTCAGCCTTCCGAACGGCGATGCGGGCGCGTTCGGCGTTGAATACCGGTGCATCGGCCCAGTTCGGATAATCCTCTAAAAGCTGGTCGAGCGTATTCTCTGCGCGTTTCCAGAGTTCTGTTTGTTCCGCGTCTTCCGTGACCATTGCGTGTGCTGTTAAGGTTCGCACCAGTTCCAGCGTATAGCGGGCACGGTCTGAATCGGAAAGACGGGACTGTGCCAGATGATTTAAGCAATACCCTTCAGCGATACCAAACAGGTGCCGTTGACGTAAACCCTCAAAATAGGACCGCGTCTGGTCGTCTGCAAAACAAGCATTGACAGAAACAGAAATCAAAACGAGAAAATACAAAATCCAGCGTCGGGAATACCCGTGACACAGGCTTGACATTGATGGTGATTCAGGTTGTTTCGATCGACGATGCATGAGACAAATCGAGCAAGCAGAGTTAGGCAGAGACTAGAGGAGTCTGGTTTCAGTACGGCCGGATGGATAGGTGTAATCATACACATCACAGGCAATTTCTTACAGGCTTGATTTATAAGGATCTGCCTGAAGCAGAAACAGGAAAATTTCTTATTGTGTTCTGGGTGCTTTGATACTGCGCGGCAATTCCGGCAGAGTCGCTAGATCGGCGCCGGCGTTGGTACGATCAATGGCGGTAATGGTGGGGCTGCCGTCAGTGGGCTGGTTAAACTGAAGCTGAGCAGCCTGCAATTCAGAGCAGGGAGTACTGACCAGTTTCTGACGATCGACAATCCAGGGAATGTCCATTTGATAGCTGTTCACTTCAGAAGAAAGTCCCCAGATATCCTTCCAGTCGAGTGCATCCAGTGAAAGTGCTCCCGTTGTTCCCTGTTGAGATTGAATGGTCCAGAATGTTTCGAAACGATCGTAATAATTGTTGGAGCCTCTCCAGGTTAATAGTTTCTGACGAAAATCATTTTCGTTTGTATTTCCTCTCATCAGGACAAACGGAGCATTGCTTCGTGAAACGAAAATATTGTTCCGGGCAGAGATGTGGAGTGGAATCAGTTCTCGGGGTATGGTGCCACTGTCCATCACAGAAAGCCCTCCCCCCAGTAGAAACGTGGAATGATTCAAAACCAGTTCCAGGTGGTCGCCTTCTGTTGGTTTGTTATTACAGCCGAGTAGTTCAACCATTGACTGTGCAACCATTAATGTCGAATTGGTAATTTCCAGACGTGTGGGAGCCGTTTCTCGAATCGAAAAAGCGTAGCCATCACAGCGGAGAATCGAGTTTACCACTTCAATGAATGTCGACTCTTTCACCGGACGTTTGCCCATCATGGAATCATCATTCAATCCCTGGTTGATGGGTTCATTCATTTCAAAGAGCGAGACCTGCTGGCTGGTCGTATTGGAACAGGTGACGGTCACTTGATGTAACCTGATGTCATGCGCATTTTTCAAAGAAAAGATCGCCCAGGAATCGGAATTAAGATCTTTTACATCGACCATAATGCCCAATTCAAACAGTTCAAGAGAGCCGTTGACCACTTGAATCATATGAGTCTGAAAACCTTCCGCCGGCTCTTCCACAGATTCAAACTGCAAAACCGGTTTTCGGTTTTTGGCTGCTCGAATACGAACACGTTTATTGTTGATGTGAATGGGCGCTTCTTTGCGAATGCCGGTAAAACCAAGTTCGATAATACTTCCGTCATCGGCGGCGGCACAGGCTGCGTCCAGCGTTTTGAAATCCTGGCCCGGCGTTCCATCCGGATTGATGATCGTGATCGCGGGGATTTCGATTTTCCGGAATTCGTTCTCACTTTTTTTCGGGAAGGGATCGGGCTCTATTTCAGTGGAATTCTCGGGTGCCGGGGCGAAAGGAATCATCGTGTTCTTCAGGCGCTTACTGTTTGACAACGCGAGCTCCGTATCGGAACCATTGTTTCGAAGCACTTGATTTTTTGAGGGATTCCCGCCATCAACTAATTCACGAATGGTTTTTTCGGAAGAGAGTAGCGGCATGTCAAAAATTTCATCCAGAACTTTCGTGTCCTCGGCCAGATCTATTTTTTCTAATTTCGTATCACCAGATTTTTCTATAGTAGAAGCATTCACCCTCGATTCGGGAATTTCTACAACCGTTTTTTCATTCACAAGCTGGGGGGAGGCGATCGATGCGACAGTGTCGGCATCTGTCATCGGCTGCGCATGGTTGATTTCCGTTTTCGGTTGGGGGATACCCGCTTTAGAACTGCTCTGCGTGTCGGTGCCTGCTGCCTGCTGACTGGAGGCGGGCTCTTTCTTTTGATTTGTGTTTTGTACCACATTCGAAGGATCGAATGTCGGATAGCGGTCCAGTAGTATGACTACGATTAATAACACCGCAGCGGTCGCGATCCAGCCAACATGTTTTTCAAGAAATCCAAGTCGTGAATTGGTAGGCGATGTCCAGACCAATCCTTCCGGGTTCACTCCTCGCAGATCAAGCTGGCTGGCAACCTGCATTAGATGGTACATCAGCTCTTCAGGAGTCTGGTAACGATCTTCAGGATCGCTGGCCATCATTTTCTGAACGATCAGAGAAAGTTCCGCAGGTAGTTGTTTATTGATAGCCGCCGGGTCGGGGACATTTTTCCCCGAATGATCCAGCAGCTTTTGCAGAACGGTTCCTTCACCGTAGGGAGGTTCGCCGGTGAGCATGTGATACAGCGTGCAGCCGAGTGAATAGATATCGCTGCGGACATCCACATTCCGCGGGTCTTTTGCCTGTTCGGGGGAAATGTAGTCGAACGTCCCCAAAGTAGTACCGGCACTGGTGAGGTCTGCGGAAGCATTGTCACTTTCTTTGCGCGCCAATCCCAGGTCAACCAACTTCGCTCTGCCGCCGGGGGTAATAATAATATTGGAAGGTTTGATGTCCCGGTGAATCACACCCGCTTTATTGATGTGCTTTAGAGCGGAAGAAATCTGGAGCGCATAATTCACAGCTTCCGCTGCTGGCAGGATCCCCCGCGACTGGATGATCTCTCTGACATTCGTGCCTTTTACGTATTCAAAGGCAATGAAGTTCAAGCCCTGATCTTCGCCGATGTAAAACACACGCGAGATATTTTCGTGGTCGAGACGCGCTGCTGATTTGGCTTCGTTTTGAAAACGTTTTACCGATCCGGGATCGCGCGATTGTCCGGGGCTGAGCACTTTTAAAGCGACAACCCGGTCCAGACGGGTATCAATTGCGCGAAAGACCGCGCCCATTCCTCCACGACCGATACGCTCACGAATGATAAAATGCTCCAACTCCATACCTGCGGGGTTGGGAATCTCAGTTTGCACATCGGGATCATCTATGGTGGGCGGGAACAGACGATTCCAGACCGAAGATCGGGCGAATTGATTCTGTGAGCCACTCGTGTCTCGGCCCGAGTCAGTCGCAGGAATCGCGTCGAGCGGACTGATAATCGTTTCCGGTCCGTCCGCCCCAGGTGCGGGACGCGCAAAAAATTCCGGTAGCGATTCCTGATCTGTCGTTACGCGTTCAGATTTTGGCTCGGAACTCATAATGAAAAGTTCACTTTAAAATAGCTTTGATTCACCGTGTGAAATGATATCGAACGTCTATTTGTACTAGCAACAGCTTAATCCTAATTCACTTCGATTGTACGAAATAAAAACTGGATACCTACGTACAATATGTCCGTCGAAATATTTGGATGAGCACTGTATGAAAATTACGAGTCCTAAACACTTAGAATATAATAGTTTAAGGCTCTTCTTACGGCATCGGATGTCGAAAAGCCAGACTCAGAACAAAGAAAGGCGTCACGATAAAAGAAAGGAATTCGTTTTTAATAAATCTGGCCTGCATATATAATACGTGCTGAAGTAACAATTCGTTCTGAGAAAAAACCGATTTCCTCGATTTTCACCCAATTATTTGACTCTGGTTACAGGCAACGGTTCCTCTGTCCTGTGGTGTATTCAGCCAATCTTCACGTGTCACTGAAGTCTTGGGCTCTTGTAGAGGGAGTGCATTGAAGGTGCCTGCTGAAAGGACCCTCTGCTCTAAAATTCGATAATCTTAGTTTCGAATTCATTTTCGAAGCCAACCCGGTCAATTTTCAAACCAAAGTTTTCCCCAATCTTGACTGCCTCACCCTGACAATAAACCTGATTGTTGATATAGAGGTCGAGCGGATCTTCGCAAGGCTTGTCGAAGGTAATCAGCGAACCAGGGCAGATTGACAGCAGTTGTTTCATTTCAATTTTCTTTGTTGCCAATCTTACAATCGCTTGCACCGGCAGCTTGCTGATGCGGTTTAATGGATTCTGGTCCGAACGGGAATTAGACGTTTGACTCATAGCGGGGGCAGCGTGAGAGGAATTGGCAGATGAAGCGACCGGCTGTGGAGCTGGATCTGCTTCCGCTTCCGCGGAATCTGTAACTGGCGGTTTCGTCAGTGGCCAAATTACAGGGATCACAGCACTCGGGCTCTGGCCGTCGCTTTCATCTTCTGCCTGGAATAAATTGATTCGCAATATTGCGGCCCAGTCACTGGGAGCAGCTTGCGACACTTCTGCTAATAAATTATCGACATGATACGTCTTAAACTCTTCAACGTCACCTAAATCCATGGGGATCAGGTTCATTGATAATTCCAGAGACAACGTTTGCAATCGGGACGATTGCGAATCTCCAGGACTCGAATACCAGTCAGGTAAAGGAAGACTCGCCGGGATGAGCCCGACCATTGCTTCCTCACCAATTCGAAACAGGGTTATCAAACCGGGACCCTGAAACGCATCGTCTAATTCATCCGGAGACCAGACACCTGACTCCCCCATTTCCAGCCGATAGTTGAAATCGAAGCACTGGTTGAAAGAATCAGAAAGTGCAGGCATACTTTCACCGGCAAGGGCAAAAATCGATTCTACATTTTCCTGATTAAAGCCTGACATCTCGGATAATCAAAGTCCCACAAAATGACATTATGTTCACCTCAAAAGAACTGCTTTAGTTCTCTGCAGTGAATTCTCCTTAAATCATTTAATCGACCACATGAAATTTAGTTCTCCACTCTAAATCGGCAAACTTCGCTTATTCGGAAAAGATTGACAATGGTTCGAGAGTGGAATGGATTATTTAATCCTGTTGGAGGTTGTGAGCGTTCTGATTAATAGTTGTAAATCTGGTTCTATGAGGCATGAAGAGTCTTGCTTAAGAAATGAGGTGAAACCATGCAGTGTCACGAAGTCGATTACGAAATATTTGGTTCTGATCTGCAGATTGTAGAAATCATACTTGATCCTGGAGAGTCGGTGGTTGCCGAAGCCGGGAGCATGAATTACATGGAAGAGGGAATTTGTTTTGAGGCCCGTATGGGAGATGGCTCAAAGCCTAATGCTGGATTCTTCGGCAAAATATTTAAAGCAGGAAAACGGGTGCTGTCGGGAGAGTCGTTGTTCATGACTCACTTTACGAATGAGTCTCACCGTGAGCAGCGCGTGGCATTTGCAGCACCCTATCCGGGAAAAATTATTGCCATCGATATGAATAAAGTCGGGGGTGCAATAACCTGTCAGAAAGACTCCTTTCTCTGTGCGGCATTAGGTACGGAAGTAACCATGGCATTTAACAAACGGTTAGGGTCCGGCTTCTTTGGAGGTGAAGGTTTCATTCTGCAGCAACTGCGAGGCGATGGCATGGCGTTTGTGCATGCAGGGGGAACCGTCATTAAAAAGAAACTGGCGGGAGAAACATTGCGCGTGGACACAGGTTGTATTGTCGCATTTACGGGTAACATTGATTACAGCATCGAGAGAGCCGGGAATTTAAAATCAATGGTGCTGGGCGGCGAAGGATTATTTCTGGCCACCTTACGCGGGCATGGAACGGTTCTGCTTCAAAGTCTGCCGTTTTCGCGTTTGGCAGAACGCGTCCTGGCCCATGCCCCTTCCGCGGGTGGCTCTTCGGTCGGTGAAGGTTCGGTATTGGGTGGCCTGGGAGATCTGTTTGGTGATCGCTGAGTTGACATAGAGAACTGAAGCAAGCTTTGATCCATAAAAAAGGGAGCAAATCGATGGTCAGAAACAGGACTCGCTTACACAAAATGGGCCGCACGATTTCATTGTTGCTCGGCGTGATTTTCGTCCTCGTTGGTTTTCTGGTGGCCTATCTCATGGGACTGCCTCAGATAGAGCAAGCCAAAGCCAGTAACAACTGGCCTACTACAAGCGGCATCGTATTAAAATCAAAGGTGACGACCCATCGCAGTAATAATTCCAGCTCGTCAACGTATGCTGCTGATGTGACCTATCAATATCAGATCGAAGGTCATAAGTATGAAGGCAGCACCGTCTGGTTTGGTAGCGACATTTCGACATCCAATCGATCCCTGGCACAAGAGACGGTCAAGAAATACCCGGTAGCGAAACAGGTGGTTGTTTACTATGACGCGAAAAATCCGCAGGCCGCTGTTCTCGAACCCGGTGTATTCAAAACCACGTATTTTTATTATCTGTTCGGTTGGCTGTTCCTGGGATCAGGAATTATGATGGTCGGAATTCCCTTGTTCCGCTCGCTCTTTCGTAGCATAAAAGCGGAAGCGTAAGCGCTAGGCTCCGGCAAAATTTGCCGCGCAGCAGGCGAGGTGTTCTGGATTTTCAACCTGGTCTTGCTGTACAGGCAAATCTTTGATAAATAGCAGTCACCTCACTCTCACTTCTCTCGTTCTCTCAATGGCTCTCTCACCATGTCTCTACCGAGCGTATTTTTTGCGCGGCGACAGATCCTGTTTGCGATAGCAGCTTTGGTTTTGTGCCCGTTTGCAACGGGTTGTGCGTCTACGCCTTATGTGTATCAGACCAACCTGGTTCCCCAACCTGAAATGGCATGGGAAGAGGGGGAATCGCAAATTGAGCGCGGGAAGCGAAAACCGATTCTGGATGGTATCGGCTGGGTCGTGGGGATTCCCGGAAAAATTCTGCTCTGGGATCGCCGCATCGACAACCATCGTGTTTCTCCGGAGACGGAAGTCGCACTGGCCGCGTATTTGGAAAAAAACAATCTGCAGCAAGTCAAGGTTCGCATCAATGAATATGACCCACTGGGTGAATGGAGGCGGTTGCGAAAAAATAAATCGGTGAGCTGGGGATGGCGTTATACAGCCGGTACATTGACGGCCTTGCATTATACTTTGCTGCCTGGACGAATTATTGGCGGTGACAATTATAACCCGTTTACCAATACCATCAGTCTCTATTCCGATCTTCCAGCGGTTGCCTTGCATGAAGGAGGCCATGCCAAGGATTTTGCTTCGCGAAAATATAAAGGAACTTACGCTGTCGTTACGGCGCTACCGGTGTTATCGCTGTGGCCCGAATCAATTGCTACAAACGATGCCCTCGGTTACCTGCGTGCGGAAGAAAATTACGAAGGCGAACAGGAAGCATACCGCGTGTTATATCCCGCTTATGCGACCTATATTGCAGGCGCCGCTTCACCATTGCTGCCTTACAGTGATCTCCTGATTAAAGCAGGCGCCGTCATTCCGGGGCATATCGTCGGGCGTTGGAAAGCCGATGAAGTAAAACAGGAACAGATTGCGCGACTGTCCCGATCAGGAATTCAGCAGGCTTCTGGTTCTGATGAGCAGCAACGAGAGCCGAACCGGGAAAACCAAAGCGTTGTGCAACAAAGTCACTATGAAGAACTCGAAATGAGGCAGCACGGTTTTGCGCAGGCAGAGAGTTTCAGGCAGGAAACAAACAATCTGAGGGACGTAGCAGAATAACTACTCTTGAGGAGGAGCGGGCGCGCTTCCCAGTGATGTCAGCAGGTCATGTGGTTCATTGCAAAGCGGATAGCTGCTGGTTGAGGAAGCAAGAATTTCGGCCAGCGTAGTTTGAGCAAAAGCCGTTTCTGTTTCTCGCATGGCATCGTCCAGCTTGCGGTGCAAAGGACATAAATTTGCGCCGTGACCTGCTAACCCGAGTGGACAGGTTTTGATCCGGCAGATGGGATCAACGGCGTTTACCACTTCCAGCAAATTTAATTCTTCTGGCGTTTTCACCAGAGAAATCCCACCGCCAATGCCCCGTTGTGAATGAACGACATCAGACTGACGCAGGCTTTGCAATACTTTTGAAAGGTATGCCTGCGGAACCTTGGTGGCTTTGGCGATTTGTTCTGTTGTGCATGGGTTGGGTGATTGATCTGCTAAGTGGACAATCGCTCGTAATGCGTATTCAACAGTCTGGGAAAACATAAGAAGGTCCTTGAAAGCAATAATAGGACATCAATGTCTATTATTGCACTTGTTATTCTGCGTATCAAATTAATTCTGAGTGTTTTAAGAGTTTGTCTCAGGAAATTATAGTCGCTCAATAGGATTAGGAATTGAAAATGAAGCACATTGATGAAGAAAAATTGGAAACAGACCTGCCCTATCGATTTCAATATCTGGCCGAGTTTATCGGAATCAATGAAGACGACTTGCAGACAATCCACTTAGCAGCCGGTGCTATTACGCCATTAGTTCCTACATTGGTTGCTGCGGTTTATGACCAACTCTTCCGTTATAATTGCACAAAACGCCATTTTGTGCCACGTCAACACGGCTACGAAGACGAAATTCTGGAAAGCATCGAGACCCTGACTCTTGATCACGAAATGATACAGTTTCGTGAACAGCATCTGGGGCGCTACCTTGAAACCCTGGTGACAAAACCTTACGACGAGAAAATGATGCAATATCTGGACACGGTCGGAAAGATCCATACCCCCAAGGCCGGTAATCAGGATTTAAATGTCCCTCTGGTGCAGATGAACGCGCTGATGGGGTTTGTTTCAAATGCCCTGATCAGCGCGATACTCGGATTAAATTTCGATCGAGAAACCGAAGTCAAAACGTTAGGAGCATTCAACAAATTGCTCTGGCTGCAGAATGATCTGATCACGCGCCATTACCAGGCATAATGTTCAAGTCGGATTACGGCTGGAGATCAACGCAGGCAAGATTTCCGGCTGAATCCCGACAATAGAGCCGCCCATCGCTTAACACGGGAACGGTCCAGCATTGGTGGTCGAGCACTTTGAATCGAGAAATCTCCCGGTATGAGTCGGGAGAGGCTTGCGCTGTCACCAGGGTACCTTCATCAGACAGAATGATCAGTTTCCCATCTGCGATCAGTAGCGAGCCGCAACCAAAGCCGGCTTCGCGCCACTTGATTTTTCCTGTCTGCTGGTCGAGGCACGTTAAGCGCACGATGCGTCCCAAATTGGAATTGCCGTCCATTCCATAAAAATGTTTCTGATAGAGCACACTGTTGTTGAAATGATTTTTCATATCACGATTCGTGTAGCGGGCTTTTAATTGCAGGTTCTCGAAATCCAGTAGCGCACAGCCCTTTCTATAACCGGAAGAGATGAAAATGGTTTTTCCATCGATGATCGGCGTGGTGGAATTGGTGTCGAAGGGAGAAGGCCAGTCGAATGTCGTGACCTCTTTTCCATCATCGGCTCGTGCGATTGTCAGACAGTCGTTATTCAGGAGTGCCAGATAAACAGTGCCTTCAATGTCAAAGGCTGCCGGCGTACCATAACCGGGCATGTGAGGCGTAGATTTCCAGAGTTCGTTGCCCGTCTTTTTGTCGAGCGCGACCAGGCGACCCGCTTCGATCAATAATTTTTCACCTAAAATCAAAGGCGAACAAGTAAAGCCCCATTCGGGAACTTTCATCTGATAGGCCTTCGTCAAGTCTTTTTGCCAGACGATGTTGCCGGTCTTGATTTCAAAACAGATTAATTTTCCATCACGACTGTTTGTGTAAAGGAATTCACCATCAATGGTCGGAGTCGCCCCGGGGCCGCCGGCATTCAGATGATTGACTAACTGCGCAGGATACGTCTGTTTCCAGATCTCTTTTCCCGTCACTGCGTCCAGACAATAAACGGTTTCGTTGCCTGCTTTGTGTCCCATTGTGTAGATGCGGCCATCCGCGGCAGAAATCGAACTGTAGCCCGTTCCCACGTTGCCGCGCCAGAGGACTTGCGGGGGTTTATCTGACCAATCTGCGCGCCAGTCTGTCTCCTGTGAAATGCCGTTGTAATCCGGGCCCAGCCAATGAGGCCAATCGCCGGCTTTGGTTGCCCGCTGATCGTGGGGCCGCGCGTCTTTGAACGAAACTTCGACGAAGGTGACAGGAGCCGTTTGTTCCTGTGAAATTTCCTGCGTCGTAGAATCGGTATCAGCGGGCGTCGGTGTCGTTTCGCTACAGGCTGCAGCCAACAGACTCCCCATCAAAAGCAGGGTGACAGACTTCATGGAATTCTCCTTAATGGGTGCCACCCTATTATGCACGCCCTTTGGTTATTGGGGAATGTCAATTTTGATCCGCAGGTCTCTTAACTGGTGTGGATCGACTTGAGAGGGGGCACCACTGAGCAAGTCGGCTGCTTTCTGGGTTTTAGGGAACGCAACCACATCACGAATATTGTCGTTCCCACACAGTAGCATGACCAGCCGGTCAAGTCCCAGAGCGGCCCCGGCGTGAGGTGGTGCACCGTATCGCAGGGCCTGTAACAGAAAGCCAAATCGTTCTTCTGCTTCCTCTGCGGAAATCCCCAGTAGATCGAAGATCGTCTGTTGTACTTTCTGATCGTGAACACGAACGCTGCCGCTGGCTAATTCATAACCATTGATGACCAGGTCATATGACTGTGCCCGCACCTTGGCAGGATCGCTCTCAAAGTACTGAAGATCTTCTTCTACTGGCTGACAGAACGGATGATGTTCGGCGTCCCACCGTTTTTCATCTTCATTATAAGAGAGCAGAGGAAAATTGAGCACCCAGCAACAGTTGAAGTCCGCCGGGTCATACAGTTCCAACTCTTTACCCAGACGATTTCGCAGGGCAGATAAAGCCGCTGAGGTTACAGCACACTGATCGGCGACAAAAAACAGCAGGTCGCCCACTTCAGCGCCCATCGCTTCCATGATTTTCTGTTTGTCGGCGTCAGAGAAAAACTTGGCGATCGGTGAATGCAGGCCTTCGTCGGTGACTTTGAAGAACGCCAGCCCTTTCGCACCATATTCGCCTGCAAATTCTGTCAGGCCATCGATGTCTTTACGACTGTAGCGGTCGGCGGCACCTTTTGCATTCAGTCCCCGCACGCGGCCACCAGATTCGATCGTTTTCTTGAAGACGGCAAAGTCACAGTTGGCAGCGATCTCGCCGACATCCACCAGCTCCAGGCCAAACCGTAAGTCCGGTTTATCGGAACCATATTTTTCCATCACAACGTCATAATCATAGCGCGGTAATGGCAGAGCGATCTCTTCGTTTCTTAAACCTTTCAGCAATGTTGCAATTAAGCCATCAACCAGTGTGAGAATATCTTCCTGATCGACAAACGCCATCTCCAGGTCAATTTGTGTGAATTCCGGCTGACGATCTGCCCGCAGGTCTTCATCGCGAAAACAACGGGCAATCTGGTAGTAGCGGTCATAACCAGAGATCATCAGGATCTGCTTATGGATCTGGGGAGATTGAGGAAGCGCATAAAAGCTGCCTTCATGCACGCGACTGGGAACCAGATAGTCGCGGGCTCCTTCCGGCGTGCTGCGACCCAGAATGGGGGTTTCGATTTCCAGAAACTCCTGCTGGTCAAAATAGTCGCGGGTCAGCTTGGCCAACCGAGATCGTAACTTCAATGCTTCCTGCAAACGCTCGCTGCGTAGATCGAGAAAACGGTAGGTCAAACGCAGTTCTTCGTTAGGCAGTTCTGTTGTGCCTGGTTCGAACGGAGGCGTTTTGCTTTTGTTGAGGACTTTCAGTTGATGGGCACGAATCTCAATTTTTCCGGTCGCCAGTTTTTCATTTTCGCGGTCGTCCCGTAAGACGACTTCGCCTGTGACCTGGATGACGTCTTCCGCTCGCAGGGAACGCGCCAGCTCATGCATGTCGGCATCGCGATCAGGGTTGAACACGATTTGCGTGACGCCGTAGCGGTCTCGCAAGTCGATGAAAGCCAGACCTCCATGATCGCGGCCTCGGATCACCCAGCCTGCTAGAGTGACTGTCTGCCCAACATGGTCTGTTCTCAATTCGCCACAGGTATGTGTTCGTAACACCGTAGTAAGTCCTTGGTTAGAAAGCTTCTTTTCCAAATTAATATTCGTATCTGCAGAGCGCTTGAACGTAGCAGAATGATCAGTGGAAAGATTCGAAATCCGCAGCCCATAGCGAGAGAATTGGTCTTTCATCGATTCTAACTTTCCAGCATGGATATGATCCGTGCTGAATCACCGGACTTCGTTCGCCCGTCAGCTCATTAATGCAAAAACAATGACGCTGATCTTATTAGAGCAGGCGACTGCTCGCAATGAATAGAACGCGTGTAGCCCTGTCTCGGTTGGGATCTTTTCCGGATTGTCCGATTATTCAGACCGAGAGTGGGTATGGCAATCAAGTATGTGACTACGTGTCCACTTAGTTGCGGCCACGGAAGCGTCGAAACAGTCCTCGACGCCTTTGTGGTGGAGCGCAGTTGCAGTCATCGCTGGCAGCGGCCGCTGATGCAGGAATCGGTTCAAGAACCTCATTCTTTTCTTCGTAAGGAGCTGCAGCCACTTTCTTTGCTTTAGGTTGCTGCTTCACCGGTTTTTTTTGCGCGACCTTTTTTTTAGTGGCGTTCAAAAACTGCTGATAAGCGGCGGCAACTTTACCCTGCTGTGTATTACCGGAGTGGATGTAGATTCCATATTTCAGATTCAGCTTTTCTCCCGCTTTCAAATGTTTTGGGTCGGCAGGCTGTTTCTTATTCGTGTAGGAATGATCTCCAAACGGACTGATCGTAAACAGACCGTAATTACGGACATGATAGCGGGACTTTTTATCGTTTTGTGGAGAGTCCATCAGGGTCACGCCATAAACTTTTCCATTCAGAGGACCATAGTAGTCGATCCATTCCGTCGGTTTGCCCCAGTTGTCTTTGGTGCCTTTAATGCCCGTGTTATTTTCGACGCTGCCTTCTTCTTTTTCCCGCATCCCATTGGGAAGACGAACGCCAAACAAACCTTCTTTGGTATCTTCAAATACAACCGGTTTTGCCCCGGCGGTAAATGTGATGTTGTAAGTCATCAACCGATTGGCATAGATCGAAATAACCGTGTTTTCCGTCACGATTGGTTTCTTATCTGCGCCCAGCCATTGGTTGGTCACCTTCATCACGGCAGGGTTGCCTTTCGCTTTGATGATTTTCACACTGCTGTTTTTGATCTTGCCTTTTTCTGCCCAGAAATCGACTTCATTGACTTCATCAACGGCGACCCAGATTCCTTTGTGATGCGGATGATCTTCCGGATCTACCAGCGAACGGGTGATGACGGTTCCGTCTGCAGCACGTACAGGAGAGAAAAACGGTTTGGGGAGATCGGCTCCCGTATGGTAGGTCGCGAAAGGTTTTCCATCGATGGAAACATTAACCTTCGTTCCCTTCTGTGAAATCTGGACGGACGCAGCGTTGGCAATGGCTACTGGAGACAAGCCGACAAACAGGCAGATTATGCTGAATACGATTTTCACTGTGAAAATTCCTCAAATGGCAATCGGACGTAGGTGGTTTATAAAAAACAGTGAGTTATTGTGTGCTGAACAGCGTCTCTGCGCCAAGTCGCACAGACAATTTCACGAACTTTTTCTTGAACTGAGTCGGAACTCTGTTTGCGAATGGGGCTTTTGTTCTGTTATCCTAAACAGTTTGGATGATTCGAATTTATATTGGTACCCACAGCCAAGGCAACATAAAAAGAAACAATGAATAAACGACGACGGTTGCACACCACTTTTTCAATGAAATCGTATCCGGAGAAATCCGCTTCTTTTCGGAGTCACCCTGTTCAAGAAAAAGAGCCGGATTGGGAGATTGCGCTGTCTGGAGACTTGGGCGAAAAAGAAACAGACCTGGTTTCGCGGCTCGTTGATTTGCCGCGTGGCAGCCGGGGGACGATCTTTTTTGATTCGCCCGGTGGCTCAGTCTATGCAGGGCTCACACTGGCCAGCTTGATACGGCTGCGAAATTTAAACGTGGCTGGAGTCGCATTAGGTGAGTGCTCTTCGGCGGCCATTCTTCCGTTTGCAGCCTGCAAGCATCGGTTCGTCACGAGTTATACGACGCTGCTGTTTCACCCGGTTCGCTGGCAAAGTGAAGATGACGTCCGTTTCGAAGAAGCCGTAGAATGGGCGCGGCACTTTAAGGTGATGGAAACCGACTTTGATCGTCTGCAGGCACAGTTATTTGGTTGCGAAGAAAGTCTGCTCGATCAATGGACGCGACCGGGAAGATTCGTTTCCGGACAGGAACTGGCCGATGCGGGCCTGGCGCAGTTGATCGATCCCTTTTCAGAAGATGACCAGTGGAAGCTGATTGAGGCAAGATAGCGGAGCTTTAGGGAGACGATGGTTTCCCTTTGTTTGAAGATCCTAAATTTTTGGAACCGTTGCGCGCACCGAAGCGTCCGTTGGTTATCAGACAGAACTCGCAGCCGTCTGGCCCCGGAATTTACCTGCCGTCTTTTTTAGTAGAAAAGGTGTTCTATGAACCGTTTACCGCAGAGTTTACCGCAGATCAGATATGCCCTGCTTGCGCTGACGTTGATAGGGAACAGCGCGACCACGTTGAAAGCCGACGAAGCAAAATCAAAACCGGTCATCGTTTCCAAAATTCTTAGAGTCAGCCATGAGATTCAAAAATCACAGACGCCCAATCTAATCGTCAATGTCACTGGTGAAGTTCCCACCGGCGGTTATACCGCCGCCAGACTGCTTTGCATCTTTAATGAACAGCCACCGAAAGATGGGATTCAGGATTATATTCTCACCGCTGTTCCCCCCTCAGGGCCAGCGCTCACCGTGATCTCTGAAGTCAAAGCATCGGTTACGTGGAAGAAGCTTCCGAGTTGGATGAAAGGCATTCGCGTACATGGCGTCAAAGAGGGGATTGTCGTTGTCAAATTTGAACAAACCAAACCCCGCTTCTTGCATCGTCGATTTTCAGGAATCTCCAAAGAGGGGTCCTTTGAAAAAGCATTAGCGGCAGCGGTCGCTAAGCTGAACCAGGCACTTCCCGAAGGAGGCATTGCGGATGCCTCAGCCTCCTGGAAAGTGGACAGTACATCAGGGCAAGTTGGCGGCATTGCTGATCTGAATCAGATCACTGTGACAATCTCAGCGGAACGACAGCCGCCTTGGCCCAAAAAGAAACAGCCGAAAAAACAGCGGCAGCAGAAAAAGTCGGCAGCCAGCGAATAGCCGCTTAGCCTTTCGGTGCGATCACGCCGGTTTCGGGACTCGAAGCCGTAGCATACAGCTTCTTCGGAATCCGGCCGGCGAGGTAAGCGTCGCGACCGGCTTCGATTCCGTTTTTCATGGCCCGCGCCATACGAACCGGGTCCTGTGCGCCGGCAATACCGGTGTTGAGCAGTACGCCATCGCAGCCCAGCTCCATCGCGATCGTGACATCACTGGCGGTGCCCACGCCGGCATCCACGATGACCGGATATTCGGGATCGTCTTCTTTTAAATATTCCAGACAGATGCGAATATTGTTCGGGTTCAGAATGCCTTGCCCGCTGCCAATCGGACTACCTGCGGGCATGACCGAGGTCGCGCCGGCTTCTTTCAGCCGTTTGGCGGTAATCGGATCGTCGGTCGAATAACAGAGTACGGAAAAGCCTTCATCCACCAGTTGTTTCGTAGCTTCCAGAGTCGCCATCGGATCGGGGAGCAATGTTTTGGTGTCACCCAGGACTTCAATTTTTACCCAGTCGGCACCCGGATTTTCCAGTCCTCGCAAAATTTCGCGGCCCATCCGCGCCACGCGAACGGCGTCTTCTGCGGAAAAACAGCCAGCGGTATTCGGGAGAATCGTATATTTATCCAGATCGATGAAGTCCAGAATATTGCGGCCATCCGAATCGATCAGACGCTCACGGCGTACGGCGACGGTAATCACGTCGGCTCCACTGACTTCCAGACTTTCCTGCATCAGTTCGTACGTCGCGTACTTTCCGGTTCCCACAATCAAACGTGAGTTCAGATGATGTGTACCCAGGATCAGAGACGATTCTGTGCTGCCGATTGTTGCCATAATGTTATCCACCGCCTACCAGCGTTACTATTTCCAGGCGATCACCCTCCTGCAGGATACAGGCTGCGTGTTCTTCGCGTGGGATTAAAATTAAATTTCGTTCAACGGCCAGGTATTTTGATTGCAGACCCAGTTGTGCCAGAAGTCCGGCTACTGTGAATTCATCGGGGACCTCTTGGGATTCGCCGTTCACCTGAATTTGCACCAATGGCTCCTTGGAAATATTTTTTACCTGACGAAGCAAACGGCGGCTAAAAAACAGATAAAAGTAGAATCATCTGACCGCGGTCTTTATAATCGTTTGCCAAAAGCGAGTTTAGAAGTGAGACTCCCGATCGTCAAGGAATGGCCGGGATACCAAAAACACTATTTCAAACAGAAGACACCAATGCACGCTCTCTGGTTCCGGAAAATAGAATTCATAATTTCTTTACAAGTCGTTAATATGCTTCTATATAACTAATATTAAGAAACAGAAGTTTGTCACTGCAACCAGGGTACAATACCGGGAATCAAAAAAGATGTCGTGCATACGTTTACCTCATTTCCTTTGTTTTTTTGCAGGTTTAGCCATCGTGTCAGCGACCTCAACGCTTTCTGCTGTCGAAATCATTGGCCATCGGGGTGCCTCGTACGATGCTCCCGAAAACACACTCTCGTCTGTCAATCTGGCTTGGCAGCGCAATGCAGACGCAGTCGAAATCGATATCTATCTCTCCAAAGATGGACAGATCGTTGCCTATCATGACAAAACCACAAAGCGGATTGGTGGTCGCAATCGGGCTGTTAAAGCACAGACTTATGCCGAGCTGCAGGCTCTGGACGTCGGTGCGTGGAAGAATGCGAAATACAAAGCAGAACGCATTCCCACGTTGTCCCAGATTCTGGAAACGATTCCCGAAGGCAAACGCCTGTTTATCGAAATCAAATGTGGCCCCGAAGTACTGCAACAACTAAAACAGGATCTGGCAGCTGCCGGAAAAATGCCGGCTCAGACTGCCATTATCGGCTTTGATTATAAAACCATGCAGCAGGCCAAGCAGTTAATGCCCGACCTGGAAGTCATCTGGGTCTTCAAAGTCAAACAGAATAAAATTACACGCAAATGGGAACACAACGTGGATTACTATATTCAAAAAGCCAAAGCGGCCAACTTGGATGGTCTGGATCTCGGCTATAATAAATTCGTCACCAAAGCGTTCGTCGAACAGGCCGCAGCAGCCGGTTTGCCCGTTTATGTCTGGACGGTCAATAATGTGGCGGACGCGTTGAAACTCGTCGAAATGGGTGTCAAAGGAATTACCACCGATCGGCCCGGCTTACTGAATTCGGCATTGAAACCGGCAAAATAGCAGCCTTTCTGGTTCTCTTCTCTCAGTCTCGTATTGATTTACGGGGAAGTTTGTCCGAAAATAGAGAGCAGTCGCCTGGTTCGGATGAATTTTTTCTTAGAGGAACAGACCAAATGTTATCACGTTTGAATCTGATTGCGGGATGCGTTTTCATCACGGTATCGATGTTTCATTGCACAACATCTGTCGCAAAAGAAACAGCCAAGCTTCCTCAACAAGCAGTCGAATACATTCTCGACTTGGAGAGCGAAGACTTTAAAACTCGCGAAAAAGCCACACAGGCCTTGCCACAGTATGGTGAGCAAGTGATTGAACCGCTGATGGAAGTCACTCGCGGCGATAGTCTGGAAGCTGCCGTCCGCGCGATTTTGGTCATTGAGCAGATTTACATCCAGGGAAAAGCAAATTCTGTTTCTGCAGCAGAAGATGCGCTGGATTTGTTGACCAATTCAACCAACCCTTCTGTAGCAATTCGGGCAGAAGAAACGATCGACCGACATGCTGAAATCAGGGAAAAACGGGCTGTTCGCGAAATCAGAAAAATGGGAGGGAACGTCAAGCTTTGGACAGCGGAAGAGATTGCGAAGTCACACAGGAGCGACGTGGTACCAGGCCAGGTGCGGTATATTGCTTTGGGTTTGAAGTGGACCGGGAAAGAAGAGGGATTACGATTTATCAAACGCGCTGGTAATGTTGAGGTCCTGTATCTGATTAAGGGACACCCTTTTTCCGATTTGGCGTTCGATGAATTGGTGAAAGCGCTTCCCAAAACTCGTTTTCAGCCACGGGACAGCGATGCGATGCTGGGTATTTCCGGCGATGCCAGAGATGGTAAAAATGGCTGCATCGTGACTGATGTGTCCGCAGGTCTCGCAGCGCAAAAAGCCGGTATTCAGTCAGGAGATCTGATTGTCAAATTCGAAAGTGAGAAAGTCGAGGATTTCCAGGGACTCGTCGATCTGATTGGGAAAAAAAACGCCGGTGATGTTGTCGACATCGGACTGATACGAGATGGCGAGTTGAAGACATTAAAGGTGACGCTTAGCAGTTGGCTCGATAAATAATACCGAACGTCTCAATCGTGTAGTTTTCGCAGCAGATCCAGAGCCGTCTGGCGAATCTTAGTTTCGGCATCGATTTCCAGATAACTGCTGCGGGCAGGCCAAGTTTCGTAGCCACCCAGAGCATGCTGTTCTGGAGTGGGCAGATAGCCGCTGGAGCCGTTAGCCAGTTCCATCGAGAATGTCGCCGCAAACGGGCTCTGCGCTTTAATCGCCAGGCCGGTTTCCGTAAACACTTCGCATGGCAATCCCACAATTCCCAGCTCACCAATTCGAATCGCCTGGATTTTAATCGACTCTGTCGCGGGATACTTATTGAGTTCGACCGCTTCGTTCGCATAAATTTTTGACCAGGGATGCACCGTTTTCTGCTTTGGGTTCTCTAAAATCTCTCGCGCCCACGCCAGTCGCACTGCATCAGGACGACGGATTCCCAGCTCCAGTTCCTGCTCCCGCATCGCCAGTTTCAAGTTGTTTTTATGATCAATCTGTTCAATGACTTTCAGAGTCTGCGCGGCAAACTGTTTTCCTGATTCCTCGATCCATTCAAAGGCGGCGTACTTACTTCGATCCTGTTTCTTAACCGCACCCACATTTCCGCTGGTTCCATTTGACAGTATCCCCACGAAGGGAGGATGTGTTTTACTCTGCGCGATTTTTTTCGAGAGGTGCCTCGCGTAAGCGCCGAAATAGTCGGCACTGATCTGTCCCTTTTGATAACCGCCGCAATAGTGAATGCTCATGTTGCCCAAAATCGCCAGTGGCGTTCCATCAGCATGTTGGATGGAAAGAATCGAACACTGCGGATCAATGTCAGCCGCTGGCTGAATGATTTGCTTACTACGGCCGGCGACCGATTTAATGCGCTCACCGGCCACGCCGAAGGGATTCAATGAGACGCTCCCTTTCTCTGCCAGAAACCGTCGGCAGGCGGCGTATTTGCCCGCATCGAATGAACCAAAGCCAACGCGGGCTGGTTGAAGATTCTCCTGCGCCTGAATGATGGCTTGTGCGATCTGCTGCACCAGAGTGTCATAATAGACATCGTCCATTTTTCCTGCACGACCATAGGGAACGCGGGGGGCGGCGTGAGTGTGTGTGCTTGTCATCAGAATTCGATTGACGGGCAAGCCGGTTTTCTCGAAGACAATTTCCTTCGCTCGATCGAAATAACGGCGCTCCACCATACAGAGATCATTCACACAAATCGCGATACGCGTTTGCCCCTCATCGAGCACAATGGCGCGTGCAAAGATGCGGTCATGAATCCCGGTCGCCGGCCCGTTTTTCGAAATCACCCCATCCAGCGAAACGCCAATCGGGGGGGTAATATCCACCGCAGCGGCCCCGGCCCGTAATTCTGATTCTGCCGCGTGGATTTCTACGAGTGCAGCGTTTTGAATGAGACAACAGACAGGCAGGAACAGCAAGCAAAAAATGCGTGACAACATGAGAGTCCTCTTGGATTAAGAGTCGGCTGGAACATTGTGTCTCTACAGCATAACGGAAGCAGAATCAAAATATCCAGACCAGACCTCGATTTTGAACGAAGAGCGGCTCCTCAAAACGACTGCTATGCAATGACTCCGACAGCCGATGTATTCAGTCCGATACATTGCCGTTAATCGATTTTCTGCTGTTCAGCATTATCACGTTCATTCATCCATTGAGCCATTTCGTTGGAAACGAGAAACGCCATCGCACCGCCGCGCGCGTCATTACCGAGAATCGCCATGCGGTCTAAATAACCTCGCAGGCTGGTCTGTTTTCCGGTTCCCGTGCAGACATCGACGAGCGAGCCGTCGAAAGCGACACGGGTTTTGATTGCGTTCCAGGCGCGTGCAATGATCGGCGTGTATTGCTTTTCGTCGAGCCAGCCCTCACGTACGCCACGAATTATCGAAAAGGTAATCATGCAGGTACAAGTCATCTCGCGATAACTTTCCCGGTGGTCAATCACTTGGTGCCACATGCCGGTAGGGTCCTGATGCTGGCTGAGCGCTTCCAGGTGTTGACGATGACCGTCTATAAACGATTGGCGTAGCGGTGAATTCAAAGGCAGTTCTGTCAGTACCAGTGCCAGACCCAGTGCGGGGAAGCCATTACCGCGTCCCCAGGCTGCATCGCTCAACGGCGAATTGCGATAGACGCCATCCGGTCGTTGGTCCAGTTTCTGAATGAACCGCCAGTGACGCATCGCCATTTCGTAATAGCGTGGCTCTCCCGTTAATCGTCCGACGGCTGCGAGAATCGGGCACGACATGAAAACCGCATCACTCATTTCTGCGTGATGCGGCATTGATTCACGAAATTTTCCCTGTTCGTCAAATCCGAGATCCGCCGCCTGTTTCGCAAGCTTGAGGTACTGTTGATTGCCGGTTGCTTTTGCAAGTTCGGAAAATAATAAATGTCCGGCGATGACACTGCCGCCCCCAGGATTACTGAGTGGATTGGGATTTTTGGAGAGGTAGTTCTGCGTGATCTTTTCGACGTGAGGCAGTCGGCTCTGATCGCCCGTCAATTCTCCCAGTCGAATCTGGCTGATGAGTGACAGGACAGGCAGATAGGATAGTCTCCCCAAATCATGGCCATACACTTTTGAAAGTTGCGTGGCGACTTGAATCGGCGTGCGCTGCAAGCGGCGCATCATTTCCAGCCGGGCAGGGGAAGGGCCTTGAAACGAACTTTGTTCGATTGCTGCCAGCAGTGCAGGCAGAAACGGCTGTGTATTTTGTTTTGTGACTTCCAAGGCTAAGGCAGGCAGTCGACCAATTTGAGAGGGCGCTCGATAAGCGAGGCTGGATACCAGTTCCCAGCCGAATACAGGGCGAACCTGGGGCTGTAGTTGTTTGCCCAGCCGACGTGTAGACGAAAGGGAATCCACGGGAATCACCCACTGGAACTGATTTCCCTCCCGAACATCTAAAACCAGATCAGGGGCGTGCATGCCAATCCAGCGCCACAAATATTCCGTCTCGGGTTTGGTGGGGCTGTGATAAGCGGAGCCCAGTGGTGGATAACCGCGGGTCGGATTTCCGTGTGACGCGTTCTTCGGCCCCTGCTGCAAAACCCATCCATCCGGGTTCGCGATCGGGACAGCAGACAGCGAGAATTTTTCACGTAGCGGTTTCGCTGCCTCTGCACCATAAAACCAGTTAACGGCATTGATCACTGCTGAGACCGAGGCTTCTGATCCATCCAGGCCGCCAATCAACAGGATCCGCATTTTTCCGGTATTTAAGTTGAGATCTTCGTTTGAATAGACACAGGGAATGGGCGTTTCTTTGCGGGTCACTCCGATGGCGGAATGAATGAGCGCAGATTGCTCTCGCAGCGGCTGTAGCCGCTTTTTAACCGCCGCTTTGAAATCGACGGTTAAATCCGGTTTGCGGGCTTGAATGGGCTCCGCGAAAAGGGAATCGAGCAGAACGGAATTCAATAAACAGAGTGTCAAACACGAAGTCAGCAGGTGAAATTTCATGGAAGGCAGGATCCGGGCAGGTAGAACAAGCGAGATTCAGATTTCGCAGAATTTACGTGGTAAAAAGGCCATTGTAAAACCGCCGCAGAGCAAATGCCAGCAGAGAATTTGCCAATACTTCCGGTTAAAACGCGAAATTTGCGTAGAGACAGCGGGTTTAACATTCGTCCGGGTGGGCACGAATGTCATTCGAAGCGACCATTCCGAATTTGATCCGGAACCACCCGTCCCGTTGTATGGTTGGTAGCCGCTGAACTCTACTGTCTACGGTTCCACTTTTACGTGTAACCGTGTGACTGCTTTCACACCATCATCGCGGCTGCGCTCCACCTTGACCAGATAATCGCCTGCTTTCTGGTAAGTGTGTTCGGTGACTGCATAACCATGTTCATTAAGCGGTTTCACATTTCCGTCTGATTTCACACTGACCTCAGGACTCCCATCGCCGAAGTCCCAGACTTCGTTGCCACTCGTATTGCCAAACGAACGAACTTTAAATGTAATCGGCTCACCGACCCGGTTTTTCAGCGAAGGCCAATAAGAGGCGTGAATCCGCGGCACATATTCCTCAAGGTTTTTCGGGTCCAGCACATGTACTTCTGCAAAATCGTAATCAACGTTGCCTGCTTTGTCAGTCACTTTCAGAATTTCGCTGAAGACGCCTGGCTCATTGTAAGTCCGTTCGACTTCTGCACCGGTCGCCTTCGTCCCATCGCTAAAGGTCCATTCATAACTCTGAATGTCATTGGTGACGCTATAAGATTGAGTGCCTTTGAGAATGGTGGAACTACCGGCTTTAAGAAAATGTTTGCGGCGGGTATTGGCGATGAGTTGGGGCTGATACTGATCGCGGTACGCTTCCCAAAGAAAAGCATAACCGGCTTGCGTGCCCCATTTGCCCGAAGGCTGACGACTCTTGATTTCAAAATGCAGGTGAGACCAGCCGCCACTGGCGCCTTTCTTGCCGAGGATGCCAATTTCTTCTCCCTGTTTAATCAGGCGGCCAGGGCGAATCTGGTCGTTGATTTTGTGGAGGTGACTATAGCGATAATACCAGCCTCGCGCATCTAGTAGATAAACTACGTCATAGCGCGGTGCGACTGGTGTGTCTTTACGATGGGCTTCCAGAACATCATTGCCTGAAGAAACCACGATGGCATCGGTGGCAGCCATGACTTTGGTCAGTTTTTCTGCGCCGCCGATATCGAGGCCGCTATGATAATAAATTTTAGGAAGAATTTTCGTACCGCCATCGACGGGTTCGTTGTCATACCAGGTGCGAGTGGCAAACCAGCGTTGATCGACGGGATAAATGAATGAGCCGGGCTTGATCAGAGGCGAGTCGGCGGGCCAGAATCGCAGCCGCGCGTCTTTATCCAGTCCCCAGAATGCCGGCGTGCCATTCGAGTTGTAACCTTTGGTGATCGAACAGTCGATTTGCACGCGACCGATCTTTTGTGGCAGATTATACATTCCCGACTCAAGCGTGATCGTTTCGTTGTCGACTTGCACGGTGACGAGCGCACTGCGAACCGCCTGCCGGATGGGGTCGCGGGTCTCTTTCAAATCAAGCAGTTTGATTTTAACCTGTTCGCCGTTATTGAGAGTAACGGTGGTTGCTTCGCCAACGTTTAAATCAACAATACGTACGATAGGTTTTAAGGCAGGTTGCGCTTCAGATCCCTGTGCAGGAATGTTGAATTGATCAAAACACAGGGAATGAAAAATCACGATACAGAGCACAAAACGCAGGTGGGAAATTTTCATGGCAGGGCTCTCTTACAGTGGGCAGGTCAAATTTCAGGAAGTCGCGCGTTTCTGGTCGGCGATCAAACCGGCAACGAAGCCAGCTTTGAAGCCTGCATTAATATTAACCACAGTCACGTTGGCAGCACAACTGTTTAACATGCCCAGCAGTGCCGCGATGCCACCTAAGCTTGCACCATATCCAATGCTGGTTGGCACGGCAATCACCGGACAAGAGACCCAGCCCCCCACCACCGAAGGCAGCGCCCCCTCCATACCGGCTGCGACGACAATCGCGGACACGTTTTGAATGCGCGGCAGTTGTTCCTGCAGGCGATGAGGCCCTGCGACACCAACATCAAGGATGAAGTCGGGTTGGTAACCCATCCAGATCAGAGTTTCAATGGCTTCTTCTGCGACAGGGCGATCGCTGGTGCCCGCAGTCAGGACGGCGATTTCACCTGTGATAAGTTTCTCGTCGAAGGCTGCATCTTTTTCGGGAATACGAATCGTACGCGCCGTCTGATTGTAGATCGCCTGTGGAAATTGTTTGAGGACGGTCTCTGCCTGATCTTCCGAAATGCGCGTCCCCAGGCAACGTTGTTGAGAGTCAAGCAGCAGCGAAAAGATTTCGACCAGTGAGGCGGCCGTTTTTCCTTCACAGAAAATGACTTCGGGATAGCCGCAGCGCGAACTGCGATCCAGGTCGATGTTCGCAGAGGGGAGCATCGTTGATTTTTGATGTTGCTGGTTTGCGAGATGTGAAACCGCTTGTTCCACAGAGAGCGACCCTTGACGTACCTGCTCAAACAGTTGAGAGAGTTGGTCATCAGACATCAGGACACCTTAATCAACTTTATATAAAGAACAGCAGGATGGCCAACAAAGTGCCATCCTGCCAAATATTCATCTGTGCTGACGCACAACACGGACTCATTTTCAGATAGTCACTGAAAATGATTAGTCATCACTTTTACTCAAATTGGCGAGGACACTGAAATCTTCGAGCGTCGTCGTATCGCCGACACTTTCCCGCCCGGCGGCGATGTCACGGAGCAGACGTCGCATGATTTTTCCGCTACGCGTTTTGGGAAGTGCTGCGGCAAAGCGAATGATATCGGGCGTGGCTACGACGCCAATCTGGGTTCGCACATGCTGCTTGAGTTCGGCTTTGAGTGCCTCCGTGTCTTCATCAGTCGTCAATGAGACAAAACAGCAAATGCCTTCCCCTTTGAGTTCGTGCGGGTAACCCACCACAGCGGCTTCAGCAACTTTGGGATGCGAAACGAGCGCGCTTTCGACTTCCATTGTACTGAGACGGTGACCTGAAACGTTAATCACATCATCGATGCGACCCATGATCCAATAGTATCCGTCTTCATCGCGGCGGGCACTGTCGCCAGCCAGATAGCAACCTGCAATCGTGCTGAAGTAAGTCTCTTTGAAACGATCGTGGTCGTTATACAGGGTTCTCAGCATGTGAGGCCACGGCTGTCGCATGACTAGCAAACCTCCCTGGTTATCACCCAGGCTTTCCCCATCGGCGCTCACGATATCAGGCACAACGCCGGGCAGGGGAGTCGTACAACTACCGGGTTTGGTCGCAGTCACGCCAGGAAGTGGGCTCATCATGATGCCCCCGGTTTCAGTTTGCCACCAGGTATCAACAACCGGGCAGCGCTCCTGTCCAATTACGGTGTGATACCACATCCAGGCTTCAGGATTAATCGGCTCTCCTACGGTTCCCAGAAGTCGCAGGCTGGAAAGATCGTGTTTATTCGGCCATTCATCGCCCCATTTGATAAAGGCACGAATGGCGGTGGGAGCCGTGTAGAAAATATTGACTTGATATTTTTCGATAATCTCCCAGAAGCGTCCTTCATCGGGCCAGTTAGGAGCACCTTCATACATCACGGTTGTGGCACCGTTGGCCAGTGGTCCGTAGACGATATAGCTGTGACCGGTGATCCAGCCGATGTCGGCGGTACACCAATAGGTATCATCATCTTTCAAGTCGAAGACCCATTTCGAAGTCATCATCGTGCCCAGCAGATAACCGCCGGTAGAGTGTTGCACTCCCTTGGGTTTGCCGGTGCTGCCGGAAGTATAAAGAATGAACAACGGGTGTTCGCTATCGAGTTCCACAGGATCACATTCAGCCGAAACGCCATCCATCAGATCGTGCCACCAGTAATCGCGGTCAGGCACCATTTCGACTTCACAGCCAGTACGGCGGTAGACGACGACTTTCTCCACGCTGGGCGATTTATCGAGACTGTGATCGACGGCTTCCTTCAGTGGAATATTTTTACCACGACGCCAGCCTCCATCGGCGGTAATCACCAGCTTCGCCTGAGCGTCATTGTTTCGGTCGGCAATCGCGTCTGCGCTGAATCCACCAAAGATAATGGAGTGAGTCGCCCCGATGCGCGAACAGGCGAGCATCGCGATCGCCAATTCCGGCACCATCGGCATATAGAGCGTCACGCGATCGCCAGTTTCGATGCCAAGTTTCTTCAGGCAGTTTGCGAACTTGCAGACTTCGCGATGCAGGTCCTGGTAGCGCAGGACACGCGTATCGCCGGGTTCGCCTTCCCAAATGATGGCGGCTTTATTTTTTCGCCAGCTATCCAGGTGACGATCGATGCAGTTGACTGAGGCGTTGATCTTGCCGCCTGTGAACCATTTGGTATCAGGCATTTCCCCTTCAAGAACATTTTCATAAGGTTGTGCCCATTCCAGCTCTTGAGCCAGATCGCCCCAGAAGCCGGTCGGATCATCTTTGGCGCGATTCCAGAGCTCCAGGTATTGTTCTTGGCTGGAAATATTAGCCTGTTCCACAAACTCTGCTGGAGGTGGAAATGAGCGATTTTCCTGAAGAACACTTTCAATGTTTTCGTTAACCTGGTCACTCATCGTTGTCATTCCCCTTTGTTTTATTTGGCGAGCAAAATAAGAACCGAACATATGAGTCAACGACCTGATTACTCAGACGTGAAGATTCGATTCTCTCTATGTTTCTTTCGGTTGAATTATTAAACAATGCTAAGTTAGCGATTTTAGGGCACTATTTTTTCGAAGTCAACAAACGCACGAACACGCCACCTCAGAACCCGAAAGCAGCGTCCATTCAACTTATCTAAGCGTCACAAGGCGGAAAATCAAGCAGGACGGGGTACGCAAGTCACTTTAAATTGCGGGAAATTAATTTCTGTTCCTGAATTCTTCGCGAATCGGTCTGTTTTCTCACTGAATTGAGCAGATCGAGGTGTGAACACTTGCTGGGCTGATTTTGGGTGTTCTCGCTTTGAAAGGTGATTTGTAAGCCGAGGCAGGAGAGCTTCTTATTTGAGGCGTGCTCAAGTGAATCGTCTGGCAGAAATCGGTGAGAATGACACTCTGATTTAGAGTACTGCGGGCGCATCTTTGCACTACACATCAGATGGTTTTGACTCTTATAAGCTTACGATAAACCCTACGAGACGACCGAATTTTGTATAGATTGAGATTTGATTCCTGAACGGAAACATTGTTCTTGCTTTTAGGTGGGGCACACTTTTAAAAGAAAAGAGCTGCTTAATGCTAATAGCTAAGCGAATTTCAAAGATAATACAATAAAGCCAACAACTTATTCAGTGCTATGAAATCATCATCAGGAAAATATTACGTTGGGCTGGACCATCTCAGGGCCGTCGCTGCCTTCATGGTTTTTTCATGGCACTTTATCCATGATGCGATCCCATTCACTTATGCGCCGTCATTTTTTCCACTTTCACTGATCAATGAAGGGCACACGGGAGTTGCCTTATTCATGACGCTTAGCGGTTATTTATTTGCTAAGTTGCTGGATGGGAAGAGAATTAAATATGGTTCATTTTTGTGGAATCGTTTTTTAAGACTAGTGCTGCGTCAGGATTTGATTTTGGGGTAAAGTGATTTCAATTTCGCTCGGGCGTCCTGAACTTTGAATTGCCAGTCCACTCCCCGCTGCTTTTTGTTGGCGTCCTTCGACCAGGCTTTGGTT
>Ga0222668_1000192_pt1 | contig 42597 bp, 38 predicted proteins | sample AntAcemetagen728_FD_179823 | JGI IMG/M metagenome (GOLD analysis project Ga0222668, IMG submission 179823) | Saline water microbial communities from Ace Lake, Antarctica - #728 | ecosystem: Environmental > Aquatic > Non-marine Saline and Alkaline > Saline | place: Antarctica: Ace Lake...
TTAGAGTCATTCATGGTGGTCTCCCCGTCGGCGTCAACCGACGATTAAAACTTGAAATTGCGAGGGCCGATTATCGTCCCTCGGGAGACCACCTTTCAAGTTTCAACAATTATTGGGACACTTCCAGAAATTGATGACTTCAGAAACTTTTCAAGATCGGTGAGTTTATCGAAACATTTCCTCGTCTACTGTGTTTGATCTTTGTAGCTTAAAACACGATAGAGGTACGCTACATTTTGGCTGTGTACCTTTCATCGAGTAAGAGAAAATGTAAACTTATAGATTACATACACTTACCATTTCAAAACCACCTTTCCGGAGACATTCAGATGCGTATGACACGTCTACTTTCTGTTGGCACAACTCTGCTCGCAGTCTGTGCTACTACACTTGTTCTTGCTCAACCCCCTAAAAACGGTGACCAGGGAGACCGACGGGAACGAAGAGAGCGCGGCGATCGGGGTGAACGCGGAGGTCGTGAAGGTGGTCCCCCACGCGAGGGAAGAGGCCCAGGCAGTCGTCCCAACTTTATCATGATGATGCCGATCATTGTTGTGTTGGATGTTAATAAGGATGGAGAAATTTCCAAAGAGGAAATGGAGAATGCAACCGCTGCTCTCCAGAAATTGGACAAAGATAAGAATGGCAAACTGACGGAAGACGAATTGCGTCCCGATTTTGGTCGTCGTGGTGGCCCTGGTGGTGGACCCGGCGGATTTGGAAGACGCGATGGTGGCGATGGAGATCGCGGGGGAAATCGTGGCGGTGGTGACTTCGTCGAACGAATGCTGAAGAATGATAAAAACAAAGATGGGAAACTGACCAAAGATGAGCTGCCCGAACGGATGCAGCCCATGTTTGATCGGATTGATACCAACAAAGACAAGGAACTCGATAAAGCAGAGTTAACCAAAATGTCGGAACAGTTTAACTCACGCAATCGTTCTGGTGGTAGAAATCGTGGAAATCGCGATTCAGATAAGGATCGCCCGAAACGTCCTGAAACGGAAAACTAATTTTTTCTATCATCCATTTGGTTTGTTTACTCATCCTTTTACCAGGGACATCGTTATGTACCCCAGAATTGCTGTGTTCGCTTTGTTGATGTTAATTTCCTCGAGCGTTCAGGCAGACTGGATGCGGTTTCGCGGACCAAATGGCTCGGGTGTTTCTGATGAAAAGCAGGCTACACCTGCTGAATGGAGTAGTCAGAAAAACCTGAAATGGAAAGTGGCTCTACCAGGTCATGGATCATCCAGCCCGATCATTGTAGGTGATAAAGTCTTTGTCACCTGCTGGTCGGGCTATGGGATGAATCGAAATGATCCGGGCGACCCAAAAGATCTCCGACGGCATTTAGTTTGCCTGGATCGTAAGTCTGGTAAGACCCTGTGGGACAAAACTGTCGGTCCTGTTCTACCCGAAGATGTTTATACGGGCATGTTCGCCGAGCACGGTTATGCTTCACATACTCCTACTTCAGATGGCAAACGGGTGTATGTCTACTATGGAAAGTCGGGGGCACTTGCTTATGACCTCGATGGCAACCAGCTCTGGCAAACCATCGTAGGCGATGAGCTGGATCCACGTAGGTGGGGTTCTTCATCGAGTCCGATTTTATACAAGAACCTCTTAATCGTCACTGCCACTGCAGAAAGTGAAGCGATTGTCGCTCTGAATAAAGAAACCGGCAAAGAGGTCTGGCGTCAGGAATCAACGGGTTTCAATGCCACTTGGGGTACCCCTATTTTGGTGCCGATTGATGATAAGCGGACCGATCTGGTCATCGGAGTTCCTTATGAAATCTGGAGCCTCAATCCGGAGACCGGGAAATTACGCTGGTACTGTGAAGCGATGCCCACCGAGACGTATTGTTCGAGTGTGATTGCTCATCACGGCGTGATTTATGGCATTGAAGGACGAGGCGGCGGATCCATTGCCGTTCGTGCAGACGGTAAAGGCGACGTCACCAAATCGCATGTACTCTGGTCAGGCCGCGATTCCAACCGGATTGAAACACCGATCTTCTATCAGGATCGGATTTACTTCTTCGCCAACTGTATCGATGCCAAGACAGGAGAACGTATCTTTCGAGGTCGCCTTGATGCAGGAAATTCTGTCGCGTCAGAGAAGCAAGAGGAACAACCGGGGAATCGCGTTGGCGGGCGTCAAGGTCGAGGTGGTGGCGGCTTTCGTGGCAGCAACTATTCCTCACCTGTGATTGCGGATGGCAAAATTTATTTCATTTCCCGATCGGGTGAGACTTACGTGCTCAAGGCCAGCGATCAACTGGAACAACTCTCTGTAAACCGTCTGACCGATGAAAATGAAGACTTCAGCGCCACTCCCGCGGTGAGTGACGGTGACCTCTTTATCCGCTCGGATAAGCACTTGTACTGCGTTGGTGCAAAGGACAGTTAAACCACGGTCATTTGAACAGCAACTACTGGAGTGTCATTTTTAAATTTTGGGTTGATCGATATTACCAGAGTGCGACAACAGAGCATGTAAACAATACTCCCAACCCTCAAGTTCTAGCTTGACAAAGCACTACTCTCCCTGAATCGTCACCACCAGTCGGCGGCTTCCGGCGTGATTGCGATGCTCACAGAGATAAATTCCCTGCCAGGTGCCCAGACAGAGTCGACCACCACTAATGGGAATTGAAAGTGAATTCCCAATCATAGAAGCTTTGACATGAGCGGGCATGTCATCGGGGCCTTCGCAGGTATGCACATAAGGCAGAGACTCCGGGGCAATTTTGTTGAATGCCATCTCCAGATCAACGGGAACATCCGGGTCTGCATTTTCGTTGATCGACAGCGAAGCCGAGGTGTGCATAATAAATACATGCATGATTCCCACATCAATCTGGGACATCTCGGGAATTTCACTCAGTACTTCGCGCGTAATAATATGAAAGCCACGGCTCAATGCAGGCAGGCGGATCTGTTTTTGTATCCAGGCCATGATAGTTTACTCTCTTCAAACGTTGTGAGTTCGATCAGGAGCCGCCTCACACTGCGCTCGCCAACGGAGCCAATGGTCGGCTAGAGTAATCGCAATCATCGCTTCCGCAATGGGAATAAAGCGAGGCAAGAGACAGGGATCGTGTCGCCCCTTGGTTTTGATGGTTGTTGCCGCGCCTTGTTTTGTAACCGTTGGCTGCTCGATCAGCAGGCTGCTTGTCGGTTTGACTGCGGCGCGAAATACAAGGGGCTGCCCTGTTGAAATTCCCCCCAGGTTTCCACCATGACGATTGGAGCCTGTCGTAATCACCGGGGAGTCTTCCGCTGAATCTTCATCCGCAACGAAGTGGTCATTGTTCTGACTGCCCCGCATTGTCGCACAGGCGAAGCCCGTACCATATTCCACACCTAAAACAGCAGGAATACTGAATAAGGCTTTGGCAATGTCGGCTTTCAATTTATCAAAGACAGGCTCTCCCAGTCCCGCGGGAACATTGACAGCCACAATTTCCGCCACACCGCCAATAGAATCTCCCTCTTTTCGCACCTGATCAATGAATTCAATCATCTGATTGGCAATATCATGATCGGGACAGCGTACCGGATTCATACTCCCATCGGAAAATTTCTCGACCTGATCCATCGTAATCGAAGTGGGATCTGCGATCTGGGCTTGCAAGTGACCCACCTGGGTCACATATCCCACAATGCGCCCTCCAAAAGCAGCAGCGAGAATTTTCTTGGCAACCACACCGGCAGCAACGCGGACATTCGTTTCTCTGGCGCTTGATCGACCACCGCCTCGGTAATCGCGAAAACCATATTTCGCATCGTAGGTGTAGTCGGCATGTCCGGGACGATATTTGTCTTTGATGTCGCTGTAATCTTTACTCCGCTGGTCTTCGTTACGAATCAAGATTGCCAGACTCGTTCCCGTGGTAATCCCTTCGAAGACACCTGAGAGAATTTCGGGATGGTCAGCTTCTTTTCGTTGGGTCACAATCTTGCTTTGACCCGGTTTGCGGCGGTTGAGATCTACCAGCATATCTTCCACGCTGAGTGGAATTCCCGGAGGAACGCCATCAATAATCACAACATTACCCGGGCCATGGCTTTCGCCTGCCGTCGTAATCCGAAATGCTTGTCCAAAAGAATTTCCTGCCATACCTTGATTGTAACCGGACGTTAAGGAATGTCATCCTTCCGGAGAGGCTCCCGTTGATGAATTCGTCGAGAAGGTAGGAATTGTTCCGAATATTCCCGCCGAGAACCTGCAGAAATCGCTAACAAGTGGCTAAAATATCCTGAAAAACCGAGATCCACTCACAATGCCCCTGTTTAAATGTATCGATTTCAAAGATCTCGATCACGATTCACGGAAAGTAATCAGACAGTGCCCAGCCAGCAACCGAATAACCTTCAAGCTGCCCAGTTATCGGGCTGTATGATTCTGACCTTTATGGTCTTTTTTGGCTGTATGATGCCTTTAATCTTTGTCGATCTGGCTGAGACCGCTTTAAGGAATCTGCACCTCAGTCCACAAGCTGCAGTCCTGGTTCTGATCGGCATGATTTTCGGCTCGCTGATTAACTTCCCGATCTCACGCTTCCCGCTTGATAAAGAAGTAGACGTACCCGTGTTTGAATCACTGGCCGGGATGCAATTAATGCCGAAAATGAAGAGATTAAGGCAGGAAGCGATCATTGCCGTCAATCTGGGAGGGTGTATCATTCCTGTTTTCCTGGCAGTCTGGCTGTCTCGCTTCATTATCGCTGGTGGGCTGACCCCCATACTTGTCACACTGGTGGGAATGAGTTTCAACACCGTAATCTGCTATCGCACTTCGCGTCTGGTTCCAGGCATGGGAATCGCGATGCCTGTCTTCATTCCTCCGCTGACTGCAGTCCTGGCAACCTGGTTTGGATTTGGAATCATCGGGCCAATGACGGGGGATTTAGGAGTCGACTTTCATCTGCTATATGCACCGGTGGCTTTCGTGATCGGGATCTCCGGACCACTGCTGGGCGCTGACTTATTACACTGGAAAGATTTCAAAAAGCTTGAGGCCCCTTCCATCAGCATCGGAGGCGCGGGGACCTGGGATGGAATTGTTTTATCCGGAATGATTGCGGCACTGCTCGCCTAGCTCCAATTTAACCTTAACTTGAGTTCTATAGCAGCATTCGATTGGTACTCCGTTGCGGAAACCTATAAACTCTCAGAAATTAAAAAGTAATGATGGCTCCCAATAATCTGGGTGTAATCAGGACCGATACTTCAAACCGATTGGGAGAAGCAGACTTTGGACTTGTGGCAAAATCTATTATTGGCGGGAGTGGGCATCATCGCTGGCATCCTGAATGTACTGGCCGGCGGAGGTTCTTTACTGGTCATGCCGACAATGATCTTTCTGGGAATACCGGGCGCGGTGACCAATGGCACGATCCGCGTTGCCATTTTAGGACAGAATATCACAGCGATTACCAGTTTCCGTCAGAAAGGCTTTTCGGATTTTCGTCTCAGCTTTTCATTGGCGCTCTGCGCACTTCCCGGTGCCTTTCTGGGGGCATTTCTGGGAACAAAACTCAGCAATGTCTGGTTTAACCGTGTCTTAGCAGTTGTCATGCTGGGGGCATTGGTCATGATGATCCTCGGTAGACGCAAGAAGAAACCGACGCAGGCTACCCCGGATGAAAATCCCATCACAGACGAAACCCATTCTGAATCGGAACCCTCAGTCGCTCAGAATCCCAATTCCCTGACCGGACATCTCTTGATGATCCTGGCGGGATTTTATGGTGGTTTTATTCAGGCAGGCATCGGTTTCATTCTAATTGCCATTCTGAATGGTGTCATGAAAATAGACCTGTTGCGCACCAATATGCATAAAGTGTTCATTGTCGCGACTTATACAATGGCGGCCATCGGCATCTTTGCCTGGCAGGGGAAAATTGATTGGACGACAGGCTTGATTCTGATGGTGGGAATGTCCGTCGGTGGTTGGATAGGTTCGAATCTGGCGATCAAAAAAGGGGAGTCTTTCATACGTGCGGTGTTATATACCGCTATTGTTTGTATGTCGATCAAGCTATTATTAACGTAAACGCTGCAACGCGTTTTGTGGAATGCTGTCTGATTCGGATCACTGAAACAAGCAGGGAATAGATGAAACGAATGAATAAGTGGCACAGACCAAGGCAAATAATTCGATTCCTGATTCTGATCATGCTGATCCCCGTTTACTCATGCTCCTGTGCAGCAGCAGAATCAGAGGTCAAACCGGTATTTGACGCCGGACGCTCGTATGGGTACCTGAAAAAAATCTGCAGGCTCAAATCACGTATGAGCGGTTCTTCAGGAATGGCAGAACAACAAAAACTCCTTTCAGAGCACTTCAGGAAACTGAAAGCAAAAGTCAGTTTTCAGACGTTTGATGCCCCTCATCCCTTAAACGGAACTCCCGTGCGGATGAATAACCTGATTGTCAGTTGGTTTCCGGAAGCAAAGAAAAGAATACTTCTGGCCTGTCATTATGATACGCGGCCTTTTCCTGATCGTGATCGCATACAACCACAGGGACTGTTCATCGGCGCGAATGACGGTGCCAGTGGTGTCGCGTTCCTGATGGAGCTGGGTAACGTGATGCGTGAGCTGAAAATAAGCCACGGCTACGGTGTCGACTTTGTCTTTTTCGATGGCGAAGAGCTCGTGTATCGTGAACAGGACCCTTATTTCCTTGGTTCAAAATATTTTGCGAATCAATACAAAACTCAGCCACGTGATTTCGAATATGTCTACGGCATTCTCTTCGACATGATCGCCGACAAGAATCTGGCGATCTATATGGAGAAAAACAGCATTAAATATGCCCCCCTGTTGACCCGCAGCCTCTGGGAAGCCGCTCAAAAAACAGGGGTCAGACAATTCATTCCCACGGCCAAGTATGAAATCCGGGATGACCATTTACCCTTGAATGAAATCGCCCGCATTCCAACTTGTGATATCATCGACTTTGATTATCCCGCCTGGCATACCACACGAGACATCCCTCGAAACTGTTCAGGGGCAAGCTTGGCAAAAGTCGGAAAAGTACTCATTTACTGGCTGCAGAATATTCCCTGACCCAATCAGTAGAACTCGAATTTCATCTATGATTTTCCCGATAGAACACATCACCGGCGAAATGGTATCAAAGGTATGATTGATTCAATACTTCTTCATCGCGTTCAGTTTGCATTTACTGTTTCGTACCACTATTTGTTTCCGCAATTGACGATGGGACTGGCGCTTCTGATTTTCATTCTCAAAAGCATCGGATTGCGAGGGAATCCCTGGGCGGATGCGGCAGCGCGATTCTGGCTCAAGATTTTTGGTCTGACCTTTCTAATGGGAGTGGTCACTGGCATCCCTCTCGAATTTCAATTTGGTACAAACTGGGCCCGACTTGTGAAATCGACGGGATCAATTCTAGGGCAAACTCTGGCGATGGAAGGCATCTTCGCTTTTTTTCTGGAATCTACGTTCCTGTATCTCCTGATTTTTGGCGAGAAAAAACTGGGAAAGACCGTCCATTGGATCGTCTCCTTTCTGCTTTTGCTGGGCACATGGCTCAGCGGCTACTTCATCATCTGCACCAACGCATTTCTACAACATCCGGTCGGTTATCGAATTGGCGAAGATGGAGTTTATCACCTGACGAGCATTTGGGCCTTGCTCAGTAATCCGTGGGCTATCACTCAATACATGCATACGATGACAGGTTCTGTGATCACGGGTAGTTTTACGATGGCATCGATCGCCGCCTATCATTTGTTAAAAGGACAACATCTGGAAATAACCCGAAGATACCTTTCGGTTGCAGTCATCGTTGGATTTCTCGCCAGCGTGATTGCCGCCGCCCCCACCGGTGACTGGGAAGCAAAACAGGTTCAAAAGCATCAACCGATCAAATTTTCCGCGATGGAAGGACACTTTCATACGGAAGACGGCGCGGGTTTGATTCTCATTGGCCAGCCTAATATGGAAGAGCTCAAGATTGACAATCCGATCATCATCCCCAAGGTGCTTTCATTTCTGACTCATGCCAGTTGGAACGCAGAAGTAAAAGGTCTGACAGAATATGATCGCAAACTCTGGCCGGACAATGTCGAACTGCTGTATTTTTCTTATCATATCATGGCGGGGCTGGGAACACTGTTTATCGGCTTGATGGGGCTCTGTCTGCTGTTACTCTGGAAACAAAAGCTGCATACCAGTCGCACATTACTGTGGCTCTTAATGTTATCACTGCCGTTCCCATTTATTGCGAATACGGCTGGCTGGTTCACGACAGAAATTGGTCGTCAGCCCTGGTTGATTTACGGATTGATGAAAACCGTTGATGGAGCCTCCGAAAATATTTCGCAGGGAAACATCATGTTTACCTTGCTGGGATTTATGGGGCTCTACCTGTTTTTGTCCGTGCTGTACTTTTTTCTCGTCACGCGAATTATCAGTCAAGGTCCGGAATCTCTTGATGCGAACAAACCCGAGTTAGCAGCAGAAACAGGTGCTTAGAAATATGGAAACAGTCTGGTATATCCTGTTGTTATTGATGATTTCCACATACCTTGTGTTGGATGGTTTCGATTTGGGAATCGGCGTGCTGCATCTCTTTCTGGCTAAAAACAGGTCGGAACAAAAACAGATTATCCAATCGATTGCGTCCGTCTGGGATGGAAATGAAGTCTGGTTGATTGCCGCCGGCGGGACCATGATGCTGGCCTTTCCCGTTTTTCTGGGTTCCATGTTCAGCGGATTTTATCTTCCCTTAACAATGGTCGTCTGGTTATTGATATTCCGCGCCATCAGTATCGAACTGCCGCACTATCTGTCTGATGACTTATGGGTTCATTTCTGGAATATCATGCTGTTTGTCTCCAGTGGATTACTCATTGTGATTCTGGGAGCCGCGATGGCCAATGTTTTTCGAGGCGTTCCCCTGAATGCAACAGGGACATTCTTTGAGCCTCTCTGGACCGATTTTCGAATCAGCCAACAGGCGGGAATTCTGGACTGGTATACGATCTTAAGTGGAATCACGTCAGCTTCCATTCTTTTGCATCACGGTGCCCTCTGGCTCGCAGCGAAAACGGATGGTGTCGTGCATGAGCGGGCACGGAATGGGGCAGCCTGGTTTTGGAGCACCACTACCGTCTTGACAACGCTGACACTTCTCGCCAGCTATGCGGTCCAACCACAAGCCAAAGCAAATTTCGCGTCTCATCCGTGGCTGATCGCTCTCCCTTTAGGAGCGATCCTTTCGCTGGTCTGTTCCTTTTTCTTCCGTATCAAAAACTGGAACATGTCGGCATTTATTAGCTCAGCCTTCTTTATCTATCTGGTAATTTTCGCCGGTGCCGCTGCGCTTTATCCCAAGGTCCTACCCGCGTTAAATCCTGAGAATAGTTTAACCATCTATAACACCTCACCTCCGCCAGAAGAGTTAACTTCCGCGCTTTACTGGTGGGTTCCGGGAATCGTGTTGGTAGGGGTTTATTTTACAATCATGTTTCGATCTCTGCCGAAAGCCATATCCGCATTATCCGATCAGGATCATTAGCGTTTTTGTTAACAAAATACCACGCTCGATGTGTTGGCATCTAGTTTCATCATTTTTGTATTTGAGACAATGGGATCATGATCTTGAGAAAGTTCTTGATCTGAAACGCGCTGACATCAACATCGGGCTTTCAAACGAGCGGCCGAAATGTTCAAATAATGCAACATTTCCATGTATCCCAATCAGACCGATCACGATTATGAAGAAATGACCGATCCTCGGATATTCACAGTGTTTCCAGTCTCTCCCAGTCTCCAAAATAAATCATATGAGACGCGTTTCATCTCAAACTGATTTTGTTAGACTTAAAGTGAATAGACAGGAAGATTGGCTTGGTAACATTTCAGACTTCAACATCAAAGGGATTTCCCCCACCATCGATCAAGGATGCTGCTACTGTGACAGATACGATCCCGGGCATAATCGTTGGAACCCTCCTCGTTTTATTTGGTGCAGGGCTGATTCATTTTCACCGTACTTCCTGGTTCCATCGTAAACACGACGCGGATCTTAGTGAAGATGATTTAAAATTCTTCTCGAAACAATATCGCAGGCGGATGCAAACCTCAAGCCTGTTGGTTGTGATTGGTTTTTTAATCGTGATCGGCGATTCCCCCTATATGCCCTGGAAATCGAATCCGGCGTTATTCGCAATCTACTGGGGAGGCATTCTATTGATTGCGTTCTGGATCATCCTGAGTGCGCTTGGTGATATGAGCGCATCACGAATCAGATCTGCCACGATGATTTCCCGTATTCAGGATCAGCAACGCCTGCTGGAAAAACAGATCATGGAAATGAGAAACAAAAACCAGCAATCTGGTGATAAGAAATCATCCACAGAGCCAGAGTAGCCAGCGAATATGTAGCAAATTTGCATAGCCGACTACGTCAAAGCTTCGCTGCAAGGGTGCCAACGCGTCCTCTAGTACGAAACCAGGGTTTCCAGACCACCTGGCTGGTGCCCCGAGTTACCGTAACGACCCTAAGGTCATTTGGAATGAGTTCAACAGAACAAGAGACGCCATGGTGAAATGGGATGCGATCTAGGATGCAACGCGTGCTTTTACCAACGCTTCAGAAGGTAAGCGATCATAACCAAACATCTCGAATGCTTTCTGCCAGCGCTCGTATATTTTCTTTTCCTGGTCGGCATCCATTTCGTATTTGTTTTTCTTATAGGATTTCTGATCCTTCAAATACGGCTGCATGTTCTTTTCTAAATCATCAAAACCGGAAAGGTTCAGGTGATCGTAAACTTTCCTGAGCTCGCCTACTGGATCTTCTTCAAGGTCTTCAAAACGCACTTCATGCAATTGGCCTTCCGGCACGGTTTGACGATCCCGTTCATAAACATCCAAATGATTGACATAAATATTGGACATGTCCTCTTCTAATTTTTCCAGATCGAGAGGAGCAAAACCATTATCGCCAAACATGGTGCGACGTAGATGAAGCGTTGAATTATAAACCTTGTATGGATCGCGATAAATATAAACGAATTGGGCGTCAGGAAACATTTTGAGCAGAAACGGAACCCGAAACGTATGTGTCGGCGACTTTAATAGTACTCGCTTATTTTCGCCTGACTTGTAAGTCAGTTTCTTCAAGAAATACAGAAATGTCTTTTTCCAGATCGATGCTTCCTTGGCTGTCAGCCGATCCAGTTCATAGTATCGCTCATATACTTCTGGTTGATCACTGAAACCGATTGCAAGATAAGGCGACATCAAATGCAGCAGCAAGATGGAGGTCTCGTCTTCCTGAGGTAAATCCCAGGTCACCGGCATGTTGTCCATTGGACGCTGCTTCGGCAACAAGTGTTTCACCACATGCTTGAGCACGGGCTCTGTTAATAGAAAATGCGTGGGAAACAGCATTGCTCCCATGTTGGGATAGATGAACTGTTTATCCATCGACATCAGGTTATGCAGCAGCGTCGTACCACTTCTCCAATGGCCGATGATGAATACCGGCGGTTCTAATTTTGTCCGGTTGACCTTGCGGCTGAAAATCAATGTTTCCAACAAGCTGAAAAAGGAATTGGAAATACTTAGCAAACCGGAAGAAATTAATCGAAACAAACCAGACCACCGAATGGTGGGTCGCAGTCTCATTAATTTGATGTAGTTAGTGATTCCGATTCCCGACCAAACACAAAAAGGGCCTTGATTCGCTCCACTATTTTTTTCCTGGCGTTTAGTCATCTGAAGAGACTGTCCTACTCTTTTCAACTCAAGTCAAAGCTCAGCTAATCAAAATTTTGCCCGTATTTTGAAAACGTTGATCAACGTAACTCGGCCGAAATGTAAAGTATATACTATATAATATTTCTGAGATTGTCTTCTGGGCAGGCAAAGTAGTTTAACGGAAAGGCCGTTATTTTTATACCTCTACATCCGTTTTATCCTTATTTGAACGGGCAAGGTTCAAAGGATCTCTAATGAATTTATTTCGGCATCCTGTGGGGAAGACTTCGACGAACTCTCTCCCGTTCAACTGGATTGATCAAATACAGCAGGTACCACACGTAATAAAGTGCGTGCCTAAACCCCCTCTAAATTAACTGTTTATCCTCAGCCCCACAATCAACCTGACCTGAAATTATGTTGAAACGCAGGGCTCGCAAAATTTACCTGCGAAAATGAGACATCACACTTATTTTGATCTGCGAAGCCGAACAGTGAACACCAGCCTAGTCTACTAAACCTCTGATGGAATGAAAATCGCCTTTCAGAGATGTATAGAGCTGCCGAAACATAGGGTAAGCCCGGTTGTATACTTTTTTGGCTTTAGGGTTTACGTTCGTTCTCTCGACGACACGAATTGTAGCCGAACAAGCTTCAACGACATCTTTATAAGCCCCGGTCCCCGCAGCCGCCAACAACGCAACACCATACGCAGGACCTTCTTCGGCGTTGATTGTTACAACTTTTTGGCCATAAATATCTGCTTGCATCTGACGCCAGAACGCGCTTCTCGCCCCTCCACCAGAAAGCCTGATCTCTTTAACGGGGATATTTAGTTCCTTGATGATCTCCAGGGAATCGCGCATGGCATACGTCGCTCCCTCAATCACTGCCCGGCTCAGATGAGGGCGACCGTGCCTCAGACTCAACCCGATCCAGGCCGCTCGTGCATCGGGATCAGCGTGCGGCGTCCGTTCCCCGGTTAGATAAGGCAGGAAAAACAGACCTTCGCTTCCGGCAGGTGCCTCGGCTGCCTGCGCGGTAATCAGTTGATACGGGTCGACCTTCTGACGTTTGGCTAAAGCGACCTGCTGTTCGCAGAGCTGATTGCGATACCATTGCAAACTGCCACCAGCAGAAAGGACAACCCCCATCACATGCCACTTGTCACGCACTGCATGACAGAAGGTATGCACCCGACCTGCGGGATCAATCTGCACTTCATCACTGTGGGCGAATACAACTCCACTCGTTCCCATGGTCGCTGAGATGGCCCCTTTTTTCACGATCCCATTACCAATCGCACCAGCGGCCTGATCTCCGCCCCCACCCACAACGGCTACGCCTTTGGAAAGCCCTAACAGGCGGGCTGAGTCTCCGGTTAAATAACCGCTGACGTCTTCTGATTCATAGACCTTTGGTAATAAACCGGCATCCAGTTCCAATTTATTTAACAGCGGTCGGCTCCATTTTCGCTGTTTGACATTCAACAATAATGTTCCCGAGGCATCACTGACTTCGGTCGCAAATTCCCCCGTCAAACGGTAGCGAATATAGTCCTTAGGCAGTAATACCTGAACGGTTTTATCAAAGTTCCTTGGTTCATGATTGCGAAGCCAGAGAATCTTGGGAGCCGTAAACCCGGTTAACGCGGGGTTCGCCACCATGTTAATCAGTTTTTTCCGACCGCCGGCACGCTGCTCAATCTCTGCGCATTCCGCAGCCGTCCGCTGATCATTCCAGAGCAGGGCAGGCCTGATGACTTCATGCTTTTTATTAAGAAACACGCTGCCATGCATCTGCCCGCTCAGTCCAATCCCTTTAACATCCGCAGGCTTGATTTTGCCATCCTTCAATACTTTTCGCACACTCTTGATTGTCGCCTGCCACCAGTCTTCCGGATTCTGTTCCGACCAGCCGGGATGAGGGCTATAGACCGGATACTCTACGGTCGCGGAAGAAAGAATCGTTCCATCTTCCTGCATTGCCAGTGTTTTGGTTCCACTCGTTCCGACATCTACGCCCAGAAAGACTGCCATGCTGTTTTCCCTCATCCCTGTGTCTAAAAATCAAACGCTGCAACCAACAACATCAGTTGTCTTGATATAAAACAAACTTTTACTCGGGACAGACGCAGCCAATGGGCTGGACTTCGGCTATTTCACGAACCCAGATGTTGCGAAATTTTGTAGCGTTTCGATGAAACTGTAGCTGGATGGGAAGTTTTTCTTCATGAGCTGTATAAAAAGGTGGTTGATGATAAAAGGTATCGCCTTGCAGTTCTGAGTGATTTTGAACAACAACACCATTCTGGATCACCGTGATATAGGCGGACTTTACCAATTGTCCATACTCATTAAACCGGGGTGCTGTGAAAATAATATCGTAGGTCTGCCATTCTCCTGGTTTGCGGCACGCATTGACCATTGGAGGCCACTGTTTATAAAGGGCTCCCGCCTGACCGTCGAAGTAAGTTTTGTTCTGATACGAATCGAGAATCTGGACTTCGTACTTTCCCATCAGAAACACGCCACTATTTCCGCGTCCCTGGCCTTTGCCTTCGATTTTTTCTGGCGTGGCCCATTCCAGATGTAATTGGCAGTCACCAAATGATTGTTTGGTTTCAATATTTTTATTGGTGGTAATCGCGTACCCATCCTGAATTTTCCACTGATCGCCGTCTTTCCACTGATCCAGATTTTTTCCATCGAACAGAACAATCGCATCGGAAGGTGGCTTGTGAGGGCTCGTGGTCACAACAGTCGGTTCTTTCCAGATCAAACCGTTCTTATATTCTTCCACCAGATTACCGTACGTGTGGTAAGCCGTTCCCAGAAAAATGATAAATAACACTAAATGGAATACTCTGCGCAAGCCTGCCATAACTTAATCCTTCTATATGTTCTCTGTTGTGTAATGAGTGAAATTAAAAGTGAATATAAAGTGCCCAGCCTATGGTTCAATAATCCAGGCTGGCGCCCCCTTCGGCTTCGATGGCCTGACCAGTCAGGAAGCTCGAATCATCTGTCGCGAGAAACAGAGCCAATCGCCCCATTTCTTCGATCGTTCCCATGCGTTTGAAAACCTGGAGATCAGCAACTCGCTTGAGGGCGTTCTCAGAGTCGGGAAGGCTAGCGGCCCAGTCCCGCATCAGGGGAGTATCGATATTACTGGGCAGAATCGCATTGACGCGAACACCGGCTTCTCCCAGCTCAATCGCTAATGACTTTGTGAAACTGACCTGAGCACCTTTGGTCGAGCAATAAGCGGTCGAATGATGCTGCCCCAAAACAGCCGTCATTGACGACATATTGATAATGGTCCCTTTGGTTTTACGCAAATGCGGCAAGGCATACTTCGCACCGGCAAACGTACTGAGAAAATTCACACGCATCAACGCTTCCATTTCCTCGATGCTTGTTTCTTCCAGAGACATCGCCGCCGGGTGAACTCCCGCGTTATTGATAATGCAATCGAGTCGGCCGAATTGTTCCACGACCATTTCAACGGCAGATAAAATCTGTTCATGTTGACCGACATCACATTGCACAAAGATCGCTCTGCCGGGACCTTTTTCATTTAATTCGCGGGCTAAATTCTGTCCAGCGCGGATTCCCCGTGCCAGAATTGCCACCAAGCCGCCTTCTTTGCAAAAAACGCGGGAACAGCCTTCGCCAATCCCTTTACTGCCCCCGGTAACAATCACGGCGCGATCTTTAAATCTCATACTTCCCTCAATCGATATAACTCGCAGGATCAAACTCGGAATCAACGGTCGATACATTTTCCGGTTTGCCATTTACGGTAACAATTACTGAGAGGGAATTCCAATCAAAGGCTGAAACGAATTCCCAAACAGGGATTAATTAAATGAGCTTTATTTTTCCCGTGCTCGATCAGAGAGCCTGCTCAGACAGAGATTATTGCAGAGAACCGAGACGTAATATTTCAGGAAGTTCTGCCAGATTCAAATTACCACCGCTCAAAATCGCAACCACGGTTTTGCCTTGAAAACGATCTTTGTTTTTCAAAACCGCCGCCAGGGAAGCTGCGCCAGCTCCTTCCGCCAGATTGTGAGTCTCTTTCAGAATATGATAGGCGGCAATCCGCATTTCCTCTTCACTGACCAGCAGAAAATCATCCACGACCGACTTCATAATCTCCTGTGTCAATTCGGCGGCGGAACGAGTGGCGACTCCTTCAGCCCAGGTTTGAGCCGACTCAGTCGTTTGCATCGTTCCCGCTTTCCAGGATAACTGATTCGCTGGTGCGTTCTCAGCCCCCACTCCAATGATTTCCGTAGCCGGGTTTAAATGTTTGGCGACAATTCCCGTGCCACAAACGCCGCTTCCCATACCCACGGGAACAATAATCACGTCCGGTTGACTCAGCGTTTCAAATATTTCAATCGCCTGCGTTCCCACACCAGCGATCAACTTCGGTTCATTGGCGGAATGCACGTAACGCCGTTTTCCATCGACCAGCTCCTGCTCCAGATACCGTTTGGCTTCATCAAAGTCCTCTCCCCATTCAATGATTTCTGCCCCCAGTAATTTAATAGCGCGTACTTTATCCGGATTATTATTTTTCGGAACCACAATCGTGCATTTCACACCAAATCGTCGAGCCGCATAGGCGAGCGACTGACCATGATTGCCCGTCGAGCAGCCTATGATTCCCGCCCGGCGTTCTGCTTCTGAAAGCGTGCTGACCAGATTGATCCCCCCTCTGATTTTAAAGGCACCCACTGGTTGGTGATTCTCATGTTTTAAATAGAAACGGGTCCCAGTCAACTGGCTCAAACCCGGCCACTCATACAGGGGTGTCGGAGCCAATACCTTACGAACACGGGGGACTGCTTCCTGAATATCCTGAAAAGTAGGAGGCTGCATAGGTGATACCTGACTTAACTGATTTCGTAAAGGGAATAAACACTTGGGGAATGACACGCGACTACGATTGAAGTTCGTTATAAAACCCCCGGTTGTCAAGTTTGTCAACGCATGATTTCAGGATCAAACACGAGAACTCGTTGTTGCGTAGGCTTAAAATGCCTGTTATCATTGCAGTCTGGATTGGCAAAGGTAAGCACACCCGAAGCCAACCACAATGATCCTACCTGCCAGGCTTTGGGAGTTTGGCTACCGTTAACCCCATTCGTTACGGATCGGTATCACCAAACCAGTTTGCAACGCGTTTGATGTACCAGAATTTCCGGGCTATGATCGACTCTCCCCCGGTACTTCTTTCGCGTCCCCCACTGAGGGCGAATTACCATGTATCGGGTAATCATAAAACACTTCTGGATCGGGCTGATCGTATTTTTGATGCTCCCAAGCCAGGTCCAGTCTGCACAAAAAAAAATCAGTTTCAATCGTGATATCCGCCCGATTCTTTCGCGAAACTGCTTTCACTGCCATGGCCCTGATTCAACCCATCGCGAAGCCGACTTGCGCCTGGACATCGAAGACGGCATTAAATCAACCGCTAGTGACGAAGCGATCATTCATCCCGGCAAGCCGAATCAAAGCCTGTTGTTCGAACGTATTATCAGCAACGAACCCGACCTGGTCATGCCTCCGGCTGACTCTGGAAAATCGCTGAAGCCAGCGGAAATGGAATTGATCAAACAATGGATCGCCGAAGGCGCCCCCTGGTCAAAACACTGGGCCTATCTGAAGCCACAATTAGCGCCAACCCATGAAGTTACGAATCGAAACTGGCCCGTGAACTGGATCGATCACTTTATCCTGTCGAAACTGGAAGAACAAAATCTCACCCCCGCGGCTGAAGCAGATAAAATCACTTTAATCCGTCGCCTCAGTTTTGATCTGACCGGTCTGCCTCCCACGCCACAGGAAGTAAAACAGTTTGTAAAGAATCAGAGTCCGCAAGCATACGAAACACTGGTAGATCGATTATTGGCGTCTCCCCATTACGGCGAACGGATGGCGATTTACTGGCTTGATCTGGTTCGCTTCGCCGATACCGTGGGTTATCACGGCGATCAGGATCATCATATTTCCCCGTATCGGGATTATGTAATTCGCGCGTTTAATGAGAACATGCCCTTCGATCAATTTACGCGTGAGCAATTAGCGGGAGACTTATTACCCACTCCCACGCTGCAGCAAAAAATCGCCAGCGGTTATAACCGTGTACTGCAAACGTCACATGAAGGGGGAGTGCAACGTAAGGAATATCTGGCTATCTACGCAGCCGACCGCATTCGCAATTTCTCTGGCGTCTGGATGGGCGCAACCATGGGGTGCTGCCAATGTCATGACCATAAGTACGACCCCTATACCATCAAGGATTTTTATTCGCTCGTCTCCTTTTTCGCAGACATCGATGAAGACCAGCACCTGAAACGAGGTTCTGACCGCATTCCCACGATCAGAGAACCAGAAATCTTTCTGTATTCAGATCAGGAACAGAAGCAGATTTCAGAGATTGAATCTAACATCAAAACCGTTGAACTGGCGTTAAAATCAGCGAAGCAGGAAAAGGCACAGAAACAACTCAAACAGGAACGGGATCAGCTGAAAAAATCGCGTGCTGCCATTGATAGAAAGGCAGTAAAAACGATGATTACCGTTTCGATTCAGCCACGAGATATTCGAATCCTTCCGCGCGGTAACTGGCTTGATGAAACCGGTCCCGTTGTTCAGCCAGCGATTCCAGAATTTCTGGGGACATTGAAAAATAGCAAGAACCGTTCGACGCGTCTCGATCTGGCAAACTGGTTATCAGACGAAGAAGGCTATGGCTTGCTGACGGCACGCGTCATGGCCAACCGATTCTGGTATCTCTTCTTTGGACGCGGAATTGCCCCGGTTCTGGACGATTTCGGCGGGCAGGGGGGGCCACCCCATTATCCGGAACTGCTTGATCAACTCGCGTTGAAGTTTTACGAAGATCAATGGGACGTCAAGCAGATGATCAAGTTCATCGTAATGAGCCGCGCCTATCGCCAGTCTTCACTTGAAACTGCAGAACAGCGAAAACGTGATCCTTTCAATCAGTTACTCAATCGCCAGGCACGCTTTCGCTTACCGGCGGAAATGATTCGAGACAATGCCTTGGCTGTCAGCGGTTTGTTAGTGACTGACATTGGCGGCCCCAGTGTGAAGCCTTACCAGCCATCCGGCTACTATCGTCATTTGAATTTCCCCAAACGGAAATACATTTCACATACTGATGAACGACAATGGCGTCGCGGCCTGTATGTGCATTGGCAACGTCAGTTTCTGCATCCCATGTTGAAAGCCTTTGACGCGCCCAGTCGTGAAGAATGTACGGCACAACGTCCTCGATCAAACACACCGATTGCCGCAATGACTCTGCTGAATGATCCCACATTTATCGAAGCAGCTCGCAAATTCGCCGAAGACGTTCTCCAAAACGGCGGTGAGACTGATGCAGAAAAAATTCAGTACGCATTCTCTAAAGCGACCTCTCGCACTCCTGAAATATTGGAAACGCAAGTGCTGCTGGCATTATTAAATTCCAATCGCAAGGCCTATCAGTCTAAACCCAAAGCTGCGACCGCACTGACGAACTCTGGTTTAGCAAAAACAAAACAGGATTTGAATACAATCGAACTCGCTTCCTGGACAGAAATCACACGGGCACTATTGAATCTGAATGAAGTCGTGACGAGGAACTAATACAATGACAAATTGGGATCAGATACAAACGGGCTTGAATCGGCGTACGTTCCTTACCAACTCCGGGGTTGGCTTGGGAGCGGCTGCTCTCAGTTCCTTACTGACAGGTGAAAAAAACACGGCAGCACAATCGACAGCCCGGCAATCGTTAGCCGGAGGACTTCCCGGCTTACCGCATTTTGCACCGAAAGCAAAACGCGTTATTTTTCTGTGCATGGCCGGTGGACCGACACATCTGGAGACGTTTGACTATAAACCCAAATTGGCGAAAATGGATGGGAAACCATTTCCCGAAAGTTACACCCAAGGCCAACCGATTGCACAACTGCAAGGTAAAGCATTGAAATGCCAGGGACCTTTGACCAAATTTCGCAAGTACGGGCGCAACGGCCAAGAGATCAGCGATTTTCTTCCCTGGACGGCAAAGATTGCGGACGACATCTGCATCATTCGCTCGATGGTGACCGAACAGATCAACCACGATCCCGCGCACACATTTCTCAACACAGGAACCGCCATCAGCGGACGGCCTTCAATGGGTTCCTGGATCACCTACGGCCTGGGCAGTGAAACAGAAGAGCTACCCGGCTTTGTCGTACTCACCAGTGTCGGCGGACGGAACCCTCAACCGATTGCTTCGCGTCAATGGGGCACCGGCTTTCTTCCCAGTCGCTACCAGGGAGTACAATTCAATTCGACCGGCGACCCGGTGAATTATTTGTCAAATCCAGCCGGCGTCAGCGCCAAACAGCAGAAAGAATTAATCGAAACCGTTCAGAAACTGGATCGCTTTCGCAATCAGCGTGTCGCTAACCCCGAAATTGAAACACGCATTGCCGCCTATGAAATGGCGTTTAAAATGCAGACTTCCGTTCCTGAATTAATAGACCTTTCAGGCGAGACAAAACAAACGCTGGAAATGTATGGCGCCGAACCAGGGGCGGGAACGTATGCCACCAATTGTCTGCTGGCAAGACGTCTGGCCGAGCGGGGCTCTCGATTTATTCATCTCTATCACCGCGGCTGGGACCATCACGGTGATCTGGTTCGCTATATGAATACCTGTTGTGGCTTAACTGATCAACCTACCTGGGCGTTGATCAACGATCTCAAACAACGCGGCATGCTCGATGAAACCCTTGTAATTTGGGGAGGGGAATTCGGCAGAACACCGATGTTCCAGGGAAAAGGAGGGGCCGGCCGCGATCACCATATTAAAGGTTTTTCGATGTGGATGGCCGGTGGAGGAATAAAAAGTGGAATTACTCATGGTGCGACGGATGAATTAGGCTATAATTCCGTTGAAGACATTGTGCATGTTCGAGATCTGCATGCGACAATGTTGCACCTGCTCGGAATAAATCATCAACGATTCAGCGTAGAGTTCCAGGGTCTGGATACCAGACTCACGGGTGTCGAAGAAGCGAACGTTATCAAAAACATTCTGACGTAGCATGGCACGAGGCACTATATAGTCCCTGAAAAGGCGCCCCGATGGTCTTGATCATCGGGGCGTCTTCGGCTTGATACAAAGAACAGGCATCAGTTCCAAGCGGTTTTTAAACCTTCAGGTCTTCCGCACTTTGTGCCAGATCACTCTGGTATCGCTGTCTGACTGGCTCAATAATTTCGGCGATGAACGCGTCAACCTGTTCCGGAGCACGGCCGATATATTTCCGGGCATCGAGTGCACTATTCAGATCGCAACTTTGGAACGCGGGATCTTTCTGCAGGCGTTCAATCAGGTCATTCTGTCCGCCACGTACTTTTACTTCCGCTCCCGCTGCCTGACTGTGAACACGAATCAGTTCGTGTAATTCCTGACGATCGCCGCCCGCTTCCACACCGGCCATCAGGATTTCTTCAGTCGCCATAAAGGGCAGTTCTTCATTCAGATGTTTCTCAATCACCTTGGGATAAACCACCATGCCATCCACAATATTACGATATAAAATCAGAACGGCATCAATGGCCAGAAATGATTGAGGTAGTGACAGGCGCCGGTTGGCACTGTCGTCCAGTGTCCGTTCCATCCACTGCGTTGCAGCCGTATCTTCTGCATTCGATGTCAGACTCATGGCAAAACGGGCCAGCGAACACATCCGTTCCGATCGCATGGGATTCCGTTTGTATGCCATCGCCGAAGAACCAATTTGATTTTTCTCGAACGGCTCTTCCAGTTCCTTGCGGTTTTGCAGTATCCGAATATCGTTTCCTGCTTTATGAGCTGACTGACCGATACCACTCAACGCCGACAGAACCTGGGCATCGACCTTACGCGAGTAAGTTTGCCCGGTGACCGCATAACGATCTGTGAAACCCATTTTTTCTGTCACACGTCGATCCAGTTCGTCGACTTTCGCGTGATCACCTTGGAACAGTTGCAGGAATGTTGCCTGGGTTCCAGTGGTCCCTTTCACGCCGCGAAATCGGAGTTTTTCCAGACGGTACTCGATTTCCTCCAGATCCAAAATCAGATCATAGCACCAGAGCGTTGCCCGTTTGCCGACCGTTGTCGGTTGTGCCGGCTGCAGGTGAGTGAATCCCAGGCAGGGTAAATCACGATACTCCTTGGCAAAACGGGCCAGATGGTCGATGACCGAAACCAGTCGGGCGCGAATATGTTCCAGGCTTTCACGAATCATGACCAGTTCGCTGTTATCCGTCACAAAACAACTGGTGGCTCCGAGATGGATAATCGCCATCGAGTCCGGACAACGATCACCGTACGTATGCACGTGCGCCATCACATCGTGGCGTAGTTCTTTTTCGTATTTCGCTGCCAAATCGAAGTCAATATCATCGACGGCGTCTTTTAAGGACTGGACTTGGTCTGCAGTAATCCCCAGTCCCATTTCGTGCTGTGATTCCGCCAGTGCAACCCATAACCGGCGCCAGGTCGAATGTTTTTTCTGAGCCGACCAGATCTGGCTCATTTCCTGGGAAGCATAACGACTAATCAACGGATTTTCATAAGTAAGATGACTCAATGTTTTCTCTTTCTTCAGCACGGTGAACCTTGAGTTCACTCAGATTCATTTAGCTCGTTTTCACGTAATTCGATGCGAGGTCTCTACGAAACAGGAACCACTTTCACATTTTCGGCAACATGAATTCCCATGGAAATCTCTTGCCCGTTCCATACCGAGACAACAATTCCCGCTTCGACATTCTTTTCTTTGACAGTCCCTTCGGAACCGATTTTTAAACCAGACCGGGATAGAAATCTCAGAAATTCTGTTTCCTGATCGGTCACCTGGACAATTCGGACATGCATCCCGCTTTGACATTCGGACAAAGTGGTCATGTTCGGATAAGCGCGACGCATTTGACCATCGACGGACGGAATCGGATCTCCGTGCGGATCAGTCTCAGGAAAGCCCAGATATTCATCAATGTGGTCGACGAGAAAATCGCTCACCGCGTGTTCCATATTTTCTGCTTCCGCATGAATTTGATCCCAAGACAATTTCAGCGTCTGAAATAGAAACAGCTCAATTAATCGATGACGTCTCAGCACACGGATCGCCGTCTGTTTACCACTGTCGGTGAGACAGGCACCCTCATAGGGACGATACTCAACATGCTTGGATTGTTTCAGGGTTTTGAGCATGCTGGTAACAGTCCCGGGAGCCACATCCATATATTTGGCCAATTCACCGGTACTGATCCACTCCGAGCCAGACTGAAGACTGATCTGTAAGATTGCCTTCAGATAATTCTCGACGGTTAAACTAGTGACGCTCACAAAACATCCTGCCTCATCAAATTATAAACTCTTACCCAATAAGAGATTAATGGATAACGAGATTCGTAACCATCGTCCCGAGAACTCAATCGCGGTCCACATGCTTCTTTATCCTAGCAACATCACAAATCACTTGGAACAAATACCCCGCACGAAATCAAGCGCATTTCGAGATAGCGATGAGTTCCCTCCCCATTTTAGTGATTACCTCAAGCTTATAATATATAAATACTTACCACTTCTTAGCGTACACCCGCAGAATCCTGCGTTTTCCCTGAATTCCACGACTTTGGGTGATGCTGGAACTCAGATTATGCCGATTTTAAGGATTGTACGGTTTCCTCTCGATCCTCTCCTCACTGCTCTTTTATTGTCACAAGGAAGGCCGGATGTTCTGCTGGCATACGATTTATTTCAGAGTCCTGGCAATGGTCCTGCTCCTGGGAACGTTGAACGTCGCCCATGCGCAAACCGTGTTCCGCGATCTAAATCTGCCACAAAACCAACTCCAACGGACTGCCGTCATTGGTCTACTGGGTGAATTTGCCCATTGTGCAGCCTATGAAGTTGCTGATCAAGATCTCGATTTAGACAAGGTCATATCACAAGCACAGGGACTTACCCCTGAATCGTCTGGTATTATCCGCGTCATTCGCGGCGGACGCATCAGCCAGAATATTTATTATTCAGCGGGAACGAATTTTCCCCTGATGCACGGTGACGTGTTGATTGCCTTGAAGGCGCCAACCAATGTGGTCAATCTTTCTTCAGATCAGAGACGGAATCAATTTCAGAGAGATCAGCAACAGTCCACTCCAGAGCTGACTCAAATTGCCATCATCAATTTATTAAACCGCCCCGTTGTGTTTGGCGTGCCTCCGGAAATTGCTGATCTGGCTGGAATTTTGCACAGTCTGAGACAACCGCTGGAAAAATTTCCGCAAATTGCACAATCGATCAAAGTAATTCCCCCACAACAGTCCAGGAACAAAGCCGATTTTAAAACGAAAAAGCTCACTTCAAAATTCGCTTCAGGAACGGTACTCGTTCTGAATTCACAGCAGAGCATCGATCTGTCTTTAGTTCCCCACTCTCTGCCGACACCTCGACGTTTACATTCACCGCTCTCCACGATTTCTGCAGCGCCTCTCAAAACGACCGCTCCTGTAAAAGAAGCCTCACAACAAAGGCTGCAGAGAGTCACTCACCCGGAAAACATTTCTCAACCGTCAGAGGAAATTCCTCTGAAAACAGAAAAAGACCATCTGCAACTGAATGGCCCACTCCTGCAGCAAACCGCCGCAAGTTTAACTCTGGTCCCTCAGCCCAATACTTCTCAGTCTGATGAACTGGAAGACAACGCACCAGCTAAGACAGAGCCGCGGGACCCGAATCCGTCTGCTGCATCTACCGTTCCCGACATGGCGTTGAACGCAGACGCAGCTCCTGCACCTCCCAAGGAATCCGTACATGTTCTGCATGACGACGATTTATCCAAAATTAAAGAAAATGAAGAGGCCACCAGTTCCTCATTCTTACCTCAATGGAGCTATTATTTATTTCTGGCTGGTATTGCTGCTATGATCTGGAAGTTTCTTAACAAAAGATCACAGACACACCAGCCATCTTCCCAAAATCATACCAGGCAAAAATCGATGTCCAGCGCCTCAGCCAGCGCCTCAGTTGGATCAGATGCAAACGCAACGATCATTACCGATTATGACTCATTACCTCCATTGCCGGAAAAATCCCTGCTGGAACAGATTTTGGAAAATAAGATTCCTGTCATTGAAGAGACTGCTCAAATCCCGACGCAAACTTTTATTTACGGGCGTCACCACACAAAATCAGCGCGGATCGATCAACCGGAAACGCTCAAAGGTCCCCATTTCAGTAGACAGGCAGCCCGTGAGTCGACTGTTCCCGAACAGCGTGAAACGACATACTCACCACCTTTGGACCCAGCCCCCAAGTCAACAGAGAATAAATTGAAGGCGCCTGCATTTCGATTTGACAGATCTCATCCTGGCTCCTCACAGCCACTTGAAGAAAAATCGCCCCCCCAAAAAACGAGCCGACCAGGTACTTCGAACAAAAAACAGCTGCTTCAAGCTAAAACCAACGTGAACTCCGGGATTCTCGATCGAGTTTTGCAAGCAATGCAGGGAGTGATCAATAAATGAGTAGTTCATTGTATATTGGCTCTAGTTGGCTCAGATCGTTACAAAATGACTCTTTTCATAAATTGACGCGTCGCTCTATCGAGACGGCTTATACTGTCATGGAAGATAGAAAAGAAAACCGCAGCATACTGAAGAAAATTGGCATACCTTTTCTCTGCTCTGAAGGCACACTGATTATTCCCGGTGAAAACGCGGGCTCTATAGCTCGCTTTGCAAATCTGCCCTTGCTTTCACTTTTCTCCGAAGGAGAGTTGTCTCTGAATGATCCAGTTCATCGGCAGTTACTCTCAACCTTAATCCAATCGGTCCTCCCCAAAGCAAAGAATTCCGGCGAGTATTGCACTGTAATCACTCCGGGAACAGATCCTGCTTCATCACTGAATAAGCTGGTAGCCCAATTGATCGCATTGCAAGGTTTTACTCCGTTAGCAACGACCATTACATTGGCTGCTGGATTGGCCGCGTTTCCGGCCAATACGCACTATTCAGGATACGTTGTTTACCTTGGGCATTCCCACTCAGAAATAGGCTTGATTCACCAGAGTCGCGTGGTCGCTCGACATTCTACTCCCTATGGAAGTGAATGGATGGACGAGCAATTAGCCAATGCCTGCAAATTCTTTACCACGAATTCAGAGGGTGAATCGGTTCCGGATACGGCGAAAGCCAAAGCCAGACGGCTTAACCCGGAAATCAATCTCAGTCCTTACCTCTCCAATCATTCCCTGATTGTAAATTGGTATGAGTCTTTGTTCGACAGTCTGTTGGACAATTTCGCCAACCAAATGGATACGATGCAGAACTATCTGGAAACGCTGGAAACACTTCCCTTGATCTACATGGGAGAGCTGTCACGCATTGATGGGTTTAAAGAATTATTGACGCAGAATCTGACCAACCGAAAGATTCCCTTCGACGCCCAACAGGTAACACTCATTCAAGACGAAAGCTTCTCGATTGCCCGCGGTGCACTGGTGGTAGCTGCGATGGAAGAAGAAACGATCAGTCGGGCCGCTTAATTCGGGCAGCCTATTTCTGACTCACCAGATCCTGAGTTAACTGGTCCATAAACTTCAGGTAATCTGCTTCGAGCGTTTTAATGTTGGTTTTAAACGCGGTTTTAAAGTCTCGCTCTCTGGATTCAGCTGAGTATTCTGTGAGAGGATCACGCTGCGAAATTTGTTTCAGATAACGTGCATAGCGAGCAGGCTGTGTTTCCACCAGAAAAAAAGTCAACGCCCATGACTCGGCATAGGCATCTAACGTAGCGGACTGGAATAGACGATCCTCCCGGATAAATGCTTGCAGTGAATCTTTTCCACGCCGTTTCTGCACATAATTGGCAAACCACAACAGCCGATTACGATTAATGCGTGAAATCGACTTTCCTCGCCCGCCGGTATGTGTCCGCAGTTCATCAGACTCAAACGTCGTCGCCAAGCCTTCGACAACCCAGCGGGGGTTATCACCAATCCGCGAATGCAGACCGGTATTAAACGCGACCTGATGCGTGGCCTCGTGAATCATTGTATCACGCAAGGCTTCTGACAAATTCTTACCGCTCGTCGACAGTCGGGAATAGGCGAGTTCATTCGCAGCCTGATCCTGTTCGATTTCGGCAGAATTCGTAGCGGTTCGCTGATCAAACAAAGCGGTTCGATTCGTGTGCGGATGATAATATCCCAACAGACCCTGGCTCGCCCGCACGCCGTCTTTTTTGCAGTATTTGTAAAATTGCTCCCGGTCAGGAAAGATAATGGTCACCATCAAAAACTCAGGAGACTTGACCTGATAACCGCGTAAAGAAAAGTAATGTGAAAATGATTGATATAGATCTTCAAACACGCCACCATAAGACTTGGCTGTCCCTTGAGGAGCACAGACCAGGTAATGCCTGGTTGAGATCACCTCAAATAACGGTCCAAATTCCTGCTGCAACTGAAGCTTCATTTTGTTCAGAGGCAGTCGTTGAAATTCCGATGCGACTCGGCGGAACGAAGTCACCTTTTTCAAAGGAATCTCGGACAGCCTCCCCGCCTGGTCCATCATCCAACTAACGTCAGCGTTATGCGCAATTGACTTACCAAGATACACATCGCGATTGGTTTTAATCTCAATCAAAGAGGGCGGTTTTGCAAAGACAGCAGGCACCGCGATCATGAAAAAGAGACTGCTCCCCGTCAAGCAAAGTAGAATGGTACGAATACAGGTTAGCATCGGGGCAGCCTCTAGTCAGAAAGCAGGTTCGCGGATTCTCTCTCTAAATTTTTCTCTCTATATATAGTGTAACCCCCGTTTGAACGTGGGGTCTCACAAATCAGCCCCTGCTGTCAATCAGTGGTTTGGAGGGCAGGAATCAAAAGGAACGTATCCATTATGATAAATACACCGATTGTATTACCTGAGTTTTCAGGTGTTTTTTCAGGAAAGAAATTGGTTACAATACCGTAGTACTTGTGTCGCTATCGCAAGTTGATTGGTCATATACAATTGGAATTGGGATTTTTTCTGTGTCACGTGTCTGGTATCAGTCTGGATTGGTCGTTCTCTGCCTGTCGTGCTTTTTCACGACAGAAGAATCATATTCTGCCCCGCTGCCGAAGCCGGTTGTAGAACTGGAACAGATCAAGCAGCAAATCTCCGAACTAATTGAGAAACTGGATTCGAATCAACGCGTCGTTCGACAACGGGCTGAAATCCAGCTGGTTGCATTAGGGAAACCTGTGCTGTCCTTACTCCCTCCGCCCGAACTTGTCTCCAGTAATTCTGTAAGAGAGGCACTGCAACGCGTGCGACTGGAAATTGAAAAACAGGCCGCGAAAGATTCGATCAAAGCCTCGCATGTCAACCTGAAAGGTAAGTTCTCGCTCAAACAGATTCTGAGTGCCATTACAGATCAGACGGGAAATCAGCTTGACGCGACGAATTTACCTGAACCTGTACTACAGCAAAACATCAGCGTTAATTACGTAGAGGTTCCCTTCTGGAAAACAATTGATGATCTCGCTCGAAAAGTGCCTCTCACATATCAGATCAACGGTTCCAACGGGCATCTAATGTTCAGACAGAACCCGGCAAAAGAGCAACCTTCGAAAAAAACAACTCCACAGGTTTATTATAACGGCCCTTTTCGGATCGAGGTGGAAGCCATTCAAAGGCGGCCTCTCGTCGGAAGCATGAACCGGGAACTGTTACGGGCTACATTTCTGATTCAGGTCGAGCCACGCCTGCGACCTCTTTTTCTGAGTTATGCCGCTGGTGAAATCAAGGCTGTCGGAGATTCTAAGCTCAATCTGCCTCCCTTTAATCCCTATGCAAAGTATGAACTTCCCCTGGGAGAAGGAGGGAAAGATTTAAAATTCACCATGCAATGGCTGATGAACAGCATGCAACGTCCCAAGTCAATTCAGATTCAAGGACGCCTTCAAATGGAATTGGCTGCCGAAACACTACCCATCACCTTTGACGACCTGTTCCAGTCGCAGGGAGCCATCAGACGACGAGGCAATGTTTCTGTCGAACTGATTGAAGCTGAGAAAATCAATCTTGCTTCCACACAGGATCTGAGTGTGCGTGTCGCCTTAAGCTATGATTATGGTGGCCCCGCTTTTGAATCGCACCGCACCTGGATCTACCATAACCGGACTTTTCTGCAGGATCCGCAAGGCAAGAAATATTGGTTGAATGGATCATCTCAAACAACGTTGGAAAGCGCCGGTAAGATAAGCGTGCTTTATCGATTTACTGATCTCCCCCGAAATCAGGCGAATTATCAATTTACCTATCTGGCTCCCACCCTGATCACGTCTGCGCCCATTGAATTTCATTTTGAGAAACTCGAGTTTCCGGCCACAGCCACAAACGCTGATTAACGTGGACCTGCCTGCTTAATTTTGGTTGATCAGCAATCTTGCTTTCTGCTGAACGCGCTCGACCATACCAAACAGGCCATTTTTTCTTTGCGAGCTGAGATATTTATCCAGTTGCAGTTGGGAAAAGTATTGTTGGACATTAATCTTCAGAACTTCTTCGGGAGTCTTATTATTATAGATTGCCAGCAGTACAGCAATTAAGCCTTTGACAATCAACGCATCACTGTCGGCGTTGATCTGGAGTACTTCTCGATCCTCTAGCTGCTTCAGGTCCGTCGTGAGCCAAACCATGCTCTGGCAGCCATGCACACGGTTGGTTTCCGTCTTGTCTGAATCAGGCATCGGCGGCAGTTCAAATCCCAAGTCGATCAGAAAGTCACAGCGTTCTTCCCAATCGTTAAGATACTCAAACTCCTCTAGCAGTTCTTCAATGTTAATCATTTTCTTGATCGTATATTGTAGTGTTGAATTCTAATGCAATCTCATTCGCCCGACTTATTGTAGCCTGTCGCGTTTTTTGAACTATGAGATTCCCATATAATAGAGCAAAGCCGGCTACGGTATTGTTAAAGAGAACGCGTTCTAGAGAATTTCCAAAGGCGGCCTTGAAGGGTTTTCGATCAGTGCACGGGCAATTTCAATCGCCGTGTTCTCAGCAACCTTCAGCAGATATGCTCGAGATTCCGAGCCCTCTTCTACTAATTGAGAAATGTCCCCGGTATCGGATTTTTCGCGAATGTCTGTAATCATGGGAATTTCACCCAAAAACGGAATCTGCAGCTCTTCGCCCTTGGCTTGTGCTCCACCGCGTCCAAAGAATTCGCCAGACATATTCTCGACAATTCCCAATACAGGAATTTTGACCTGACGGAACATTTGCACTGCTTTCACCGCATCCAGTAACGCTACCTGCTGAGGAGAACAGACCACAACGGCCCCAGCCAGGTCGAGCAACTGTGATAAAGTCAATGAGACATCGCCCGTACCCGGAGGCATATCGATGATCAAATAATCCAGTTCGCCCCATTCGGTATCCTGCAAAAACTGAGTGATGGCCTTATGTAACATCGGTCCGCGCCAGATAACAGCTTGCTCAGGCTCAACAAAGAATGCCATCGACATCACTTTTAAACCTTCCACCTCAACAGGAATAATTCGTGTGAGGGTCTGGCCATCTTTTCCCTGAAACTCCTGAGCCACCGGTTTCTCCCTGGTTCCCACCATATGCGGGATACTCGGACCATAAACGTCAGCATCGACCAACCCCACACGCGCACCAAACTGCTTGAATGCATATGCCAGATTTGCCGCTACAGTACTTTTTCCGACTCCGCCTTTACCAGCGCCGACAGCAATAATGTTTTTCACATTGAGACCGAGCCGTCCCCCAGACTGTTTCCCCCTGATATTGATGGTATATTCAATTTCCACATCCTGGCATTCAGGGAACTGATTCCGGATGGAATTTTGAATCAACTCCGACAGCTCAGACTGCTTCGGATAAGAGGGAACTGGTAATTCAATTTGTACGTGAACCTGTCCGGCATCGCCTACCGTTGCCTTTTTCAAAAAGCCGGATGCGGATAATGTCTTTTCAAATACAGGATCGACGATTTCCTTAAGACAGCTCTGTAAGTTCATTTCATTAATTTCCGAATTACCCATCAGTTTGTTGTGCTCTCTAATAACTACATTAAGAAGTCGTTTCTCAGCATATTTGGGATATTTGTATAGAAGCCAGACAGGAAAAATAAAAGGCTTGCACCATCGGAATCATGAAAATCGATTCGTGTCAGTTTCCTGCCTGTGATCGAGCCAACTGTCCCACTCTGTCTGCTCGCAAATGCCACCGACATATTTTCGCGATTCTCTCAGGTTCCAATCTACCTATTTGTAAATGAAAAACCCCCAACTCTCGTAATGCCCATTCCAGGTTAAACAGAGGTTCTTCCGAGAAAATGATCACGGGAAAAGCAATCTTTGGCCCCAGACACCTTTGTAAAAACTGCAAACAAACCTGCTTGCCGATACCCAGGTCGAGAATCACGACCAGTTCTTCCGCATTCTCGCGAAGACAATGCAGAAATAGATGGAACTCTGTAGAAAATCCACGAATGTTCCAATCCGCTTCCTTTTCAAACTGCCATTGAAGCTCAGAAACAATATGTGTCCGCTCTTCAAGAACAAACACCTTTTTCATAAATCCCCATCCAGATTAAACATACAACCATATACAAAGGTTTCTTGTCACAGCAGATTGTCAGACCTTATTTCAATCGTATACATGCCCGGCTTGAATACAACTCACTCAAGGGTTCCAGTCCGACTCCAAAAAAGATTTTCTACGATTAGCAGATTCGGGGATGAAGCGTCTGATTCTTAACAATCTAAAAATAGACATATAGCCACTGGTATTTCAGCTTGATCTCAAAGTGAGGCCACCGACTGAGTCCAATACAGGAAACAATTGACCGCATAATCGATACAAGTGACTTTTCAGGACCGAGTTTGGTCAGAGGCTCTCTTATTTTATGTTTATTCGAGGACTTTTTGGGAAATCTGGTCGAAAAAATATTCAGGTTTACCTTTTTTAATTACGTGAGGATTTGGACTCCCAGGTTGATCGGGAAACCTCACCCAAATCAACCATGATTGAGTACCTCACTACCGTCCACGAAGCGAATCCTTGGAGATTGCCTAAATGAAATTGTTAAGTTATGTTGCCGCTTTAGCGGTTGTTTGTTGTGCTGGTGTATCTGTTGAAGCTGCTAGCTTCCTTGGAAAAGGATGTTGTGCTCCTAAACCAACATGCTGTGCCCCAGCTCCTAAAACTTGCTGTGCTCCTGCTCCTAAGTGCTGTGCTCCAGCTCCTAAAACTTGCTGTGCTCCTGCTGCTCAATCTTGCTGCAACACATCTAACTCATGCTGCGGTCATCGCAAACTGTTCAAGGGAAGTTTCTTGAAGGGTTGCCAGGATCGTTGTGGAAAGATGTTCAATCGTTGCAAAGATCGTTGCCGTAAGGTCAAAGTTCGTTGCTGCAAAGTTAAGGCTCCAAGATGCTGTGCACCAGCTCCCCGATCTTGCTGTGCACCAGCTCCTAAGTCTTGCTGTGCTCCATCACCTAAGTCTTGCTGCAACTAATCACATTTGAGGATTAACTGCAGTCCTAATACTTTAGGATTGACCAACTAGGTCAGAAGAGCAGCTTCAAAAATCGTGAACGTCAAGTCCGAGGGAACTTTCCCTCGGGCGGACTTCACAAAGTAAAGGTTTTTGGAGCTTTGAATTTTAGAGATCAGGACTTCTCGATCTTTAAAAAGTTGAACAAGTAAGATACAAAATTTGAAAAATGGTGTCTCTCTTTTTAGAGAAACATCATTTTTTTATGCGCTGATAAAGATCTGACTCTGCTTCAGGAGTCTATCCTTCCAATTCCTCCGAAAAACTTTTAGACTCATCAATGTAATGTATTGATCCATTACTACTGGAGAATGTCTTGTACCAGAGGGTGATTCTATGAAAGTTGATGACTTACTTAAGCGATTTCAGTGGGAACAAATTCCCAATACAAATGGACGTTTTACCCTCTCCCAGAAGGATGTACGGCTGTCTGTCGAATCGCTGCTTGATTCCGATGAAGTCGAAATCAAACAATACCCGTCTGCGAACTCTCAGGAATTGATCCACGTTGCCGAACTCGAAGATGGTGGCTTGATCTCCTATGAGCGAAAAGATGCCACTTATATCCACACCTTAAACTCTCAAAACATGTTCAAAAGAAAACAGTGGGAGCTAGGCATCATCTCATTCAGCCCCCGCCAGGTTTCTGATAACGATCACGAAAGCGCTTAAGCGCGCCGCGATGGTGTTCCAAATCTATTTCGAGATTGCCTCTGAAAATGAAAGTGCTTTCTGCAATGTCTTTCTTTTTATAAAGAATAAATTTGATAGCATTCAAATATAAACTTGGCTAGGATGTCTCCGGCAACCTCGTTAAATAACCATTCTCAACTCGTTTACAAGTTTTATTATTTTAACTTAACGATGAGGGGTCCGGTGTGCCCAGAGCAATTTGGAATGAGGCTGTGTTGGTCGAGTCTGATGATACGATCATTGTCGAAGGGGATGTTTACTTTCCTTTGGAATCTGTGAATAGCAACTTTCTAAAGCAAAGTTCTTCTACCTCACTATGCCCCCGTAAAGGCAAAGCATTTTTTTATGATGTCGTCATTGATGGCACTGTGAATCGTGATGCAGCCTGGTATTACCTGGGTCCAGAAAAAGATTTCGAGCAACTTAAGAATCGGATCGCTTTCTGGAAAGGCGTAGAGCTGCGAGATTAGCTTGAAGTGATACTCCGGCTTCGATTATTGACCGTACCAGGTGATTAATTTCTTGATATCCTGCGTACGAGACAAATTCCGCACGCGACTGCGAAAATGAGGCAAGCCAAAGACAGGCGAGTATCCATGATGATGGTCGGCGATACTCATTGCTGCATCTACGTCCTCAGGCAGCAAGGTCGATCTGCCGGCCCCGACAGCAAGCCAACGCGCGATCCACATAATCGCAGGGAACATTAATGCCAGATGATAAAAACCTTCGACGAAGTGAATGTCATAATACGCGGCTCCAAAAAAATGAAGCCCCTGAATTTTCACCTGGAAATAACGGGTAAAGAGTTTTTCACATTCCGGCGGTAGTTCTCCAAACGGCTCTTCCAGCCGCGAGAAAGGAACCGCTGTAAAACACTCCTGTAAACAGGGAATGTCACCTCGACCAGATGCAAATTTCAAAGCCGAGATTAACAGCGAAAAACGTCGCGTTATTCCTCTGGTATCTGCGGCAAATGTATCTTTTCTTGCGTATTGCGCTGCCAATAATCGAAATTGAATCGCCCCCAGTCTGCTGGGAGAAGTACGGCTCAACTCCAATTCGTCTGGAAGCTCCTGCACAGTCGCCTGGCTGATCAAATCCAGAAATTCATCCAGACGCTGCTCGCGGATAGTCGCAAATCGAGATTGCTCTATCAATTCCACCCAGGCAACCGCTCGTAACAGATTGATCAGAAATCGCGAATCCGCTGCTGCAAAAAACTGGTTTAATGCCGTAACCACTTTTAACGTGTCCGGCCATCCCAGGGATTCTTTGGCAGTGAGCTTGGGAGCAGGCGGTGTCTTGCGACGTTTCGGAAGCACCTGATCGACAATTTTACGGATCTCCGCCGATTGTTGATTGACCGGTTTACCCAGGTTCGCGACAACCGAGGGACAACTGAACCGTAGACTGACGGCTACATCATTACCAGCGGGATGAAATGCATAAGGATAAACTTGGCATGCCAGAGGTTTCGCCGGTTCCCCAAACTTCGCGTGAATGCGGCAGAGACCTTTATCGTCCAGAAAAACACAAGAGCCATCTGCCTGATGAGCCAGCCGATAGCGATTGCCGACAGGGGAAAGGCCTAATTTCACAAACACAGGCTGATCCGCCGGAATGGATGCGTCCTGGTCCCAGCGCTGTTTTTCGATCCGCTCTTTTTCTTCCGGCGTGATCTCGATCTCATGCTGCTTGCAACAACCGCCACAGTTATGGCAATTCCAGTTCTGGATCGTGGGGAGCTTCAAGTGCGGTGATGACATGCAATTTCTTTGATGGAAACAGTTTCTTACGACGGAAAGACCTCTTTTATTGTAAAGATTACAATTATGAAACGCAAAGTCATCTCTCCTGCGGAATTTCTTACTAAGTTTTCTGATCGAGGGCTGAGAATCCCTGATTCGATATAGACACATATTGGAGATTCTCTAAAATCCCGCTCGCTTGCTTGAAAGATGATTGTTTTTGTCCCCGTCTCCCCGCAGAGATAATTTCACATCAATCCCCGCTGTATGTGAAGCAAAAACGTTTGAAATTTCGATTTCAGCAGGCACACGTCCATAGATTTTTCCCTTTCTGTAGATCACCAGTCTCATTCGGGAAATCACTTGGAACTTTAAGGACCCAAACATGTCAGTACGATTTCTACTCAATATAAGCTGGTGCGCTCTGCTGAGCTGCGCTATTTCCGGATGCTATTCCCACCATCAGTATCCCTACGGTGGTACGTATCCCGGACCATATGGTGCACCCGGTCCTTACGAGATGGCTCCAGGAACCGTCGCACCAGGAAATTATCCTCCCGGATCCTATCCGGTGCAGCCTAATCTTGGTCAGCCCGTTCCACCACCACAAGGGTCGCTCCCTTCGTCGGGACAGACTTACGGCGAAGCTTTTCCCAGTAATACGAACAATACAAACTATGACGGCGTCGATTCCCAGTGGAAACAGCCGGTCAACAACACACCCGGCTCGGGAAATCCCAGCCCCTTCGATGCCAACCCGACCGCATCGGGAAACAACGCAAATCTTGGCAGCGGCTTGAATAGTAGCCCCTCAGGAAAACAGACCGTCCCCAGCTATCAGGATCCGAACCGAGCTCCCAGCAATAATAACTTGACACCCAATGATCAGTTTCTCGAAAATAAAGATCCATTCCCCAGCACTCCTCAGAATTCATTACAGGGAAATCCCAGCACGCCTCAGGATTCGTTTCAGGGAAATCCCAGCGATCAATTTGAAAGCAATAAAACACCACAGCCACTTGGTGGTAATTCCACACAAATGAACGATCAATTTACTCCGAGTGGGAATGATCAATTCCAACAGAATCCGCAGGATCAGTTCCAGGAAAATGAAGGCTTCAGTGTTCCTCAACCTGCCCAGCAGCCCGTTGAGCAGCAGAGCTTTGAAAGTAGCAATGATGCATTTGGTGAAAATCCGAAAAAGTTTGATGCCAATTTCAACGACAGCTTTGACTCCAACCCCACAAAGAGTAGCCCCGGTTTTGAACCTCCTATCAAGACTTTCCCTGAAAATGATAATGATGGCACATTTGGTCCGAACAGCAGTTTGAGAATGAATCCCGGGGCGAAAAAAGTCAGCCACGCGAATCATCAAACCGGTGCTACAGGGCCTCAACTCGTTAAGTCAGGTCGGTTCATGCCTCCCGCTGAATTCCAGGCCGCTTCGTTTGAGCTTCCCGCCGGTTCCAGCAATCAAAATTCTTCTGCCAATTCTCCGTCTCCATTCAGTTATGACAAGCAACAGTTTCGCTGGTTGCGGGGGATTGTCGAATATGATGAGCAGGAAAAAAGTTGGAACATCACCTACAACGCCACTCCCGATAAAACAGACAAATTCGGCGGGAACATCGTACTGCTAGACCAGGGAAGATTAAATCGTTTCACAAATGGAGATGTTGTTCTCATCGATGGACATATCGATGGTTCCCAACAGGACAAAATGGGCAAACCTTGCTTCCGCGTTTCCAAGGTCCAAAAATTAGTGCCCAAAAAATAATGCCTCAGCTATAATTTCGCTTGTTGTCGCAAGCGACCGGAAAATGAAAATCACTTGACAGTTTCAGGTATTTGAAAACACCGCTGAAAGCCCTTGTAACAGGGCTTTTTTCACGTCTTGACCCAGCCAGCACTCTGCCTAAACTACGCTACAGTAGTCGCGCGCGTGGGATTTTATTTTCGCCGCTGAACGACTCTGTCCCTGTCGATTACCGCACCATAAAAGTGACTGATTTTTGACAATTCGAAGCTGAACACCACGTGGTAGTTCGCTCAATGCACTCCTTTTTTCGTCGCTATCAAACGGTATCGCGGCTGCTTCAATTTGTTTGAAGAGCTGTTCCCCCACGTGTGAGACGACTTCAGATGACGTTCGTGACAAACACCGCTTGACCGCGTCACGCCGTTTCGCAAGATACAGCATTGTCAGATCCAGGAACCATCCGAAACAGGGAGCATTGAAATTCATGACACCTCCAGCAAAGAAAACAAGTCAAACACGTTCAAAAAAACAGCGGCTGCTACTCGAACAACTAGTTAAAGGAATGCTAAACAGGGGAAAACATGTATCCGAAATTAAAAAAGCCGCAGTTCTGAAATATTGTCTCTCCCCGCGATCTGTCGAACGATACATCTCACGCGCCCGACAAGACATGGTTGAACAGTCCCAGACTCCCGATGAAGAAGTTCACTTTGTAGCTTATGACTTTTATCGAAGCATTATCAGCGACACCAATTCGACTCAACACGAACGACTCAACGCCCGCAAACGTATCGACAAATTACTGGGGCTCGAGGTGTCTGCTCGCTCCCACCAAAAAGCGTTTGATTCCGATGTTACGCCCCAGCAAATCCAGAACGTAGCCGATCTAGAACGCGAACAATCCAATCGCCAGTCACACATTGAATCCTCAGACGATTCTATCTGATATCACCCGCACGCCACAGCTGAATAGAATCGAACTCGCTTTTGAGCATGCTGATCCACGAACTTCACCTCTCTGTCAGGTGTCTTAGCTATGCACAACACGGGAAAATCAGGTTACAGACTACGAATCTGGTTCAGATTACCACTTTTCTCCGAAGCCCTTTCCATTGTGAACTTTCGTGCTAAAATTCCTGTAGAACAGTATTTACGTATCCCTCATGTCTGAAACAGGCAATCATGGTCGCTAATATCACTTCCGTTCGGCACGACTTTCCGATCCTCAACACGAAGCTCCCTAATGGACAGCCTCTTGTGTATCTGGATAGTGGCGCTTCTGCGCAACATCCCAAGTCTGTCATCGATAAAATCTCAGAAATTTACGAGCACTATTACTCCAACGTACATCGCGGCGTCCACCAGTTGGGCGATCGGGTGACCTCGGAAATGGAAGCCGCTCGCTCCCGCATACAAACTTTCATCGGTGCCAGCGCTCCGGAAGAAATCATTTTTACATCCGGCACTACAATGTCGATCAATCTGATTGCCCAGACATGGGGCCGCCATTTTCTCAAAGGCGGCGATGAAATCATTTTGAATGAAATGGAACATCATGCCAACTTCGTTCCCTGGCAGGCGATTGCCAAAGAACGCGGCGCAGTTCTCAAGTTCATTCAACTCACTCCCGACGGACGTCTGGATCTGGAACACTATCAATGCCTGCTCACGCCAAAAACAAAACTCGTCGCGGTCACCGGCATGTCTAATGTGCTGGGAACAATTAATCCCGTTGAACAAATGGCGCAACGTGCCCATGAAGTCGGCGCGCTGATCTTTGTGGATGGCGCCCAAAGTGTGCCTCACCAGCCGACGAATGTCGTGGAAAGTGAAATCGACTTTCTTGCGTTTTCCGGCCACAAACTGTTCGGCCCTTCCGGGGTCGGCGTGTTATACGGTCGCAAAGCATTGCTGGAAAACCTGCCGCCCTTTCTGTTTGGCGGGAATATGATTTCTGAAGTCACTTGCGAGCATTCCAGTTGGGCCAACATCCCCGCACGCTTTGAAGCCGGCACGCCCGCGATTACCGAAGCCATTGCGCTGGGTACCGCAATCGATTATGTGACTGAACTCGGATTCGATGCAATTCAAGAACAGGAACATACTCTCAGCCAGTATACACTGCAGAAATTACAGGAAGTGCCCGGCTTGCAGATTTATGGACCTCAGGAAATCGAAGACCGCGGTTCGATTTTCAGCTTTAATATCGAGGGGGCGCATCCGGAAGATCTTGCCACACTGCTGGATCGAAAAGGAATCGCCGTCAGACACGGCCACCATTGCACGATGCCCTTGCATCAGCATTTAAAAATCGCCGCCAGTGTCCGCGCCAGTCTTGCATTCTATAATACGACCGAAGAGATTGACGCTCTGATTGAAGCGCTGGAGTTCGCCCGAAAACGACTTCGGCTTGCCTGAACGCGAAAACGTTTCTCCCGAAATAAACCGGAAAGAAAGGGCGACGTTCTCAGCAGTGGCAACCAGTTTCCTGACTGCGCTTTGACATAATTCAGATTCACAGCCAGGTAAACACAGCCAGGTAAAATAAAAGAAGCCGACGAAATAAATTCGCCGGCTTCTTAGTGTTTTCTGATGTTACACAATCAGTCTTTTAAGACTAGATTGGTTTAACATGCTCAGCTCTTGGACCTTTTTCGCCACGTCCTTCAGTGAACGATACTCGCTGTCCTTCGTACAACTGCTCGAATGTTACTCCTTCGAGGTTGGACGAGTGGAAGAACAAGTCATCGCCAGTTTCGGTATCGATAAATCCGAAACCCTTTTGTGTCACTTTCTTGATTGTACCTTCAGCCATCTTGTATTCCGATTCCTAAAAAATAAAAAAATCTCTACGGCGTTTCCCGACATAACTGATTCAGGCTGCTCAACCGCAGAAAGATTATTCTAACGGCTCATTCTGAGAAAACAAGCTGAGAGACTAAATTATACAAGGAATTGCCATTGACTTAGTTTGGGGCCAGATCATCAGGGCATGTTTTGTACTGTATTTCTTGTAATAATGCACATTTTTACCAATTTGAAACCACCGATAAAATTTACTCCATATTGACAATATATTGATACTATCAGGAGCAATCACTGCCTGAATCTGACCATTTTGAAAAACTAACTCAAGATCGAGCGGGATCAATCAAACAGGAAACGATCGCACAGAGTAGAAAGAACAACACGCACAAGAATAACGCATACTACCCAGGGCCCCTATTTCACCTGTGGCTCGTCTCAACAACCAACTATTTGACAATGGTGCCTGAATTCTACACGATATACTTAGTGCTGTGGCATTTCTCTGGTTTCTACAATTCAGAAAGCGAGTACGCATGCGGTTTCCTCGCCCTGTTTCTACGACTTCATTTCCCGTGACCGGCATCTTATTGGTTCTGGTAATGACGCTGGTTGTTTCTACTCAGGAAACAGCGGCTCAAAAACGTTCATCTCAACTCAACGCCACGCCGGCAAATTCAGTCGAGGCGGCGGCGATGGAGTTTGCCCTCTCTGCTGAAGAGATTCAAGCGCTCGTGGGTAAAAAAGCCAACGTCCTGACATCTACGGGTAAAGCAGAAAATAACGTGGAAATCATACGCTTCTTTACCGGACGGGATAAGAGCCAAATCAAATCAATGGAATTCAAAAGCGAGAACGCGACCCGCGCCAAACGGTTTTTCGCCACGAAACTGGTCGAGATGACCGTCGATGATAAAACATACCAGTTCCAGTATCTCCCCTCACTCAAAGCCGCAGCCATTGAAGATCTGGATAAGAAAAACGCAGCGATTACTGATAAGTTAAAATCATCCAATGAACAGTTCTGGGAGGAGATCACAGAAGACGAGCAAGTGAAACATGTGCAGGAACACAAGGAGTTTCTCGAAAAAGTCGGCACTCATTTCAGCGCGCTGAAAATGAAACTCTATGAAACGAAATATTTTCTGTTTTTCACCGACATGCCCGCGAGACAGGTGGCTCCCTATCTCGCGCAACTGGATAAGATGAACGAATTGCTGGGCCAGTCGTTCGGGTTCAAACCCGGTCACAACATCTGGCGTGGCAAAGCTGTGATTGTCGCTTTCCTGTCAAAACTCGCGTTTTTGGAATTCGAAAAAAAGTTTTACGACCGCATCGAAACGGGCAACGCCATTGGTCTCTGTCATTCACACAGCGATGGTAAAGTCATCGTCTCCTGCTATCGTGGCAACAACCCCAACTTCTTCGGCGCAGTCCTCGTTCACGAAACTGCCCATGGCTACATTCACCGCTATAAAACCACGGTCCATATTCCTGTCTGGATCAATGAAGGCATCGCCGACTGGATCGCCATGATTGTCGTGCCTTCTTCCAAAGAAGTTCGCTACAGGCAAACCGAAGCCGTCGCCCGCTTGCGGCAGATGCAGACCTTCGGCGGTCAGTTCTTCAATTCAGACCGACTCGACGGCTGGCAATACGGTTCCGCCAGCGCCATGATTCAACTCATGCTCAAAGCCAGCCCAGAGCAATTCAAACTCTTCTTCAACGGCATCAAAGAAGGTCTAACCTGGCAGGACAGCCTGCAACGCGCTTACGGCCTGACCGTCAATCAACTCTGCCAGGCCTACGGCCAATCCATCGGCATCCCGTTATTGACCCCCTGATCAAAACAACGATCCAGCTCATCCAGTTACATTAAAAAACAAAGTAACCTCAATACACATAACAGAATCAATAAACGATCTAAAAAGAAAAACCAACAGTAACCAACAGTTGTGAAGAGTAATTAAGAGGTGTTGTGTGCCACTGTCGGCTTGCCCGACAGTGTTTAGAGATCCACTCATAATGCCAATAAACAGACCCCAAAAGAATAAAACATACCAATAAACAATGACACATAAACATGCCAACTCATCGTAAACAAATCAAGCATTATCACGAACCGGGTGATTGTCATGAGTTGACGTTTTCCTGTTATCAAAGGAAAGCATTGCTGATAAACCCGGTCTGGAAAAACATGTTGTGTCAGTCAATTGACCGGGCATTAGACCGATATGAATTCCATCTGATTGCCTTCGTAATCATGCCGGAGCATTTACATTTACTTGTCTATCCAACAACCAACGAATGTAAAATCGACCGATTGCTGGCAGCCATCAAACGTCCATTTTCCTATCGAATTAAAGAACTGCTGATAGAGCAACAACACCCATTACTATCAGAACTGACAATCCGGACTCGGCCAGGGAAAACAGCCTTTCGATTCTGGTTAGAAGGACCTGGCTTCGATCGTAACTTCTTCTCAAAGAAAGCTGTTGAAACAGCAGTCAATTATCTTCACCTCAATCCGGTAAACAGAAAGCTGGTCACAGAAAGCAGAGAGTGGAAATGGTCCAGTGCCCGTTGGTATGCAAGCAACGGTGAATTTGTCGACTCCGATCTGCCGACAATCCATGGTCTGCCCTGGGATTTCTTTGATCAAACAGAACAGTGATGTTAAAATATTGGCAAGCGGCAGCAATCACTGTTGGCAAGCCAACAGTGGCACACGGTGAGATTAAAAAACAAATGCTGGCAAACCGGAATTGACAGCACAGCCGATAAGCGAGCTCTCACTTCTTGCTTGTCCGCACGGCTTATCTGAATTCTGATGCATATTCTTTTGGGGATTGACTAAATCCCTGTGATCCCTGCATGCCATCGATTCCGTTGGATGAATCTGTATCTGACACTTTACTTTTGCTTCATCTGCAGCATGATAAAAATCGAAATACATCAGAAATCAATACACAAAACAGCATCACAAAACGATCTATCAATGTAAGAAACCAACAAACATAACAGGTGTTGTGTGCCACTGTCGGCTGGCCCCAATACTGTTCGGCTCACCGTTTGCTGACGCTCTCAAATAATAGATTCAATTGAGAATATGGCGTTTGAGGGCAGCGTTGATTGGATTATTTTTGTAACCACGACTTCAACACGACTATGGAATC